>ENA-ORFA01000087-ORFA01000087.1-marine-metagenome-genome-assembly--contig:-NODE-87-length-42661-cov-6.415696_pt1 | contig 42661 bp, 56 predicted proteins | sample MGYA00248621_ERZ508587 | MGnify/ENA primary metagenome ERZ508587 (study PRJEB26250, sample SAMN06266239) | marine metagenome | isolation source: Columbia River Estuary | place: USA:Columbia River Estuary... | reverse complement strand
GAGTACGAGTCAGAGAAGCGCCACTACGCACACGTCGACATGCCAGGTCACGCTGACTACATCAAGAACATGATCACTGGTGCCGCACAGGTAGACGGAGCAATCTTGGTAGTAGCTGCAACTGACGGTCCAATGCCACAAACTCGTGAGCACGTGTTGCTCGCAAAGCAAGTCGGTGTGCCATACATCGTCGTTGCGCTCAACAAGTCAGACTCAGTTGAGGACGAAGAAATGTTGCAACTTGTTGAAGAAGAAGTTCGTGACTTGCTCACTTCATACGAGTTCGACGGAAAGAACTGCCCAGTAGTTCGCGTGTCGGCGCTCAAAGCGCTTGAAGGCGATGCTGCTTGGCAAGAAAAGATCATGGAGCTCATGGCTGCATGTGACAAGTCGATTCCAGAGCCAAAGCGTGAACTTGATAAGCCATTCCTCATGCCGATTGAAGACGTATTCACGATCACTGGTCGTGGCACTGTTGTCACCGGCAAAGTTGAGCAGGGCAAAGTACACACAGGCGACGAAATCGAAATCGTTGGTCTTCGTGACACCCAAAAGACTGTTTGCACCGGAGTAGAAATGTTCCGTAAGTTGCTCGACGAAGGTCAAGCAGGCGACAACATTGGTGCGCTTCTTCGTGGTACTAAAAAAGAAGAAGTTGAGCGTGGCCAAGTGTTGTGTGCTCCAGGGTCAATCACCCCGCATACAAACTTCGAAGGTCAGGTTTACGTATTGAAGAAGGAAGAGGGCGGACGCCATAAGCCTTTCTTCAACAACTACCGACCACAGTTCTTCTTTAGAACAACTGACGTAACTGGCACCGTTGAACTTCCTAAGGGAACAGAAATGGTTATGCCTGGCGACAACGTTGTAATGACAGTTGAACTTGGCAAAGCAATTGCCATGGACGAAGGTCTTCGCTTCGCGATTCGTGAAGGTGGCCGCACAGTCGGCGCCGGTCGCGTAATTAAGATCCTCAAGTAGATCGTCAAGAACCGGTTCACGCTGATGGCACAAAGCATCCGTATCCGTCTCAAGGCGTTTGATCACCAGAACATCGACGACTCTGCAAAGAAGATCGTTGAGACTGTGACTCGAACGAGTGCGACGGTGCGTGGACCGATTCCATTGCCAACGGACAAGCATCGTTTCACGGTTATTCGTGGACCACACGTTGACAAAGACTCGCGAGAGCACTTTGAGATGCGAATCCACAAGCGCTTGATCGACATCGTTGATCCAAACGCCAAGACAATTGACAGCCTTCAGCGTTTAGAGTTGCCTGCTGGCGTTGACATCGAAATCAAGATTCAAAACGCCTAAGCAAAGTTAGTCCGTGAAATTCGTCTCTGAGACGAGCAATTTACACAGCGTTAGTCTTGAGTCATGAGCGACTTCAACGAGAACTCGTCGGCTTTTCCACCACCACAGTTGCCGGCTCAACAGCCAAATCAACACGAGTCGCAAAGTTCAAGCAGCGATTCTGCGCCACGCCCACGTCGACGCTTCGGGTTGGTTCTCATTGCAGCTGTTTTTGGTTTGTTCGGCGGCATTATCGGAACTTATATCGCACAAGATGCAAACCTCGTGGATTTGCAGAGCAACGATTCGTCATCGCAGATTACTTCGGCACCAATTGTTGTTTCGTCTGACGAAAATGAACTTACTGAATCGGTGATCGCCAAAGTTGCAGCGCGTCTAGCCAACAGTGTCGTAACAATCTCGACAACAGTTGAAGAAGACTTCGGTGGCGGTCGTGGAGTAGGCACTGGTGTTGTGTTGACTTCTGATGGCCAAATTCTGACGAATGCGCATGTTGTTGAAGATGCGAGTGAAGTAGTGGTTCGATTCGCGGGCGAAACTGAACCGCGCGTGGCAAAAATTTTGGCCAGCGACTTGGGTAATGATCTTGCACTATTGAAAATAGATGCCACCGGTCTGGTTGCAGCGACTTTCGCCAAGCCAGGCAGCGTGCAAATTGGTGACGCAGTAATTGCAATTGGCTATGCCTTGGCGCTTGATGGTGGGCCGACTGTAACTTCGGGCATTGTTTCGGCGTTGAAGCGCACGATTGAAACAGATTCAGGAGCTCTCAATAGTTTGATTCAGACCGATGCAGCGATTTCATCTGGTAACTCAGGCGGGCCTTTGGTCAACCTCAAGGGTGAAGTGGTCGGCATCAACACAGCAGTCGCCCGGGGTGATTCAACTTCAGCAGCGAACAACATTGGCTTTTCAATTTCTGTAGACGAAGTTTTAATTGTTGTAGAACAGCTGCGCAAACAAGCAAGCGGAGTTGTGCGTGACGATGGATTTCTAGGCGTAGGACTTGCCGCTCGCGAAGACGGCGGTCAAGGAGCAATCATCACTGACGTTCAAGCGGATTCACCCGCGGATAAAGCTGGAATCCTGATAGACGACGTAGTCTTGGCCGTTGACGGTGAGCCAATTGATGGACAAGCAGGTTTAGTAGCTGCGATTCGAGACGCAGAACCCGGCCAAACGGTCAAAATTGAGATACTCAGAGACGGCAAAAGGCTCACTTTTGAGGCGACTTTGATCGCTCGATCTGAATAGTCCAAATTTGTCAGGACCCCTCAAAAATCCTTGATTTTCATCGATTTTTTCGGGTTTTGCCGTTTGGGGACTGCGATCTAGGGGGATAGAGTAAACACTTCGTTAGAAGACCCGATTGGCGCAAGCCGATTGGTTTTTAAACGAAGAGATCAATTCAAAAAATTGATGTCTGTGTGCGCCCGAGAGTTTCGCGGGTACCTCACAGCGAAAAATATAAGAGTGCTCCGCGCGGCCATGGCCTGCGGAGCATTTGTGCGAATAAACGAATTATTTCATTAACAATTTTGAATAAAAAGGGTTTGGCCTTATGGCACAAAAAGCGATCGTCGGCGAAAAGGTCGGCATGACACAAGTTTGGGGTGACGACCAACGAGTCGTGCCTGTAACTGTGCTGCGCATTGAGCCAGCTCGCATCGTGCAGGTAAAAACAGGTTTGACTGACGGCTATACAGCGTTGCAAGTAACTTACGGCCAACGCGATGCCAAAAAAATGAACAAGGCAGAAGCGGGGCAATACGCACCAAAGAGCGGCACGCGCAATGTTGCAGCCGGACGTCGACTTGTTGAGTTGCGTCTTGATTCAGTAGACGGTTTCGAAATTGGCCAAGAGATCAAAGTCGACACTTTGGCAGTTGGCGAGCGAGTTGACGTAACAGCGGTGAGTCGCGGTAAAGGTTTCGCCGGAACGATGAAGCGCCACAACTTCGGTGGTCAAGGCGCGAGTCACGGTAACCACAAGCACCATCGTGCTCCTGGTTCAATTGGTTCTTGCACATTCCCAGGCCGAGTGTTCAAAGGTTTGCGAATGTCGGGTCACATGGGTCACCAACAAGTAACGACTTTGAATCTTGAAGTAGTGCAAGCAGATCTTGAGCGCAACTTGTTGCTCGTCAAAGGTTCGGTTCCGGGTCCAAACGGTGGCGTCGTGATTATTCGTAACGCCGTCAAGGGCAAGGCCAAGGAGTAGTCATGGCAAAGATTGAAATGAAAAATGCTGCAGGCAAGAAAGCATCTTCAGTTGAAGTTTCTGATTCGGTTTTCGGCATCACGCCAAACATTCCGGTCTTGCACCAAGTTGTTGTTGCTCAGCTTGCGCACCGTCGCTCGGGCACACAGAGTACAAAAACTCGCTCAGAAGTTCGTGGTGGCGGTAAGAAGCCGTTCAAGCAAAAGGGCACCGGTAACGCCCGTCAAGGTTCGATTCGTGCACCGCATTTCAGTGGTGGCGGTGTCGCACTCGGACCAAAACCTCGTAAGTATTCGCAGCGCACACCAAAGAAGATGGTTCAACTTGCTTTGCGTTCAGCTCTCTCAGATCGCATGAGCGAAAACAAAGTAGTGGTTGTTGAAGAGTGGAGCTTTGCAGAGCCAAGCACCAAGTCGGCAACGGCAGCCCTTAAGAGCATCGGTGTTTCAGAGCGCGTTTTGATCGTGCTCGAGCGCAAAGACGAGACCGCATGGAAGAGCTTCCGCAATCTCAAACAAGTTCAAGTGTTGAGCACTGCCGAACTCAACGCCTACGACATTTTGTGCAATGACTGGATCGTCTTCACCAAGGCGAGCTTGCCAACGATGGAGGCTGCAAAGTGAAAGACCCACGCGACATTATTCTGCGCCCAGTTGTTAGCGAGAAGAGTTACTCGTTGATCGACAAGGGAACATACACATTCGAAGTTCACCCATTGGCCACAAAGCCAGAGATTCGCGATGCGGTTCAATCAATTTGGGGTGTGAAGGTTCGACGCGTAAACACGATCAACCGTTTGGGCAAGCGCCGCATTACTCGTGGCACGAACCGCATTGGTGTTCGTGACGGATCGAAGCATGCACTTGTGACTTTGGAAGCGGGAAATCAGATCCCGTTGTTTGAGAACTAATTAAAAGGACGACCCAAGATGCCAATTCGTAAACGCCGCCCGACCAGCCCTGGTCGCCGCTTTCAAACTGTTTCAGACTTCAGTGAGATCACGAAGTCGACACCAGAAAAATCATTGTTGGCACCGAAGCCATCTCGCGGCGGTCGCAACTCAGCAGGTCGAATTACCTCGCGTCACCAAGGTGGCGGCCACAAACAGCAATATCGAATGGTTGACTTCAAGCGCGGCAAAGATGACTGCGTTGCAAAAGTAGCTGCAATTGAATATGACCCGAACCGCACTTGTCGAATTGCATTGTTGCATTACGCCGACGGAACAAAGGCATACATTCTTGCGCCAAAAGGTTTAGAAGTCGGCGCAAAAGTTGAGAGCGGCCCAAAGGCCGACATCATTGTCGGCAATGCGTTGCCACTTCGTTACATGCCAGTAGGTACAACAGTGCACAACATTGAAATGCGTCCTGGTCAAGGTGGCAAAATTGCCCGCTCAGCCGGAATGGCAGTGCAGCTTGTGGCAAAAGAAGGACTTTATGCAACTTTGCGTATGCCTTCGAGCGAAATGCGTCGAATTCCAATTGACTGTCGTGCAACTGTTGGCGAAATCGGCAACGCAGAACACGAGCAGATCAAGATTGGTAAAGCCGGTCGTAATCGTTGGAAGGGTGTTCGTCCACAATCACGCGGTGTTGTAATGAACCCAGTCGACCACCCACTCGGTGGTGGCGAAGGTAAAACTTCGGGCGGTCGTCCACCTGTTTCACCTTGGGGTAAGCCAGAACGTCGTACTCGCGACAAGAACAAGTCTTCACAACAGATGATTGTTCGTCGTCGCCGATCAGGAAAGTCAAGAGGTTAACTAAATGTCACGCAGTCTCAAAAAAGGTCCATTTGTTGATGAGCACCTTCTCAAGAAGCTCGACGAGATGAACGCCAGTGGCGATCGCAAAGTGATCAAGACCTGGTCACGTCGTAGCACGATCATTCCAGACATGCTCGGTCACACATTTGCCGTTCATGACGGACGCAAACACGTGCCTGTTTATGTAACTGAGTCGATGGTTGGCCACAAACTCGGTGAGTTCTCACCAACACGTACTTTCAAGTTTCACCAGAGCCAAGAAAAAGCAGCTGCAGCAGCAGCCGCGGCAGCAGGTAAACCATGACCGGTCCAAAACTCAACGAAGCAACTCGCGTTGCTGGTGTCTCAAGTGGCTATCGCGCTTCAGCGCGTTTTGCTCGTTTGTCGCCATCAAAGGTGCGCGTTGTGTTGAACCTTGTGCGCGGCATGGACGTTCGTTCGGCCGACAACTTGTTGCAATTGACAGATCGTGACTCGGCTCACATCGTGCGCAAACTTTTGGCATCGGCAGTGGCCAATGCAACCAACAACTTCTCGCAAAACGCCGAAGAGCTCTACATCAAGGCTTGCTACGCCGATGGTGGCCCGACTTTGAAGCGATTCCGTCCTCGCGCTAAAGGTAGTTCGGCCGCAATTTTCAAGCGCACAAGTCACGTCACAATCGTGGTTGACAAATTGAGCGATGCTGCACTTGCAGTTCGCGAAATACAAAGTGAATCACGCGGTGGAGCCCAGGCTTCACAACGTCGCAGCCGTGTTGAAGCAAGCCGTGCACGGGCTCAAAAATCAAAAGAAGCATCGACTGACGCTGAAGTGTCAGATGATGCCGAAAACGAAACAGCGACGGAGAAGTAAATGGGCCAAAAGATCAATCCATACGGCTTTCGCCTTGGTGTAACAACCGACTGGAAGAGCAAGTGGTTCAGCACCAAGGATTACAAGGCGTATCTCACCGAAGACTGGAAGATTCGCGACTATCTCAAAGTGCAACTCTCAGATGCTGCTGTAAGCCGCATTGAAATTGAGCGCACTCGTGACAAGCTTCGAATTGACGTTCACACTGCACGTCCAGGAATTGTGATTGGTCGCAAAGGTCAAAAGGCCGAAGAACTTCGCGCCGGTCTCACTGCGTTGACAGGTAACAACAAAGTTCAATTGAACATCACCGAAATTCGCGACGCCGAACTTGATGCAGCACTTGTTGCTCAGGGTGTTGCAGACCAGTTGGTGAACCGAATTGCTTTCCGTCGTGCAATGAAGCGTGCGGTACAAAACGCGCAGAAGCAAGGCGTTCAAGGTATTCGTGTTCAGTGTTCAGGTCGTCTTGGTGGTGCAGAAATGTGCCGTCGTGAGTGGTATCGCGAAGGTCGCGTTCCGCTACACACACTTCGCGCGAACATTGACTACGGCTTCCGTGAAGCTGCAACAACTGCTGGTCGAATCGGAATCAAAGTTTGGCTCTACAAGGGCGAAATTCTTCCTTACAAAGCACAGACTGACGATCGCATTGCGCGAGAAGCAGCGATGGCAGCCGGCGAGACATCGGGTCATTCTGATGCTGCTCGCAAAGTAGTGACATCAGCTGGTCCGAAAGCCGCTGAAGTTGACGACGTGGCATTGGCTCCGTTGGTCAAAGAAGCTGACCCAGAGTTCGAGCGCTTGTTGGACGAAGAAGAAGATATTCAACGTCGTAGTCATGACAGCCACGAAACTCCTCACTTTAAGCGAGAGGTATAAAGAGTCATGTTAGAACCACGCAAAGTTAAGCACCGCAAGCAACACCGCGGTCGTATGAACGGCGTTTCAAAGGGTGCGAACGAACTCGCATTCGGCGAATACGGCATTCAAGCCCTTGAACCGGGTTGGATCACTGCGCGTCAGATTGAAGCGTCACGTATTGCGATGACACGTCACATTAAGCGCGGCGGAAAAGTTTGGATCAACGTATTTCCAGATAAATCGGTGACCAAGAAGCCTGCAGAAACTCGCATGGGTTCGGGCAAAGGTAACCCAGAGTTGTGGGTAGCTGTTGTGAAGCCAGGTCGCGTTTTGTTTGAGCTCTCTTACCCAACTGCCGCAACTGCGCATCAGGCTTTGAGTCGTGCAGCGCAGAAATTGCCGATCAAAACCCGCATTATTTCTCGAAATGAGGCGATCTGACATGGCACGCGAACTGACCGAACTTCGTGAGATGGATCTCGCAACACTTGTAGAAGAGTTGCGCGCCACAAAGCAAGAAGCACTTAATCTTCGTTTTCGTAATGCAACGGGTCAACTTGATGACACTGCGGCAATCACGAAAGCACGTCGTCAAATCGCCCGAATCAGCATGTTGATTCGTGAGCGAGAAATTGTCGCTGCAGAAGCTGCAGGGAAGTGAGCAAGATCATGGCCGAAGCAACACCAGTTACACCAGAGCGCAACCTTCGCAAATCGCGAGAGGGCGTAGTCGTGTCGAACAAGATGAACAAGACGATTGTGATTGCAATTGTTGAGCGCATTCGTCACAAGAAGTACGAAAAGTTTGTTACACGAACAAAGAAGCTTTACGCGCACGATGAGGCCAACGACGCAAAAATTGGCGATCGCGTTCGCGTTATGGAAACTCGCCCAATGTCAAAACTCAAGCGTTGGCGCGTAGTCGAGATTTTGGAGCGTGCAAAGTGATTCAACAAGAAACCCGACTCCGCGTTGCTGATAACAGCGGTGCGCGTGAAGTTCTCGTGATCAAGGTGCTCGGCGGTACACGTCGTCGTTATGCATCAATCGGCGATGTCTTCATTGGCACTGTAAAAGATGCAATCCCAGGTGCGGCAGTTAAAAAAGGTGAAGTTGTTCGCTGTGTTGTTGTACGCGTGGCGAAAGAAAAGCGTCGACCTGATGGCAGTTACATCAAGTTTGACGAGAACGCTGCAGTCTTGATCAAAGAAGATTTGACCCCGCGTGGAACCCGAATTTTCGGACCAGTCGGACGAGAGTTGCGCGACAAAAAGTTCATGCGAATTATTTCGCTTGCTCCGGAGGTGTTGTGACATGAAGCTTAAAAAAGGTGACAGCGTGATTGTGATCGCGGGCAAAGACAAGGGTGCGACCGGCACAATTTCGGCCGTACTTCCAGCCAAGAACAAAGTAATCATCGACAAAGTAAATGTGGCCAAGCGCCACACGGTTGCTCGTGGTCAAAACACCAAGAGCGAGATTGTTGAAAAGCCAATGCCAATTCATGCTTCAAACGTGATGATTAACAACGGTGGCGGGCGATCGAAGATTGGCTACAAAGTCGACAAAAAAGGCAAGAAAATACGAATTGCCAAGAAAACCGGAGCAGAGATCTAATGGCTGCAGCAACTAAATACATGCCGCGCATGAAAGCGCACTATTTGAATGCAGTTCGAGCTGACTTGATGAAGCAGCTTGAATTGACCAACCCAATGCAGGTTCCAACGATCGAGAAGATCGTGATCAACATGGGTGTTGGTCGTGCCACTCAACAAGCCTCGTTGCTTGATGGTGCGGTAGCTGACTTGACTGCGATTAGCGGTCAGAAACCATTGATCACAAAGTCACGAATCGCGATTGCGTCATTTAAGTTGCGCGAAGACCAAGCAATTGGTTGCAAAGTGACGATGCGTGGCGACCGTATGTGGGAGTTCTTCGACCGCTTGTTGTCGGTTGCGATTCCACGTATTCGTGACTTCCGAGGTCTCTCGGGTAAGTCGTGGGACGGAAACGGCAACTACACATTTGGTTTGACAGAGCAACTCGCATTCATCGAAGTTCGCATCGATCAAGTTGACGTACCTCGCGGTATGGACATCACGATCGTGACGAGCGCAAAAAGCGATTTAGCAGGAAAGGCACTTCTTGATGCTTTTGGCTTTCCATTCCGCAAGGGCGAAGTACCAGCATCTGTAACTAAAGCCAAGAAGTCGAAGAAGAAATAATTTTACGGAACTAACGGAGACCTATTTATATGGCAAAAAAATCACTCAGGATTAAAGCAGAGGCAAAGCCAAAGTTCAAGGTACGCGGTTATACCCGCTGCCAACGTTGTGGCCGAACTCGTTCGGTTTACAAGAAGTTTGGTTTGTGTCGTTTGTGCTTCCGCGAGCTTGCGCACGCTGGTGAGATTCCTGGTATCACAAAGGCAAGTTGGTAACCGCCCATGATGACTGACCCAATCGCCGACATGCTCACACGCATTCGTAACGGAAACGTTGCGATGCGCAATGAAGTGCTTATGCCTGCGTCGAAACAAAAGTCTGCTCTTGCAGAAGTTCTCAAGCGTGAAGGTTTCATTGCAGATTATGCAGTGGTCCAAGACACTGAAGGTTCTGGCAAGGCATTGAAGATCACAATGAAATATGGTTCAGATCGTCAACGCACGATCTCTGGAATCAAGCGAATTTCAACACCAGGCTTGCGCGTTTATCGTGCAGCGACCGAAGTGCCACGTGTACTTGGTGGTCTTGGAGTAGCAGTTTTGTCAACAAGTCACGGACTCATGACGGACCGCGAAGCGCGCAAGCGCAACGTTGGTGGCGAAGTCATGTGTTTCGTGTGGTAATTAGAAAGTCGAACGGAGAAACAAAATGTCACGCATAGGAAAATCAGCACTCGCAGTGCCGACAGGGGTCGAAGTAACGATCTCTGGCGCAGCAGTGACGATCAAAGGTCCAAAAGGCACTTTGAAGCGAGACCTCCCGGTTGGTGTTTCTGCACGTCGCGAAGAAAACAATTTGTTCGTTGATCGAGCAAATGACGAGCGCGACGCTCGATCACGACATGGTTTGGCCCGCACTTTGTTGTCCAACATGATTATTGGTGTAACTCAGGGATACACGAAGGCGCTCGACATTCAAGGCGTTGGTTACCGTGCAGAAGCACAGGGTCCAAACAAGTTGAAGTTGGCACTTGGTTTTTCTCACCCGATCGTCTACACAGCGCCTGAAGGCGTGACTTTTGAAGTAACTGCACAAACACAAATCGTTATCAAGGGCAATGACAAAGAAGCTGTCGGCCAAGTTGCAGCAAACATTCGTAACATGCGCAAACCAGAGCCTTACAAGGGCAAGGGTGTTCGTTACTTGAACGAGCGTGTCCGTCGCAAGGCCGGCAAGACCGGCAAGAAGTAAATAGGAGACTGACTTAACCATGGCTAACACAGCAGCAAAACGACACTCAGGACGCTTGCGTCGTCAGCGACGCGTGCGCAAAAAGATTCATGGCACTGCAGAACGTCCACGTTTGGCAGTTTTCCGTAGCAACAAGCACTTGTCAGCACAGTTGATCGACGACGATGCCGGCCGAACTATTGCGGCTGCATCTTCGCTTGAAGCTGACTTTCGTAAATCAGGATCTGGTTCAACAGTCGAGGCTGCAGCGCGAGTCGGCAAGGCCGTTGCGCAACGCGCCAAACAGGCCGGAGTTACAAAAGTTGTTTATGACCGCGGTGGATTTTTGTACCACGGTCGTATTGCAGCAGCAGCGCAAGCTGCCCGAGAAGAAGGCTTGGAGTTCTAAATGACCGATGTAAATCAGATTCCTGCAGTTCCTGGCACAGAAGAGACCGGTCGTCGTGAACGCCGCGATCGTCGTGAACCACGCGAGAAGCGTGAGCCACGTCCGCCAGCAAAGGTCGGAGAAATCGGTGAGTCTCGCGTTGTGCACATCAATCGTGTAGCCAAAGTTGTTAAGGGTGGTCGTCGGTTCTCGTTTACCGCACTTGTTGTAGTTGGCGATCGCAACGGCCGAGTTGGTCTTGGATACGGCAAAGCAAAAGAAGTGCCATTGGCTATTCAAAAGGGCACTGAAGAGGCAAAGCGAAATATTTTTCATGTGGCTCTTGCTGGAACAACGATCACGCACGCAACAATCGGCGTTAATGGTGCTGGTCGCGTAATGCTGAAGCCAGCAGCGCCTGGTTGCGGTGTTATCGCCGGTGGTGCAGCACGAATCATTCTTGAAGAAGCAGGAATCAAAGACGTTTTGGCAAAAGTTTTAGGTTCGCCAAATGCGATCAACGTTGCTCGAGCAACTATCAATGGCTTGAAGGGCTTGCAACGTCCTGACGAGGTAGCAAAGCGTCGTGGTTTGCCAGCTGAAGATTTCGTACCAAAAGGAATGTTGCGTGCTTACACAGAACGCAAGAAGACAATTTCAAGTCTTGGAGCCAAGTAATCATGGCCGTTACAAAAAAAGCAGCTAAACCAGCGAAAAAAGCTGTGGCGAAAAAAGCGGTTGCAGTTAAAGCAACTCGCAAGACCCACACTGGCCCAACGGTTGTTGTGCGGCAAGTGCGCTCACAAATTGGCATCATGCCAAAAACAAAAGCGACAATGCGCGCACTCGGTTTGCGCAAAATCGGTGATGTCAACACGCTTCCAGATCGTCCAGAAATTCGTGGCATGATCGCGCGAGTTCCTCACCTTATTGAAGTAACGCGAAAAGGAGCATAATCATGCGCGTAGATCAAATCGGGCCTCGCTACGGAGCACGTAAGAAGCCAAAGCGTGTCGGTCGTGGAACCGGCGGCAAGGGCGGAAAAACTGCAGGTCGTGGTACCAAAGGTCAATACGCACGTAACACAGTTGCTCGCGGTTTCGAAGGTGGACAAATGCCACTTAAGCAACGCGTACCAAAGTTGAAGGGTTTCAATAACCCCTTCCGTGTTGAGTACTACGCGGTAAACCTTGACGCGATTGATTCACTTGGCGCAAGCGAAGTAGATCCAGCGAAACTTGTATCGGGCGGAGTTGCGCACAAAGGCCAGATGATTAAAGTTCTGGGTCGTGGCAAAATCACTCGTGCTGTAAAAGTTTCGGCTCACGCGGTTTCGAAGTCGGCACAAGAAGCAATTGTCGCTGCGGGTGGGTCAGTAGTTATCTTGCCACCATCATTCAAGGGCGTGCGACCTCCAGCCAAGGGCAGTCAGTTCACCAACCGCTAGTACAGTTCGAATCGTCCTGCTTATATAAAAAGAGGAATCATCTTGGCAAAAATTAGCAACATCTTTAAGGTCACAGAACTTCGAAACAAGATTCTGTTTACTTTGGCGATGCTGCTCATCTATCGACTTGGTGTTTCGCTGCGAGTGCCGGGTGTAGACGCCCAAGCCGTGAGCCAATTGCGCGAAGCCTCAAAGTCTCAAGGTGCACTCGGTTTCTTGAACTTGTTTTCGGGTGGTGCGTTTGGCAGTTTCTCGATTTTTGCTCTCGGCATCATGCCGTACATCACCGCCAGCATCATCATGCAGGTTTTGACGGTCGTGATTCCGAAGCTTGAACAGTGGCAGCAAGAAGGGGCAACTGGTCAACGCAAAATTACGCAATGGACTCGCTATGTGGCAATTGGTATCGCCACGTTGCAGGGTGCCGGTCTGACGTTTATCTTCGGCCAAGGTCGGGGCTCGGCTTTTTTCGGAGCAAGCGGCAACACACCAGATGTTGTTTTGCTCGATCCGTTTATGCCAAGAGCATTGCTTGTGATTCCATCGTTGGTTGCAGGTACAGCGCTTTTGATGTGGCTTGGAGAATTGATCAGCCAACGCGGTATCGGAAACGGTATGTCGATGGTTATTTTCGCCTCGGTGGTTAGCGACTTGCCATACGGCTATTACTCGCTTTTGCAGACACGCAAGACAGTGGTGTTCGCAATCTTGGTCGCGTTGACCATCGGAATTATTTTCGCTGTCGTACGAGTTGAGTTGGGTCAGCGTCGTCTGCCGGTGCAATTTGCCAAACGAGTTGTTGGTCGCAAAATGTATGGTGGGCAAAGCACTTATATTCCGTTGAAAGTAAACCAATCGGGTGTTGTGCCGATCATCTTTGCGAGCTCGGTGTTGTTGTTGCCGGTTTTGATGTCAAACATGTTGGGCAGCGGTGAAGGCTGGCGTGGTTCGATCGCTCGCTTCGTGGATCAATACTTGATCAACAGCCAGAACCTTTTGTATGTAACGGTTTTTGCACTTTTGATTATTGCTTTTGCTTATTTCTACAACTCGATTGCGTTTGACCCGATTCGTCAAGCCGATCAGTTGCGTAAGCAGGGTGGGTTTATCCCCGGTATTCGTCCGGGTCAGCAGACCGAATCATTCTTGGCCAAGACCGTCAATCGCATCACGTTGCCAGGTGCAACATTTGTTGCGGTCATTGCAATCTTGCCGTACATAGTTTTGTGGGTCGGAAACGTAAGTTCTTTCCCATTTGCAGGCACAACGGTTCTGATTGCGGTTGGTGTTGCACTTGAACTGATGCGCCAGATCGATAGTCAGCTGATGCAACGAAATTATGAAGGTTTCCTAAAGCAATAATTGCGAATCAAGTAGCGACGAACAACGTTTTATTGGCCACAGGATCGGAATAAAAACTCATGAGTGCTGGAGTGAGAATAATAATGTTCGGTCGTCAAGGCGCCGGCAAAGGCACGCAGAGTGCTCGACTCGCAAAATATTTTGCAGTCCCGCATATTTCAACTGGCGAGATGTTGCGCAACGCGGTAAAGCAAGACTCAGTAGTTGGTCGTGCAGCAAAAACAGTCTTGGACCGTGGCGAATTAGTTGATGACGGTTTGATGGTGTCTTTGGTTCAAGGACGAATCGGCCAAGAAGATGCGCGCACCGCAGGCTTCGTGTTAGACGGTTTTCCACGCACAATCGGTCAAGCGACGGCCTTTGACGAGTTGACACAAGCCAGGCCAGTGGGTTTTGTGATTGATCTAGATGTCAAGCGCGAAGTAGTCGTCGGGCGACTTTCATCTCGACGTACTTGTGAGTCGTGTGATGCGATCTATACGGCAACAGGCAAAGAGCCAAGTCCATGGAAGTGCGCCAATTGTGGCGGCACAGTGGTTCAGCGCACAGATGACTCTTCGGCGGCGATAAACCATCGATTAGATGTCTATGAGAACCAGACGGCGCCGTTGATTTCTTACTACGGGGGACGGGGTTCTTTGCATGTTGTAGACGGGTTGGGCACGCCAGATGAGGTCTTTGACCGCATAAAAACAGTGGTTGAAACTGGCCTTCGCCGATAGCCTGACTAGTCGCCCTAAACGGTCTTCGGACCGTCGGGCAATAAGAGAAAAAACCAGAATTCGTTCGGAGAAACTTTGCCCAAAAATAAGGAAGATGCAATCGTGCTGGAAGGCAAGATTACTGAATCCCTACCCAACGCAATGTTTCGAGTCGAGTTAGAAAACGGACACACGGTTTTGGCTCATATTTCAGGAAAGATGCGAATGAATTACATTCGAATTCTTCCCGGGGACAAAGTGCAAGTAGAGCTAACACCATATGACCTCACAAGAGGTCGTATTACATATCGATTTAAATAAGAAGGCGTGCAGTGAAAGTAAGAACCAGTGTTAAAAAAATATGCGAGAAGTGCAAGATCATTCGTCGGCACGGTCGCGTAATGGTGATTTGCGAAAACCCACGTCATAAGCAACGTCAAGGCTGAGCGAGAGAGACAAGATGGCACGTATTTCAGGAGTAGACATTCCGCGCGAGAAGCGCCTCGAGATTGGTCTTACCTACATATTCGGAATTGGTCGCACGACCGCAAAGAAACTTTGCAGCGAAACTGGCATCAATCCAGACACCCGTGTTCGTGACTTGACAGACTCTGAAGTCAACAAGATTCGTATGTTTATCGAAAATAATTTGAGCGTCGAAGGTGATCGCCGTCGCAATGTGCAGACAGACATCAAACGCAAGATTGAAATTGGTTCATATCAGGGCACGCGCCATCGCAAGGGCCTTCCGGTTCGTGGTCAGCGCACGCACACAAATGCGCGCACTCGCAAGGGCCCGAAGAAGACAGTCGCTAACAAGAAGATTGCAGTGAGGAAGTAACCATGGCTGAAGCAAAAGTCGGAAGTCGCAAGCGCAAGCGCGAGCGTCGCAATGTCTCATCGGGCATTGTTCATATCAAGAGCACATTTAACAACACGATTGTTTCGGTGACTGACACCGAAGGCAATGTAATTTCGTGGGCATCTGCTGGTGGCGTTGGCTTCAGTGGTTCGCGCAAGTCGACACCGTTCGCCGCGCAGATGGCGGCCGAGAAGGCTGGTCGAGCAGCGATGGAGCTTGGTCTTCGTCGCGCAGAAGTGCATGTAAAAGGTCCAGGCTCTGGTCGTGACACAGCGTTGCGTCAGATTCAAAATCTTGGCATCGAAGTATCTGGAATCAAAGATCTTTCACCAGTTCCGCACAACGGCTGTCGTCAGCCAAAGAGAAAGAGACCATAACTCATGGCTCGCTATACAGGTCCAAAAGTTCGTATTTCGCGCCGTCTTGGTGTGAACATTTTCGAAAACACCAAAGGCACAAAAGCTCTTGAGCGCCGTCCGTTTCCACCAGGTCACCACGGCCGTTCACGCCGTAAGGGTGCAGGCAGCGAATACCTAGCCCAGATGCAAGAAAAGCAGAAGGCAAAGTTCATCTACGGTCTTCTTGAGCGTCAATTCCGCAACCTATATAAGAGGTCAGTTCGTTTGACTGGTCCGACAGGCGAAAATTTGTTGCGCCTTTTGGAAACACGCCTCGACAACGTGGTTTATCGCGCAGGTTGGGCGGCATCTCGTCCGCAAGCGCGTCAGTTCGTAAGTCATGGGCTCATCAAGGTCGATGGCAAACGAGTAGATATCCCGTCATACACATTGCAAAAGGGTGAAGTCGTGACACTGTCAGAAAAGGGCAGCAACATGATCGTCATTCAGCACAACATCGACACGCTTGACCGCAAGGTTGTGGCATGGCTTGATGTTGCCGAAGCCGGCAAGCAAATCACGGTGCGTGAGTTGCCTGTTCGTGAGCAAATTGATGTGCCTGTACGTGAACAATTAATCGTTGAGCTTTATTCAAAGTAATCCCCAAAAAGAATGGTCTGAGGAGAAATCATGCTTGTAATCCAGCGCCCAGTAGTCGAACCAATCGGCTCACCAGAAAACAACCGTCAGAAGTTTTCGGTTGGACCACTCGAGCCAGGTCTTGGCCACACAATCGGCAACTCGTTGCGCCGAATGTTGTTGTCGTCGATCCCTGGTGCGGCAATCACGTCGGTCAAGTTCGAATCAGCATTGCATGAATTCGACACCATCGAGGGCGTTACGCAAGATGTAACTGAAATCATCCTCAATTTGAAAGACATCGTTTTGCAGTCAACATCAGATGACCCAGTTGTCATTCATGTAGACGTGAAGGGCCCAATGGATCTCACCGCTGGCGACCTTCAGGCTCCATCAGATGTCGAGATTTTGAACAAGTCACAAAAGATCGCCACTCTCTCAGCAAAGGGCAAGCTTGTGTTTGACCTGACAGTAGAGCGCGGCAAGGGTTATATGTCGTCAGATCGTGACGGTGCCCGCAAGACAATTGGTGTGATTCCAATCGATGCAATTTTCTCGCCGATTCGTCGCGTGACTTTTGAAGTTGTGCCGACACGCGTTGAGCAATCAACCAACTACGACAACTTGATTATCGATATCGAGACAGACGGCTCAATCACACCGGTTGACTCGCTGGCTTCAGCAGGTGCGACACTTCGCTCACTTGTAGATCTTGTGGCAAACCTCACCGCAGAGCCAGTGGCTCTTGAACTTGGTGAAGTTTCTGGTTACTCAAGTGGCGCAGGCGACTTGGACTTGCCAATCGAAGATCTTGACTTGTCAGAGCGTCCACGCAACTGCTTGAAGCGCGGTCAAGTAAACACAATTGGCGAGTTGCTTACTCGCTCAGAAGAAGACTTAATGAACATCACTAACTTCGGTCAGAAGAGCCTGGACGAAATCAAGCAAAAGCTTGACGAGCGCGGTCTCTCATTGCGAATCTGAGCACCAAAGTTAATTAACGAACTGAAATAAATTAAACAGGGAGACGATTCAATATGCCAGGAAGACCACGCCGCGGACCAAGTTTTGGTGGTAGCTCGTCGCACGAAAAACTGATGATGGCAAACCTTGCATCGTCATTGTTTGCTGCCGAAGGCATTGTGACAACAGAGTCAAAGGCAAAGGCACTTCGCCCGATTGCCGAAAAGTTGATCACGAAAGCAAAGAAAGCGCAGGGCACCAGCCCGATGCGAGTTCACCGCATTCGTCAAATTCAGAGTTACTTGCGCGACAAAGAAATGACTAACAAACTTGTCAATGTTGTCGCCCCAAGATACTTGGAGCGCAACGGCGGATACCTTCGCATTATGAAGCTTGGTCCACGCCATGGTGACAACGCTCCAATGGCGCGCATCGAACTTATTTAGTTCGCAACGGTTTCTTAGCGTCGAATTCAGACTCGACCAAAACGGTTCAGCACAGTGACTGCGTCAAAGTTGATGCGTCGAGTACGAATGATCGTGGCCTATGACGGCACGCCGTTTCATGGTTTTGCGATTAACCCGAAAGTAAGCACGGTCGCAGGCAGCCTCGGCGGATCGTTGCAACAAATATTTCAGCAGCCGATTCCACTTGTCTCGGCTGGTCGAACTGATGCTGGAGTTCACGCCAAAGCACAGGTGGTTAGTTGTGATGTGCCTGCACATTGTGACTTGTTGACATTGCGTAAGCAATTGAATTCACTTTGCGGCCCAGAAATCATCGTCAAAGAAATTGCGTGGGCGAGCGCCGACTTTCACGCCCGCTTCTCGGCAATTTGGCGTCACTACCAATATTTCGTTTACAACGCCGACTTTCCAGATCCGTTTAAAGTGTCTTCGGCTTGGCATGTGATTGCCCCATTGAATTTGCATGCGATGCAGTTGGCTTGCGATCCGATAATCGGCACCCATGATTTTTCTGCATTTTGTCGCAGACCAAAACCCGATAATGAACCAGACCTCGAGGGTTCTGAATTGCAAGACGCGACGGGCGAAATTGTGCGTGAGAAGTCTTTGCGGAGGTGCGTGATGCAAGCAAGTTGGAAACTAATGGACGACTCAGTGTTCAGGTTTGATATTCGGGCCAACGCGTTTTGTCATCAGATGGTTCGGTCGCTGGTTGGCACATTTGTTGAAATCGGTGCGCGAAAGAGACCCAGCAGTGACATGATGGCGCTGATTCGATCGGGCGATCGCGCCGAGGCGTCGCAGTTAGCCCCGCCACAAGGTTTATTTCTGACAGAAGTTGGGTATCCGAGCGAAATAACTGATCGGGGCGTTTAACCGGCGGGTAAAGCCCATATTTTGCTTGGGCCGATTGTGAATCTCGGGTTTTCGGCCCTATCCTTACTAGGCCGTTAAAACGGGTGCGAAATGCTCTCTGGCGGTTGCAACACTTAATTTTTGAGGATTTCTTTATGCGTACTTATTCAGCAAAACCAACGGATGTGCAGCGTGCTTGGCACATCATCGACGCAGAAGGTTTAGTTCTCGGTCGTCTTTGCACAGAAGTCGCAACATTGCTTCGCGGCAAGCACAAGCCGATGTACACACCAAGCATGGACACGGGTGATCATGTTGTGATCATCAACGCATCGAAGATTGTTCTTACCTCAGGCAAGGCTGATCGCGAAATGGTCTACGACTATTCGGGTTACCCAGGTGGTCTCAAATCTGAAACATACGCAAACTTGCTTGGTCGTAAACCAGGTGATGCAATTCGCCGTTCGATTCGTGGCATGTTGCCAAAAGGTTCACTTGGTCGACAGATGATTAAGAAGTTGCAGGTTTATCCAGGTGCAGAACATCCACATGCGGCGCAATCACCAAAGGTGCTTGAGATTCCGCACGCCAAGGCTCGTTGAGTCGCTGAACAGAAAAAGGAAACATAACTCGTGGGAACAAAGCCATTAACACAGACAACAGGTCGTCGTAAGCATGCAGTTTGTCGCGCGCGACTTCGACCAGGTACTGGTGTTGTAAAAATTAACGACCGTGAGTTCGCCGAATACTTTCCGTCAGAGGTTCAGCGCAACTCTTCAACCGAAGCATTGCGAATTACAAACACTCAGGCGAACTACGACGTAGACGCAGACATTGTGGGTGGCGGTATTGCCGGTCAATCAGGTGCGTTGAGAATGGCGATTGCACGTGCGCTCGTAGAACTTGATCCAACTCAAAGACTTGCTTTGAAGAAGGCTGGCTTGTTGACTCGCGATTCACGTCGCAAAGAGAGCAAGAAATACGGTCTCAAAAAAGCGCGCAAAGCGCCACAGTACACAAAGCGTTAATTCTTTTTGTACGGCATGGCTCATGGCTGTGCGCGTCGTCAGTTTTAAGAATCGCGTTCAACACTCTTTGTTACGACAAGGCATTGGTGGTTAGATGTTGACATTTGGTACCGACGGTGTGCGTGGCAAATTTGGCACAGAGCTGACCGAGAGTTACGCCGCCGATCTGGCAGTTGTCGCAGCACAAGTTCTGCAATGCAAAACAGTGGTGATCGGTCGAGACACTCGAGAATCTGGGGTGCTGCTAGAAACAGCGATTGCGAATGCGCTTGTCAAAGAAGGCATAGAAACCCAACTAATGGGGGTTGCTCCGACTCCGGCGATTGCGTTTTCGGCAATGCGACGAAATGTCGTGGCGATTGCGATTACCGCCTCGCACAACTTGTATCAAGACAACGGAATCAAGATATTTGGTGCCGGTGGTCGAAAACTCTCTGACTCAGAACAGGAAGAGATCGAAAAACAGTTGCTCGAACGCACCCGTAAATCGGCTTCTGGCGCAATTGGTGCGAGCAGCGATTTGGCAAAAACTGCCAAACCTGAACTTGTCAAAGAGTATTGCGACTGGTTGTCTCAGATAGTCGACACGACAGACTTCAGCAAGCTGCACGTCGTTCTTGACTGTGCGAACGGTGCTTACAGCAACGTTGCACCAGAAGTCTTTACGAAACTCGGGGCAACGGTGACGACTATCAATGCGACACCAGATGGTCGAAATATAAACGAGCAGTGTGGCGCCACGCACCCAGCGATGCTGTGTTCGGTCGTCAAAAGTGTTGGTGCACATTTTGGAATTGCTTTTGATGGTGATGGTGACAGATTGATCGCCGTAGACGAAACGGGTGAAATTGTTGACGGAGATCACTTGATCGCGATAAGCGCAACTGAGATGAAGCGTCGTGGAACTTTACGCAACAATAAAGTTGCCGTAACGGTGATGACAAACATTGGCTTTCACCAGGCAATGAAAAAAGCGGAGATTGAAGTGGTCACCACACCAGTCGGAGACCGATCGGTGCTTGCCGCGCTTGAAGAGAATTCGCTTGTGCTTGGTGGCGAACAGAGTGGTCACATCATTTATCGCGATTTGGCCACAACTGGTGACGGTCTCTTGGCTGCACTGATGTTGTCAGCAATTGTCGCCGGGGCGAACAAGACACTTGGCGAAATCGCCAGTGCAGCAATGACCAGTTTTCCGCAAGTGCTAATTAATTTGCGAGTCAGCAAACGTGTTGAAAATATCGAAAAACTTTTTGAGTCAGAGATTGCAGTAGCAGAGAAGTCTCTGCAAGCAAATGGACGTGTGCTCGTGCGAGCGAGTGGGACTGAACCGATGGTTCGGGTGATGGTTGAAGCGTCACAACAAGCCACAGCAGAATCAGTCGCTGCCACCTTGGCGCAAGCCATAACTACGCGACTCGGCTGATAGCGATGCGAAAGTAGACTTGTCACCATGTGCGGAATAATCTGCGTGCTCAGTCGTCCGACACGGCGAGCCACCCCAACTGCCAAAGAGATCTTGGCCCTTTTGGACGCCGCACTCGAAGCCGGAATGAAGAGCGATATCGATCAACTTGCTTTGGCGGTGACAACAGCCGACAAACTTTTGCGGGGTGATGCCGGTCAATTCTGCATGGCCGACAATCATCAATTAGTTGCTGCAATGACGTCACGAATTGATCAACTTGATGCAATTGTCGATGCCTATGAATTGACGCTTGAGAAGTCGGCGAGTTTGCAGACAGAGACCTCAGAGCACGCATTGCAGGAGATTATTCGCGCTAAAGATGCGATCTGGGAGTTGCGTAACGACCGAATTCGAACCGCGCGACTTGTAGATGCGCTGGCTGGGCAGGGGGCTTCAAGTTCGGCGCGCAGCGGATATTTTTCGATTCAACAAGCATTCTCGGGTCTTGATCGGCTTGAAGTTCGCGGACGCGACTCTGCAGGTATTCACGTGCTCGTTTCAAATCATGGCCTGAAGCCGACAGACAAAAACGTAAAGGCGTTGCTTACAAATCGCAGCGAAGATGCATTGTTCATGTCTGGCTCCGTACGAATGACAGAGAACGCATGGTCTTTTGTTTATAAAGCAGCAGCAGAAATTGGCGAACTTGGTGACAACACCCGCGTAATGCGCAACGCGGTGATGGCAGACGATCTGTTGCGTCTATGTCTGTCGCAAACTAATTCTCGAGTTGCAGTTTTGGCCCACACTCGTTGGGCGAGCGTCGGCATTATTTCTGAGCCGAACGCGCACCCGGTGAATAGCGAAGAACTTGAAGGCAAGCACGATGACGCATATCTTGTCGCAGCGTTGAATGGCGATGTTGATAATCACGCAGACTTGCGAGTGCAATACGGATTGCGCGTCGCAGGGCCGATCACAACCGATGCAAAAGTTATCCCCGCTTTGGTGTCACGAAGGTTGTCGACAAACTCGGATCTTTTAGATGCATTTCGTCAAACAGTTGCCGAGTTTGAAGGCTCGGTGGCAATTGCTGCGGCAAGCGCAACGGCGCCAGACAAGTTGTTGCTTGCATTGCACGGAAGCGGCCAAGGTTTGTGTATCGGTCTTGCTGAAGATCGCTTCATTGTCGCGAGTGAACCATACGGTGTGGTTGAAGAGACGCTTAATTATGTGCGCATGGACGGCGAAGCTCTTGCTGATGTCGATAATCCGTCAAGCCGTGGGCAAGTTGTCGCGCTCTCTGGTGAAAATGCCGGCGAACTCTCGGGCATTGAGTTGGTTTCATACGATGGTCGTCGACTTGCACTTAGCCAAGACAAAGTTTTGACCGCTGAGATTACAACCAGAGATATCAACCGTGGTGAACATAAACACTTTTTGGCCAAAGAAATTGCTGAAGCGCCGCAGAGTTTTCGCAAAACGATTCGAGGTCGAATTGTCGAAGTGAACGGCTTATTGACTACAGATTTGGGTGAAAAGGTCTTGCCTAAATCTGTGTGTGATCGATTGGCGACTGGTGAAATTAAAAAAGTACGTGTGATTGGTCAGGGTACGGCTGCTGTTGCGGGGCAAGCATTGGCGAGGTTGCTCAGTGAGCTTGTGGGCATTGAGTTAAGCGTCGAGGCGTTGCTGGCCAGTGAACTTTCGGGTTTTGGTTTGGCACTTGATATGAGCGACACGCTTGTTGTGGCGGTCAGTCAGAGTGGAACTACAACTGACACGAACCGCACGGTGGACTTGGCTCGAGCACGAGGAGCAAGTGTCTTGGCGATCGTCAACCGTCGCGGCAGTGAACTGTCGGCCAAAGCAGACGGCGTGATGTATACGTCTGATGGTCGCGACGTCGAGATGAGTGTTGCCAGCACGAAAGCTTTTTACGCTCAGGTTGCAGCCGGCGCTCTTTATGCATGCGCTCTTTCGAAGGCAGTTGGTAAAGCATCTGATCGTGCGCGACACGAATTGCTTGCTGGACTGCGCAAAATTCCAGATGCGTTGGTTGAAGTTCTTGCAACACGTCCACAAATTTCGGCGGCGGCAAAACAGTTTGCGTCGTCACGGCGATATTGGACAGTTGTTGGCAACGGCATGAATACGATCGCAGCGCAAGAAGTGCGCATAAAACTTTCGGAACTTTGTTACAAATCAATTTCAAGTGACTCGACTGAGGATAAAAAGCACATCGACCTATCGTGCGAGCCACTGATTTTCGTATGTGCAACTGGGCTGCTTGAAGGTACGGCCTCGGATGTCGCCAAAGAGATTGCGATCTATCGGGCTCACAAAGCTCTGCCGATTGTTGTTGCGACTGCGGGTCAGACGAGGTTTGATGCAGCGGCAGCAGTATTGCTGGTGCCAAGTGTCGAGACGAATTTGTCGTTCATATTGAGCGTGATGGTGGGTCACTTGTTTGGTTATGAGGCAGCATTGGCGATTGATGCTTTGGCTAGGCCATTGCGTGAGGCGCGCGAAGTTGTCGAGCACGCAGTTGAGCGTGGCGGGGATGCAAATAAATTGTTGGTCAAGATTCGCACCGAGTTGGGTGCGCCGGCAACACGATTTACCGATGCATTGGCAACAGGCAACTACGACGGCAACTTAGAGGCCAGCACAGCGGTGCGAATCGTCACGATGTTGCGCGACACTTTGTCGAGCGACCCTGTTCAGGCGTATCAGCGCAGTTCGGGAAAGATCGCCTCACCAGAGTTGTTGTTAGATGATCTGACAAGCGCACTGACTCGCGGCGTAGATGAATTGACTCGTCCGGTTGACGCGATCAAGCATCAAGCAAAGACCGTGACGGTGGGTATCTCGCGCAGCGATGAAGGCTTGTTTGATCGTCCGCTAGTTAAGGCACTGCTTGAGGCTGGTGTAGCGCGTGAGCGACTTTCATACCGCGTGCTAAAAATTGTTGCCGATCTTGACGCTGCAGTCAGTGCCGTAACCGGGTTTACGAGATATCAAATCGAGGGTGACATTGCCAGTTCTCAGGCCACGATCGCAATTGTCGACCGTGGGGGTATGTCAAAAAATCTCACGTCGCGCGTTGACCGCAACTCACAACTCGTGGGTACCAAGCGACGTGTCGCAAGCGATCAAGAAGTTCTCGTGGCGCGCGGGCGAAGCGATAATCGAACCGTGATCATGGTGCCTGAAACAAAAGGTGGCCAGACAACCGGCATCACTTTGTTGCATGTGATGTTTCATGATCGTTTGCCAGCGACTGCAATGCGCGCAGTGTTGCAAGGTTACGACCGTCGCTACGACCGACTTGTGGACTGGGTGACCGAAACTGAAGGTTCATTTAGAGAAGACCGTTTGGCCGAAGTTTCGGTTGCTGACTTGTTGATTTTGCCGATCAGCGACATGGCTGATCACTGGCGCGCAAAGTAAAAACCACATGATCGGAATCGGAATTGACGCTGTGAATGTGCAGCGGTTTCGTGATGCACTAGACCGAACGCCTTCGCTGCGTTCGCGCGTATTCACCGCAAAAGAACTTGAATCGCTTGCAGGTCGTGCTGATAGTGCCCCAAGTTTGGCAGCGAGATTCGCCGCGCGTGAAGCGACGATGAAAGCACTCGGGGTTGGGCTTGGCGCATTCGATCTGCACGACGTTTCGATTCGTAGTCGCGAGTCTGGTGCGCCCGAACTGGTCGTCACAGGTCGTGCCGCTGAAATTGCAAAAGCGCAAGGTGTGAAATCGTGGCTTGTCTCGCTTTCTCACACTGACGACACAGCTGTTGCTGTTGTCGCGAGCAACTAAAAGTCGGCCGCGATGAACACCGACAATCGTTGGGCGTGGGTTGAAGTAGATCTTGGAGCGATTCAAAAGAACGTTGCTTTGTTGGCCAAGCAAGCGGGGAAGGCCCAACTATGGGCAACCGTAAAAGCCAATGGCTATGGGCATGGAGCGGTTCAAGTAGCACAGGCTGCTTTGGGTGCTGGTGCAACAGGTTTGTGCGTGGCGCTTGCTGACGAGGCCCACGAACTTCGTCAAGCGAAAATTACAGCGCCGATTTTGATCGTTAGCGAGCAACCAGCAACACAATTCGAGCAAATGTTGCGCGACGATGTCGTGGCAACGCTCTATAACGAGTCGACTATAAATAGTTACGCAAAAACTGCGTCAGATCTTGGAATAGTCGGCAAAGTTCACCTGAAAGTAGATACGGGGATGCATCGAGTCGGCGCACCAGTTGCCAGCGCGATGACTCGATGTCGACAGATCAAATCTTTAGCGTCACTACAACTTGATGGCGTCTACACGCACTTTGCTGCGGCTGATTTACCAAATCATGATGAGACGGCCAAGCAGGTTCAACGATTCGACAACGTAGTTGCCGAACTAGATCAAGAGTCTTTGCGACCAAAGTATGTGCACACTTCAAATTCAGCAGCCGCGATGCGCGTCTTGAGTGCAACAACCGACATTGCTCGCGTTGGAATCGCAATTTATGGAATTGCGCCAAGTGGTGAACTTGAATCTATGGCTAAAGATCTGAAGCCAGCACTTTCGCTACACGCCCGAGTTAGCCATGTGCAGCATCTTGCTGCGGGTGAAGGCGTCTCATATGGTTTGCGAACAAAGTTGAGCCAAGCGGCGACGATTGCAACGCTGCCAATTGGGTATGCCGACGGAGTACAGCGTCGTCTTTGGAAAGTGGGTGGCGAAGTTTTGATTGGTGGCAAGCGTTGCCCGATTGTTGGCGTGGTAACGATGGATCAGTTGATGGTCAATTGCGGTGATGCCGATGTGCAAATTGGCGACCATGCAGTTTTGATTGGCGCTCAGGGTTCGCAGTCAATTTCAGCAAATGAAATCGCAGCCAAACTTGAAACAATTGGCTATGAAATTGTTTGTGGCATAAGCGCACGCGTACCGCGCAAGTATCTTGACGCCAAAAAGTAATCACGATGAAAATTCTGCTTGTCTCGTTGGTTGACACCGATCGTCTGGCGCAGATTGTTGCCAAGCATGTTCGACCGCGCGACATGATTATTTTGGCCGGTGAAATGGGTGCTGGAAAGACGACGTTTACACAAAGTTTTGGCCGAGCGCTTGGCGTTACTGATCTAATTACCTCGCCGACGTTTAACCTGTTGCACAATTACGGTTCAGGAAGAATGTCGTTGCATCACGCCGACCTTTATCGTCTTGAGCGAACTGGCGAACTGGCCGATTTGGGTCTTGATGAGTTGCAAGACAGTGGTGGGGTAATCGCAGTCGAATGGGGTGACATCGTCGGTGATGAACTTGGGGATGCGTTGATCATGCGCTTTGCCCATGAAATTGCAGGAGCAGAAAACAGCGCAGACGCACCACGCACTGTCACCATTGAAAGCCGTGGAGCCCAATGGGCGAGCCGATTTAACAAGTTCAGCGAAGAGTTGGTAGCCAGTTTCAAAGTATTGGCGCGAGGCTAAGAGCGATGATCGTTTTAGCGATAGATACTTCGACTGATGCCGTGAGTGTGGCGGTGAACAACTCAAAGCAGTTGTTGGCCGGTGCTCATGTCACGAGTGATCGTCGTCATGCTGAGTTGCTGGCGCCAATGATCGAAAATGTTTGTGCCCAGGCTGACATTGCGATGCGTGAGATTGATGTCGTGGCTGTAGATATTGGTCCTGGTTTATTTACGGGAATGCGAGTGGGCATTGCATCAGCAAAGTCGATCGCTCAAGTTTTAGACGTGCCAATAATTGGTGTCTCAAGCCTAGATATCTTGGCGCGTTCTGTTTCTACAACTGATCGAGTTGTATTGTCGACAATTGACGCGCGACGTGGCGAACTTTATTGGTCGATGTACCGCAATGACGTTGGCCCAAGTATCGAAGTCAAACCGCCGCGAGTTGGTCAAATATCTGACTGCATTGTTGACGTCGTGGATCGAGGTCAGGCGGCGTTGATAGTCGGCAATGGCGCACTGCGATATCGCGCACAAATCAGCGAGTCTCTTGAAACGACTGGTCTGTCGATTGAATGGGCGAGCGAACAACTTGCCCAACCAAGTGCCGCCGTATTGGCACTGATCGCCGCCGAGTTGGCGTTGCATGAGCAGTGGCAGACCGCAACAGAATTGCAGGCACTTTATTTGCGTCAGGCAGATGCTGAAATCAATTGGCAGACACGAGTGAACTCATGAGCATTTTGGATCGCTTCATTCGCTCGAAAGCACAAGACTTGCGCGAGTCGCGCGATTCGAGTCAAAGTATCGAAGGTGACGAGTTGCAAGAACTTGTGATCGTGCCGATGCGACGGGCGCATATTCGCAAGATCATGCCGATCGAGCAGCAAATTTATCCGCGACCATGGACGGCGCAAGTTTTTGTTGAAGAGCTTGAACAAGTTCGGGCTGGGCGACGCCACTATCTTGTTGGCACGATTGGCGAAGAGCTCGTGGGATACGGCGGTCTGCTTTATGTCGACAGTGATGCGCACGTCACCAATGTTGCGGTGCATCCGATGTGGCGAAGTCGTGGAATTGCCACCGAACTGTTGCTCGACTTGGCATGGGAAGCGAATCGTCGGGGTTGCGAGGCGATGACCCTCGAGGTGCGACACACGAATATTGCAGCGCAACAGCTTTATCGTCGCTTCGGCTTTGTGCCTGCAGGTGTGCGCAAAAAGTATTACGAGAACCGAGACGACGCGATCGTTATGTGGTGTGCCGGGGTGCAGCAACCCGAATTCGTCGAGCTTTTGCGAAAAATAGAACTGAGTCGAATGTGAATTCGTCAAACCAACGTTCTGAACGTGCGAGCAATCGCAACTTGACTGTCGATAAATCGACTGTCGTTTTAGGTATCGAAACAAGTTGCGATGAAACTGCGGCAGCACTTGTAATGGGTGGAAACGACGTGCTCTCGTCGGTTGTGGCCTCGCAACTTGAAGTGCACGCACGCTTTGGTGGAGTAGTGCCAGAGATTGCAAGTCGTGCCCACCTTGAAGCGATCACTCCCGTGGTCGACCAAGCATTAATGAAATCTGGTTTGAATTTTGATCGTGTAGATGCAGTTGCAGCAACCGTGGGGCCAGGACTAATCGGCGCGCTTCTAGTTGGAGTGTCGGCGGCAAAAGCGATGGCTCTGGTTTTGGATGTTCCGTTTGTGGGGGTGAATCATCTTGAAGCTCATCTCTATGCAGCGATGCTGGATGATCCGAATGTTGAATTTCCGATGCTCGTGTTGCTCGTCTCGGGTGGACACACGATGTTGGTTGAAGTTCGCGAGCCTGGCAAATATCAAATAGTTGGTCAGACAAGAGACGATGCTGCGGGCGAAGCGTTCGACAAAGTCGCACGATTTTTAGATTTGGGTTACCCGGGCGGGCCGGCAATCGACAAGTTGGCAAAAACCGGTGACGCAAAAGCGATTGATTTTCCGCGGGCGATGATGCATGACGGCTTAGATGTTTCTTTTAGCGGATTAAAAACGGCTGTGATTAATCACGTTCGCAAGAATCCGAACGCCGAGACGAAAAACATCGTGGCTTCGTTTCAGAGTGCCGTCGTAGATGTTTTGGTTGCAAAGACAATCAAGGCGGCTGAGAATCTCGGGGCAAAAACAGTTGCCCTCGGCGGTGGCGTTGCAGCAAATTCGTTGTTGCGCGGTGAAATATCTAAAGCATGCGCTCAAAAAGATTTTCATGTGGTGTTACCCTCACTAGCGATGTGCACAGATAATGCGGCGATGATTGCTTCTGCTGGATGGCACCGCTTGGCTTTGACCGGCGACACGGCGCTTGATGCCGGTGCGTATCCAAATCTTGGATTGACGGTGGCAAGCGCATGAAAGAGCTAGTAACGGCTAAGCCATTGAAACTTGGCGAGCACAGCATTTGGCCGCCGGTTGTTTTGGCACCGATGGCTGGGGTGACGAACCAGCCTTTTCGCACGTTGTGTCGCGAATTTGGGCCGGGCCTTGTTTATGTCAATGAGATGGTGATGGCTGCGGCGCTTGTTTATAAAAACCCAAAGACCGAAGCAATGATCGCGTTTGGTCCGGACGAATCGTTTCGCAGTTTGCAACTTTATGGCAGTGACCCAACAATCATGACGAATGCGATTACGCAACTGGGTCGACGCAACGCCGTAGATCACATCGACTTGAATTTTGGTTGCCCTGCGCCAAAAGTGACGCGTCGTGGCGGTGGTGCGGCGGTGCCTTTGAAGAAGAATTTGTTGCGCGAAATCGTGCAAGCAGCCGTAAAAACTGCCGGATCTTTTGGCATTCCGGTGACTTGTAAGTTTCGCATTGGACTGAACGACGATTTGCTGACACATATTCACACAGGCTTAATTTGTCAAGATGCCGGAGTTTCGGCGATTGCCTTGCATGCCCGCACCGCACAGCAGCACTACGCACCGTTTGCGCGATGGGAAGCGATCGCTGAATTGAAAAATGCAGTGACTGATATTCCTGTTTTGGGTAACGGTGATATTTGGGATGCAAATGACGCCCAAGAAATGATGCGCGTGACTGGTTGTGACGGCGTGGTTATCGGTCGTGGATGTCTCGGTAAGCCATGGTTGTTTCGTGACATGGTGGCGATGTTTAACGGCGATCAGATTCCTGAGACACCAAAACTTGGTTGGGTGCTTGAAGTGATGATGCGTCACGCGATCGCACTTGAAGCGCACTTTCCACCTGGTCGCGGTATCCGTGAATTTCGTAAGCATGCAGGCTGGTATCTGACTGGGTACCCAGTTGGAGGAGAGTTGCGTCGACAGTTTGGTGAGACTTCAAGCATTGAGCACTTGGCACAATTGATTGCCCAGTGCGACCATGAAGCACGAATTGTCGAAGGCGGCGAGAGATTTGTGCGCGGTCATAGCAACGGCCCGATAAATATTGTTTTGCCGCACGGATTTTTAGAAAATCTAGACGACTTGGTCGCACCAGATGACGCAACACTCACGCATATGAGTGGTGGTTAGAAAAGCTGTTTGTGGCGAACAAAATAGTTTTGGCGTCGCGATCACCGCGACGTAAAGAAATTTTAGAAAAGCTGAATCTGAAGTTTGTAATTGATCCGCCAGAGATTGATGAGACGCCAAGAGTTGACGAAGAGCCCACCAAGTATGTGCAGCGAATCGCTGCTGCAAAAGCAGATTTGGTTGCGTTGCGGCACGATCAAAAAGATTTGATCATTGCCGCCGATACGACTGTTGCTTTGAATGGCGAAATCTTTGGTCAACCGCAAGACATAAAACATGCGAGGCAGATGATCCAAAAATTATCTGGAAACACTCACAGTGTCTTAACTGCAGTCAGTGTTCGTTGGGACGGTCTCAGTGCAAACGGTTTTGATGAATCCAAAGTGACGATGCGCGAAGTCACGAGTGAATTGCTCGAGTGGTATCTGGCCACGGGCGAGTCGATGGGTAAAGCGGGGGCTTATGCCGTGCAGGGTCAAGGTGCGGCGCTGACTGCTGATGTGCGAGGAGAACTCGACACAGTGATCGGTTTGCCAGTGCGGCTCCTAGAGACGCTGTTGGGGCGAATTGGGCTTGATTTACGCGAGATCTCGGGCTCCGGTAAGTGATTTAGGTTGGAAAAATAGCCCCTTGTCAATAGCATTGGCACTCGCACTGTTCGAGTGCTAATCGAAAATCCGAGTCACAGATCAACGAAATCAACCAACGAAAAGAACAAGGAAAAACACATGAACTTAAAGCCACTTGATGACCGCATTGTGGTCAAGCCAAACGAAGCCGAGAAGACAACTGCGTCAGGCCTCGTAATTCCAGATACAGCAAAAGAGAAGCCACAAGAGGGCACTGTTGTTGCTGTCGGACCAGGTCGCTGGAGTGATGACACTGGCAAGCACACACCGCTTGATATCAAAGTTGGCGATGTCGTTCTTTACTCAAAGTACGGCGGCACAGAGGTTTCACACAAGGGTGATGATCTTTTGATTCTTACGAGTCGCGACGTTCTTGCGATCGTTACAAAATAATTAATTCAAAACCTCAACTCAAAAACAGGACTTAAAACATGACAAAGATTCTTAAATTCAACGAAGAAGCACGCCGCGCACTCGAGGCTGGCGTTAACAAGTTGGCCGATGCGGTCAAAGTTACGCTCGGACCAAAAGGTCGCAACGTTGTGCTCGACAAGAAATTCGGTGCGCCGACAATTACTAACGACGGTGTGTCGGTAGCAAAAGAAGTTGAGCTCGAAGATCCGTTTGAGAACATGGGTGCTCAGCTGGTGAAAGAAGTTGCAACAAAGACAAACGACGTTGCTGGTGACGGCACGACGACTGCAACAGTCTTGGCACAAGCGATGGTTACACACGGCATGCGCAATGTGGCTGCCGGTGCAAACCCAATGGCGCTCAAGCGTGGAATCGAAAAAGCTGTTGCTGCTGTTGTTGAATCACTTAAGAGTCAGGCCAAAGAAGTTGACGACAAGAGCGATATCGCCAGCGTTGCAACTATCTCGGCAGGCGATGCAACAATCGGCAAGGTAATTGCCGATGCGATCGACAAAGTCGGCAAAGACGGCGTCGTAACTGTTGAAGAGTCGAACACTTTTGGTATCGAACTTGATTTCACAGAAGGTATGCAGTTTGACAAGGGTTATTTGTCGCCATATTTCGTGACAGACCAAGATCGTCAAGAAGCAGTTCTTGAAGATGCATACATCTTGTATTACTCATCAAAGATCACAACTGTGCAGTCGATGTTGCCAGTTCTCGAGAGCGTGATGAAGACAGGCAAGCAGCTTGTAATCATCGCCGAAGATGTTGAGGGCGAAGCGCTTGCGACTTTGGTTGTCAACAAGATTCGTGGAACATTCAATTCGACAGCCGTCAAGGCCCCTGGCTTCGGCGATCGTCGCAAGGCGATGTTGCAAGACATGGCAGTTCTTACTGGTGGCCAAGTCATCAGCGAAGAAGTTGGTTTGAAACTCGAAAACGTAACTCTTGATCTGCTCGGCCGCGCCAAGCGCATCATCATCACCAAAGAAACGACAACAATCGTTGACGGTGCTGGCGACAAGAACGAAGTCAAGGGTCGCATTAGCCAAATCAAAACTGAAATTGACAACACCGACTCTGATTGGGATCGCGAGAAGCTCCAAGAGCGTTTGGCGAAACTTGCTGGTGGCGTTGCTGTCATCAAAGTTGGCGCTGCAACCGAAGTTGAGCTCAAAGAAAAGAAGCACCGCATTGAAGACGCAGTTTCTGCGACACGCGCCGCGATTGAAGAGGGCGTTGTTGCTGGCGGAGGCACCGCATTGGTGCGCAGCCGCGAGAGTGTGCTCAAGGTGATTAAGGCTCTTGAAGGTGACGAAGCGACTGGTGCACGAAGCGTGTACGACTCGTTGACAGCACCTGCTCGTGCGATCGCCGACAACGCCGGTATTGAAGGCGCTGTTGCTGTGCAACAAGTTGAAGCAGCCAAGGGCAACATTGGTCTCAATGCTGCAACTGGCGAATATGTCGACCTTGTTAAGGCCGGCATCATCGACCCAGCAAAGGTGACTCGTGCAGCGTTGCAAAACGCAGCATCAATCGCCGCACTTGTGATCACCATCGAATGTCTCGTTGCAGACAAGCCTGAGAAGCCAGGCTCTGCACCAGCAGGCGGCGGTGGCATGCCAGGTGGCGGAATGGGGATGATGTAAGCCATAGCTTCTTTGCAAAGAGGTTTTTGGTTACATCAGATCGTTGAATATCTGATCGCTGCCGCGCTCATTTTGATGAGCGCGCAGTCGAGACATCCGTTTGTTTTAGCAACATTCGGAGTTGTATTGCTGATTAACGTGACGGTAGTTGACGGCGCTTTGAGCGCCTACAAATTAATTTCACGATCGGTGCATCGTGTGATTGATTGGCTCTATGTTGTGGCGTTGATCGCGGGATCATTCGTGTTGGACGTTGATCAATCCACGCGGACAACTCTTTTCGGCGTCGGTATTGCAATCATCGTTATCGCGTTGACTACCAACTACACCAAAAAGGTGTTTGGTCGCAGTTAGCGCACCGTAGGCTGACGCAATGAGCTTCGACACGCCAGCACCAGATCTGAAAAAACTTCTCGCCGCATGGGAGTTATGGGAAAAGGGTGAAGAGCAACCAGGGCGAACACTGGCCTCGTTGAAGACCGCAGGAATGGCCACTGTTTTGCAAGATTTGGCTGAGCGTGGTTGGGCGCCGGTCGCGAAGTAGTCAGATGCGCGCAGGTGGCTCGCAAGTAATACCGCGGCCAAAGAATTTTCGAATCATCGATCACAATCCGTGGCTGAACCTCGACACCAGCGCGCTGAGTTCGCTTGAAGTTGTCACCCAAGCCGTAGCGGCGTTTCAACCTGATCAGGCTTTGCGCCAACCACTTGAAAATGTTCGCGCGTCAGCAGTGCTCGTTGGGCTCTTTGAGTCAGCCCGAGGTGTTGAAGCGATTTTGACGCGTCGGTCACAAAACCTGACGAATCATCGGGGAGAGATCTCGTTTCCCGGCGGGCGACTTGATGCGGGTGAAAGCGTGTTGCAAGCGGCATTGCGCGAGACACACGAAGAAATTGGTTTGAGCCCCGAAGATGTCGAAGTTGTTGGAGAGTTGAACAGCATGGCGACAGTTGTAAGTAATTCACACATCGTGCCGATTGTTGGAAGGTATCAAACACCGCCGAAACTGCATGCCGTAAACAGCGAAGTTGATCGAGTGTTTAGTGTGCCGTTGCTAGAACTAGTGCGGGCCGATACATACAGCCAAGAGCATTGGATCTTTGATGATCGCGAGTTTCAGATCAATTTCTTTTATTTAGATGACGAGACGATTTGGGGCGCAACCGCGCGAATCTTATTTCAAGTGATGATGTTGGCAATCAAGCACAATTAATAGTTTTTGTTACGGTCCACCGAGCGTGCGCACACTTTGAAAAAAAGCAAATGCCCATGCTTCGCAACGCACACGAAAAGTTCGCAGGCGACTGGCGCAATTGTCGAGCATGTCACGATTGAATTGTTCGTCGATACGCAGGCGTTGCGCTGAGTTCCAGAACTGGCCGTATGCCCAGGTGTTGGTGCTGCAAATTGAACCAGGCGAGAGGTTGCTGCAGTTGTAGCGCTGATCTAAAAGTTTGAGATTTCGATAGCCGAAGTCGTGTCGGCGACAAGCTGCACCAAAGTTAAACGACCTGCCGGTGCCACCGATGACTGGAAACGAGCAGCCGTCACTCGTCCAATCAAACCATTTGTGCTGGCGCCGCAGTGCAAAACGTGAGCGATCAAAGTCGCGTAATGAAGTTTGAAACACTATTGATTCGATAAAGGCGACGTCGCGACTGACAGTTGGTTCACTGGTAGTTGCGACTGCCGATGTGGTTGGCAATGCGATGGCGGTCAAAAAACTCGAGACTGCAACGAGAGCAAATTGGGCGACGCCCATGTGGTCTCCGTTTCATGGTGCAGTTTGCGCACCAGTGAGCCGAGATGTGTACGCGGTGTTTTACTTTGGCGCGCGAATTGCTTGCAACACGTGCCAAGTTTCAATGGCGCCGATCGCGGCTTCTTCACCTTTATTACCGGCACCGGGGCCCGAGCGCTCGGTGGCTTGCGCGATGTTTTCAGTTGTGAGTACAGCAAAACCGATTGGCAGACCGGTGTCTTGTTGCACGCGAGCAACGCCGTCGGCACATGGCCCGGCAACGTATTCGAAATGTGCGGTATCACCACGAATGACTGCGCCAAGGGTGATCAGAATTTCGTAGCGACCAGAAGTTGCCATGGTGCGGGCAGCAAGTGGAATTTCATATGCGCCAGGTACCCAAGCGACGTCGACGTTCGTTGTGTTGACACCGCACTTTGCCAGCCCACGATGGGCTCCGTCAAGAAGAGCTTGAACAATAAATTCGTTGAAGCGCGAGCAGACGATACCGACACGCATTGCCGAATTATCTGTTTTTGTTGCGTCGAAACTGTAAGTAGTCATAGTTGCTCCTGAAGATGTTATTTCTTTTTCGAATCTGTTTGTTCTTTTCGGGCATCAAAGAAGTGGCCGAGGCGATCTCGTTTTGTCGCGAGATACGAGGCGTTCTCGGGCGTACTGTCAGTGACGATTGAAACGCGCTCAACAACTGTGAGCCCGTAGCCAGCGATGCCGCCGTATTTTGCGGGATTATTTGTCATCAATCGCAATTTACTCGCGCCAAGATCGGCCAAGATTTGTGCACCGATTCCGTATTCGCGGCTGTCAACGGGTAGACCCAGTTCTAAGTTGGCGTCAACGGTGTCAAGGCCTTGATCTTGCAATGAATAGGCACGAATCTTGTGGCCGATGCCAATGCCGCGACCCTCGTGACCACGCAAGTAAACGACCACACCGCGACCTTCTTGTTGCACGGCTTGCATCGCTGTTGCAAGTTGTGGGCCACAGTCGCAACGGCGACTACCGAACACATCGCCAGTGAGACATTCGCTGTGAACACGAGTCAGAACGGGCTCACCATTGCCGATCTCGCCGAGCACAAATGCCAAGTGCTCGATGCCGTCAATTGTGCTGCGATAAGCAACGCACTCAAACTTGCCCCACTCAGTCGGCACATTTGCCGAACCCATGCGCTCGACCAGTCGCTCGTGGTGACGGCGATATTCAATCAATCGGGCGATCGACGACATCAACAACCCGTGTTGTTTGGCAAACTTTTTAAGTTCAGGAACGCGAGCCATCGTGCCGTCGTCATTTTGAATTTCACAGATCACGCCAGCTGGTTCGCAACCTGCGAGGCGAGCGAGATCAACCGATGCCTCGGTGTGGCCAGCACGTTTGAGAACACCACCGTCACGGGCTCGTAACGGAAAGATGTGACCCGGGCGAGCAAAAGCACTGTGCACAATTTTTGGATCAGCGAGCGCGCGCAATGTGGCCGCGCGATCAGCCGCAGAAATGCCAGTTGTTGTGCCTTCAAGCAAGTCGACTGAAATCGTGAACGCCGTTCGGTGGCTCTCAGTGTTGTTGTCGACCATCAGGGGTAGACGCAATTCGTCGCAACGTTCACCAGTGAGTGGGGCAACAACAACACCAGACGTGTGGCGCACCATGAAAGCGATTTTTTCGGCGGTGGCGAACTGTGCTGCCATGATCAAATCGCCCTCGTTCTCTCGGTCTTCGTCGTCAACCATGACGACAAGTTCGCCGCGACCGATTGCCGCAATAATCTCTTCAATTGAAGCGAAATCTGCGTCGTTATTTGAAGTGTTGTTTTGCTGGTTCATTTGGGTATCTCCTGTAGTTGCGAGTTTGGCTCAAAAATAATTTCAATGTCGTCGCCGAGTTGCTCTGAAGATTTGAATTTTCCACGCCAAAGTTCAGACATCGTCGCAATACCGTGGCCTTCGAACACTGGCAGCGAGTCGTTGCCGCCAGTTATTGCTGGCGCAAGATGCAACACGTACTGATTAATTAGTTTTTCGCGGTGAAATGCGGCGGCAACTGTTGGCCCACCTTCAACGAGTAGTTGCAATACGTCTTGACGGCCAAGTTCGTCGAGCAGGTCGACCAACGAGCCACGCCATTGTGTGCACGGGTTCACGCGTGCTTGGGGTGAAACTTCACCGAGCACAATGCGACGCGGCGAATCGCCATCAACGTCACGCACTGTGAGTTGTGGGTCGTCCATGCGTACTGTGTTCGCGCCAACCAACACGGCGTCGCTTTGCGCACGCAAAACTTGAACACGTTTACGGGCGATGTCGCCGGTAATCCACATGCTGGTGCCATCTGGGGCGGCGGTGCGACCATCTAGCGTCATAGCCATTTTCAAAACCACGAATGGTCGTTTTGTTTTGCGGTGATGAATGTATGCAGCGAGTTGCGCGTCAATCTGATCGGCGAGCACGCCAACTTCGACAGCGACACCCGCTTGACGAAGGTGAGCAATGCCGCGACCAGAAACTTTTTCATCTGGGTCGACGATGCCCACCACAACTCGTTTGATGCCCGCATCGATGATTGCTTGCGAGCAAGGACCAGTGCGACCTGTGTGATCGCACGGTTCAAGCGTCGTATATATAGTTGCCCCTGCAGCATCAGCACCAGCGCTGGCGAGAGCCTGAACTTCGGCGTGCGGGCCGCCGACGCGGCTGGTTGATCCGTCAAAAGTTTTGCCAGTTGAAGTGACGACGACGCTGCCAACCCACGGGTTTGGTCGCGAAATTAGACGTGCACGATCTGCTGCCGAGATCGCAATTCGCATCGCCTCTAAATCGTTCACTATTGAATCTCTTTCGTTCGTCGAACGACATGCAGGGTCAACGAACGAAGGGTCGCGCACTGCGTATGAAACGCGCGACACCACCGTCTTCTTGCTTCCATCCGGACTTTAACCGTCGGCCCTGGAATCACACCAGATCAGTCTCACGATTTCTCGTGAGAGTCGCGGGCTTTAACCGCCGATAGGGAATTACACCCAACCCTGCAAGAAGTTCTATTTAGTTTTCGTAATTACTTTTCTTAATTCTGTTTACTTCTATTTCTAGGATATTGGCAAGTCGAGCACAGTTCCACTGTGAGAATCTGGCTGTTTGCCGGTCTGTTTTTCAGCGCGCGATTCGGCTAATCCAATGGCGACAATTGAGCCGAGCACAACTAAAGCCCCAAGAATTTGAATTGCCGTGATCGACTCGTTCATCAGCATCACACCAATTGAAATTGTGACAACTGCTTCAAAAGTCTCGACCATCGAAGTGACGCCCGGACCAATGCGTTTGATGCCTGCGAAAAAGAGCGCAGTGGCAAGCACCGTGATGACTAAAGCCATCGCCACTACGAAGAGCCAGCCTTGAGTATTGATTGGAAATTCAGGATTGAGAGATTTTGGTCCGAGTAGTGAAACCAAAATAAATGCCGTTGCTGCACCGGTTAGGGCGATAGTCAACATTGTGAGTGGATCAGATTTCTTGGCGACGCTTCCCGCGGCGACTACATAGATCGAATGAAATACAGCCGAAAAAAATGTGATCATGATGCCAGTGAAATTGCCATCACCGACTTGGCCTGCAGTGAGCCAAACACCTGCCAGTGTCGTGAATAGACAGACCGAGATCACGAGATTTGGTTTGTGCTTGTAGACAATCCAAGAAAGCAAGATGGCGATTGCCGGATAAATGTAGAAAATCACAACGACCAAGCCAGAGTCGATGTCTTGCAGGGCGATGAAATAAAGCAGAGGCGAGACGAAAAATCCAAATGCACCAAGTGCAAAAATTTTCAGAGAGTCATTGAGGCTGGGCAAATCTTTGAGTTGCATTTTGGCGAGACGCACAAGAATTAAAACAATCGCTGACATCGTGAAGCGCGCAGTGAGAAAGCCCATTGGGTTCGCGCCGTTGCGCTCAAGATTGTCTGCGAACCAAGGGCCTGTGCCGTAGCCGCCACCTGCGAGCATTACGAATACGACGCCATACGCACGTGGCTTGGCATCAAGTGCATGACGTATCTTCGTGAGCATAATTTTCTGCGCTTAAATTCTTTTTTGTTTTCGAATTGTACGAGTGATACCAAAACCCACCACACAGAGCCCAGCGATCATGATCGCAAACACGGCATATTGCAGTGCTCCACCGCGCTCGCCGGCGTCTTCTGGGGCTTTGCCACATCCTGGCTTAGGCAGAAAGCCGATGCACTCAGAGGGCTCGTTTTCGAGGTCATAAACGCCGGGGGTACCAGGAAGACTGGTTGTGGTGGTTGTGTTGTGATCATCGTGTAGCGGCCAAGTTTTGGCGCTGGCACTCGGCGCAGAGTTGGCGAATAAGAAGATCGTGGTGATCAAAGTTGATGCAACGAATCTTTTCACCCATACATCGTGCCATCTCATGGGGCTGTTTCGGCGCATATCAACTATTGTTAAGCGTCGTCATGACCAACGACACTGAAACAAAAAACTTGCAACAAGTTGTGCTCGTCGTTGATTTTGGCGCGCAATACGCGCAATTAATCGCGCGTCGAGTGCGTGAAGCCAAAGTGTATTCAGAGATTGTTTCGCACACGATTACGGCCGCTGAAGTAAAGAAGCGCAAACCTGCAGCAATTATTTTGTCAGGTGGACCGAAAAGTGTGCATGTTGATGGCGCTCCGAAACTTGATGCGGCAATTTACGAATTGGGTGTGCCGATTTTCGGTATTTGCTATGGCGTGCAGTTGATTGCCCAGCAACTCGGCGGTGAAGTCGCACGCGGAGGAAAAGGCGAGTATGGGCGCGCGACGCTGCGGCGGATCGCAGGTTCATCTTCAACTTTGTTGGATGATTCGTTAAGCGAAAAAGCGAGCGAACTAGATGTGTGGATGAGTCACTTTGATGCAGTCACACGCGTACCCGATGGTTTTGTTGCCACTGCGGCAACTCCAGATGCGCCGATGGCTGTTATTGAGTGCGCGGCAAAAAAGATTTGGGGAGTGCAGTTTCACCCTGAGGTGATGCATACACAACAAGGCACTGAAATTCTGCAACGGTTTATTCATCAACTTGCTGGCTGTACGCCAAGTTGGACAATGGACTCGATCATTGACACACAGATCAAAGCAATTCGTGAGCAAGTTGGCAGTGAGCGAGTTGTGTGTGGCCTATCTGGTGGCGTTGACTCAGCGGTTGCCGCAGCGCTCGTACATCGGGCGATTGGCAAACAGTTGACCTGCGTTTATGTTGACACGGGTTTGATGCGCAAAAACGAAAGCGTACAAATCGTCGAAACATTTCATCGGGTGATGGGAATCGAGTTGGTTCATGTCGATGCTGGTGCGCGGTTTTTCGAACGACTTGCTGGAGTTACTGAGCCAGAAGCAAAACGCAAAACAATCGGTGAGTTGTTCGTGCGAATTTTTGAAGAGAACACCGGCGGTTTGACCGACGCGAAGTTTTTGGTGCAGGGCACTTTGTATCCCGATGTGATCGAGAGTGGCGGTCAAGATGGCACGGCAAGTGTGATTAAGAGTCACCACAATGTGGGTGGTTTGCCCGAAGATATGACTCTCAAACTTGTTGAGCCGCTACGGGCTCTATTCAAAGACGAGGTGCGCACACTGGGTTCGCAGTTGGGTTTGCCAGACGAAATTATCTGGCGTCAGCCGTTTCCTGGGCCCGGTTTGGGTGTGCGAATCATCGGTGAAGTAACGCCCGACAAAGTTGCAATTCTGCAGAACGCAGACGCGATTGTGCGTGAAGAAATTCGTAGTGCTGGTCTTGAGCGAGAAATTTGGCAAGCGTTCGCAGTTCTTGCAGATATCAGATCAGTTGGCGTGATGGGTGATGAGCGCACGTATGGTCGGCCAATAATTATTCGTGCTGTCACCAGCGAAGATGCGATGACGGCTGATTGGGCACGTTTGCCCTATGACTTGCTCGAAAAAATGTCGTCGCGAATCATCAATGAAGTTGCTGGCATCAACCGTGTTGTCTACGACGTGACGTCGAAGCCGCCCGGCACAATTGAATGGGAGTAGAAACAAATTTTGGCACGTGATTTGGTGCGTGAATCAGCACGTGAATAAAGTCGCTTAATTTAGGGGTTTGAGGCCCGAAACGCGGGTCGAGATCAGTCGTTAGAATGTAGGGATCATGACCCGCAGCGCCGTTGGGCGTTTTCGTAGGACGGTGTCACCTCTTATTGGTGGCATATGTTGCATTTCCCTCGTCGTTGGGCTGGCTCCTGCCACGGCTGGTGCCACGGCCAGTGCCGTTAACGGTTTCGCGCAAACCTCGGATCAAAAGCAGCGCGAAGTTGAGGCGATTCTTGATGAGCTTGACCGTCTCGAAGAGCAGATGGACGCCTTGGCTGAAGACTATGCCGACGCGATAAACGACAGTATTGAACTCGACAAAGAAATTGCGGCAACCGAAGGAAGAATTCGCACCAAAGAAATTGAGCTGGCAGCGATGCAGGCTCAGTTGCAAAATGTGGCATTGAAAACTTTTGTCGGTAAATCTGTTTCAAATAGTTTGGCCAGCATCTTGAGTTCAACAGGTTCACTTTCAGATGCTGTGCGCAAGTCGTATTTGACTTCGGTTGCTTTGAACACCGGCGTTAGTGGTCTTGACACGTTGCAAGGCATGATTGAAGACATTGCTCGTGAACGCAAGCAACTTGAATCTCAACGCACACGCTCAGGTGGCATCGCTGATTACGCCAAGAAGAGACTCGCCGCTGCAGAAGCCAGCGCAAATGTTTATTCGGCAAGACAAGCACAGGCATTGCGCGATTTGGGTGACTTGCTACGTGGTGAGCAAAGTCGTCGAGCCAAAGCAGCACTTGAAGAGGCAGCAAAGCAAGCATCAATATTTGCGAAAAACAAGTACTCGAATATTCCGGCACCATCATCAGCTGCAGGTACCGCAGTGAAGGCGGCACTTTCTCAGTTAGGCGTTACATATAAATTTGGTGCGCTTTCGCCGGGTGTGGCATTCGATTGCTCAGGTCTAATGGTCTATGCATGGTCAAAAGCCGGAGTTGGTATTCCACGATCATCGCGCTCGCAATATGCTGCGCTGACGAGAATTCCGACAGGGGCTGCTCAACCGGGTGACCTTATTTTTTCGCGTAACCCGGTGAGCCACGTGGGCATGTATCTAGGCAACGGCCAGATGATCGCCTCGCCGCGCACTGGCGATGTTGTCAAGGTTTATGCAGTGAGCTGGTCAAAAGTTACGGGTGTCGGCCGACCGAAATAATCTCGGCGCGTGAGTTGGGGGGTAAGTTTGTGGCGATGAACGGCTGGTCACGATCAAAATTCTCTGACTCTGGCGTTACTCACGAAACTTTTCGCAAAGGATCTGGCCCCGGCGTAATTATTGTTCACGAGATACCGGGCATTACACCAGCAGTTGAAAACTTCGCCAATGAAGTTGTCGCCGCTGGTTTCACAGTAGTGATGCCGTTGTTAGTCGGAAACTTTGGCGAGCCACCCAGTGGTAAATATATTGCCCAGTCAATGAGCAAAATTTGTATCTCTCGCGAGTTCACGACGATGGCTCTGAACAAAACCTCGCCAGTCATTGCGTGGTTACGGGCCTTGGCAAAAAACCTGCACGCCAACGTAGGCGGCCGAGGTGTTGGCGCAATCGGCATGTGCTTTAGTGGCGGGTTCGCGCTCGGCATGATGGTTGACGACATCATGTTGGCGCCAGTGCTGTCGCAGCCGTCGCTTCCGTTTGCATTTGGCGCAAAGCGCTCGGTCGATTTGAATCTGTCTCCGGCTGACGTGCAACGCGTTGCCCAGCGTGCCAGCGAAGGTTGCCAAGTTTTGGGTTTGCGCTACAAAGGTGATCGCCTCGTAGGCACGCGTTTTACTGAGTTGCATAAGTTGTTGGGCGATGCATTCATTGCAGTCGAGTTTGATTCAACAACTAAGTCAGATCACTCGGTGCTCACTGAACAACGCCAAGAGCTCGGCGTGCAACGGGTATTAGATTTTCTAAAACTAAAACTGCTCTAAAATTCGCACTTTAAATTTTGCATCTTTGAAAGCCTTGAGCATGCTCTCTGGATTCTTCGCGTGGTTCGACACAAGATGTCTAGTCAGTTGTCCTTTTGCTGCTTTGGCGTCGTGACCACCAGCTTTGCCCGAGCGGGTTGCGAGGTCGACTTTAAAGTATTGCGCGATCATCTTTGGGTCAGCAACGAATGCCGCCGAGTGCTCTTGGGGCAATAAGTCAATAACAATTGAACCTTTGCAATATTGATTGAGCACACGAGAAAGATCATTACGCCACCAGGTT
>ENA-ORFA01000085-ORFA01000085.1-marine-metagenome-genome-assembly--contig:-NODE-85-length-43025-cov-5.520723_pt1 | contig 43025 bp, 26 predicted proteins | sample MGYA00248621_ERZ508587 | MGnify/ENA primary metagenome ERZ508587 (study PRJEB26250, sample SAMN06266239) | marine metagenome | isolation source: Columbia River Estuary | place: USA:Columbia River Estuary... | reverse complement strand
CGCTCAAATTGTAGGTCGCGTAGAAGCGGCGGCTCAATCAAGTTTACATTTACATACCTCAACAGGTATTATAGATTTTGAATACTAAAATATTTTTATGTCAGAAACAGTTGTATCCATTAACCAAGCAAAAATTTATCAAGGCAATAATTTAATATTGGATGATGTAAATTTTGCCGTGCAAAAAGGTGAGTTTGTGTACCTTGTTGGAAAAACCGGAACCGGTAAAAGTAGTTTGTTAAAAACTCTATACGGCGAATTGGCTTTACAACACGGAACAGGCTCTGTGGTTGGTTTTGACTTAAAAGATATGGACTGGAAAAAAGTTCCATTTTTACGCCGAAATTTAGGTGTTGTATTCCAAGATTTTCAGTTGTTAACTGACCGAAATGTGCATGAAAATTTACGCTTTGTTTTGCAAGCAACAGGTTGGCAGGATGAGCGTTTGATTGAAGAAAAAATCAATGATGTTTTAGATAAAGTAGGCCTTAAAAGCAAAGGGTTTAAGATGCCTTTTGAAATGAGTGGTGGAGAACAACAGCGTGTCGATATTGCTAGAGCGCTCCTTAACTCACCTAAACTAATTTTAGCCGATGAGCCTACTGGTAATTTAGATCCGGAAACTAGTGATGAGATTATGCAGTTGCTTATTCAAATTGCAAAAGATTACGGAACCGCTGTTATAATGGCCACCCACGACTTTATTGTGATTAACAGGTATCCTTCTCGAATTTTAAAAACCGAGGGCGGTAGAGTGTTGGATAGTGCTGGTTTGTAATTGAATTGCAGCATCAAATTGATTAGTCCCAAATAATGGTGACACATTCTTTTGCCAATGCCACATTTGTTTTTTCGGTGGCTATGAGTTTTTTTCTTGTTTCAATTTCTTCTTCAGAAAATGGATGGTGATAGAGCTGTATAATGATTTCTTGAAACGCATTAGCAGATGCGCCTTGATGGTAGCAAGTTCCTAAATGGCTGCTTGTTGTTTTGCTGTTTGTTAAACAGTGTCTTCCTTTTTTTACACCCTCTAATAACGCTTCGTCAGCGCCCTCTTTGATAAAGGAAGGTTGAATAATTATTTGTGCTTTTTCAATCATGTCTTGGCGCTCAGCACTTGAAGGATTGGCCACAATGCAGGTGTGTGGCTGCTTGTGGGCGAGGGCCACCAATGATGGTGTCGGGTTATTGCCGGTAATTACAAATGGGACTTTAAGGTTATGAAATACATGCGTTAATAGCCAGCTAGCTGTTTTGTGTGTTGCAGCGTCTGATAAGTTGCCTTGAAAGAGGCAATAATTGCCAAGTCCAGTTTTGGATGAAATATTATTGCTGCTTGATGCAAATGGAGCTAAAATTTGAATATTCCCATTTAAAAAAAGGTCTTCCAGATTTTTTTTGTCTGCGCCAGTTGTCGCAATCCAAGAAACCCGTTGGTTTATTTTTTTGAGTATTCTTTTGGAGAGTATAGACTCTCTTTGATAAAAAAGTTTTTTTAATGGGGGAATGCTCCGCTCTTGCAGGTACCTAAAATAACTGGGTGCATAGGTTAGTATGCGCACCCAAATTTTTCTATGTTCTAAATCTTTAGATAAAGCCATGCCTGCGGGTCCCATGCCTTCGATTAGAATGGGGTAATTGTTGGCCGCAAGGTGTTGAATAAGCATTTGGTTGAGGAACTTACCAGTTGCATAGGGCGCCGAAAATGAAAAATTTCGATGCCCTTTATTGATGGTATACGTTGTGACAGTTCTACAAATTTTAAATAGTTGCGGATGGTTGGCTGCGTTAATGGTTGGGTGATTAGGCGTAGCTAAAGCGCTGTCTTGGTCACAAAAAGTAAACAGGTGCACCTCGATACCTGCCTCCGACAGCGCCTCTAAAAGACAGTAAGTTTGCTGCGCATCTCCAAGGGTGTTTGGGCAGGGTAGGTATCCGGATATAATGTTTAGGCTTCTTTGCATGGGGGTATATAGTCAACAACAAGCACTGCCATTGATTGTTCACCAAATGAATCAAATAGACATCTCTGAACTCGAGCAGCAGCGCGTCATTATCAAAGGTTGCGCCGATATTGCAGACCCCTCGTTTGCGATGTCTTACCTGGTGCGCCTTTTGCAACCACATGTCAAGTCAATAATGTATGGTGAGCCGTGTAGTACGGTTCCAATTTATAAGAAATCATGATCAAAGCATGGCTACACGCGGCGCGCTTGAGAACGCTACCGCTTTCTGTTTCGGGAATCATTGTGGGCACTGGCCTGGCTGCCCTTTTGGGTGCTTTTGACGGGCTCATTTTTAGTTTGGCGCTCCTCACCACCATTGGTTTTCAGGTGCTTTCTAACTTTGCCAATGACCTCGGCGACAGCCAAAAAGGGACCGACAACGCGCAAAGAGTGGGCCCTGCGCGCGCCATTCAGAGCGGGCAACTCACTGCTGCTCAAATGAAGAAAGGGATGTGGCTCGTGGGCATTCTTTCATTGTTATCTGCATTATACTTGATCTACGTAAGCATCGGAAATTTGAATCGCGAAGCCATTTTGTTTTACGTCGCACTTGCCATTTTGTGTATTGTTGCGGCCATCACCTACACCGTCGGTAAAAATGCCTACGGCTACCGCGGTTTGGGCGACGTCATGGTCTTTCTATTTTTTGGGTTGGTGAGCGTCATTGGCGTTTTTGGACTCTACGGAGAAAGTTTTGAGTGGTTGGTATTATTTCCAGCCATCAGTATTGGCGCTTGGAGCACGGCTGTTTTGAACCTCAACAACCTCAGAGATATCCAAAACGACGCGCAAATGCAAAAGCGCACAATGGTGGTTCAGCTCGGTTACAACAAAGGAAAAATGTACCACGTTTTCTTGGTGGCTACTGGTTTGGCTACTTGGTTTTTTACGGTTTATCTGTTGGCCGTGAGTGCCTACAATTACTATTTATTTATCGCGCTTTTGCCTTCTTTGGGCTTGGTCGTGCACCTTAAAAAAGTGCTCGAAACGCAGGTGCCCGCTGAGCTCGATCCAGAACTGAAAAAAGTCGCATTATTGACTTTCTTTTCGGCCTTGCTTTTTGCAATTTTACTTAACTTTGCCCCGCATTAAATCGACACACATGAACATCCTTGTTTGTATTTCCAAAGCGCCAGACACCACTTCAAAAATTGCTTTTACCAATGGTAATACGCAATTTGACGAAAATGGCGTTCAATATATTGTCAATCCCTACGACGAATGGTACGCCTTGGTGCGCGCCCTTGAGCTCAAAGAAGCCCAAGGTGGCAACGTCACCATCATTACTGTTGGTACGGCTTCAGACGACGCCGTTATCCGCAAGGCTTTGGCCATTGGTGCCGACGACGCTATTCGCATAGACGCCCCAGCTACAGACGCTTATTTTGTCGCGATGCAAATTGCCGAATATGCAAAAGGCAAAGGCTTTGACCTCATCCTAACCGGTAAAGAAACCATCGACTACAACGGCTCGCAAGTAGCCGGCATGATCGCCGAGGCGCTAGCGTTGCCCTATATTTCTATCGCGACCAAACTCGACGTTGCGGGCAGCACCATCAGCTGCGAGCGCGAAATCGTAGGCGGCATGCAAGAAGTTGAGGTACAGGCTCCAGCTGTGATTAGCTGTGCAAAAGGAATGGCCGAGCAGCGCATCCCGAACATGCGCGGCATCATGGCAGCGCGCACCAAGCCACTCAACGTAGTTGCTCCAGCTGCGCTCGAAGCCCTCACCACCTTCAGCACTTACAGCATGCCAGCTGCTAAGTCTTCCGTTAAACTCATCGATCCAAACAACCTCGACGAACTCGTTGCGCTCTTACACAACGAAGCCAAAGTCATTTAAGCTTTACACCCATGAATCTCGTATACATCAATTCAGCAAATGGTTTGTCCAAAGCAGCTTTGGAGACCGTCACTTATGCTAAAAAATTAGGCGCAGATGTCGCTGTTGTGACCAACGGAAACGCTGCTGCAGAGCTCTTGGCTACACTAGGCGCTTATGGTGCCAGCACCGTTTTGCAAGACGCAGGCGTTGATGGCCAAGACCCAAGTCAGCTCGTTAAATTAGTGGCGGCTGCCGCTGCCAAAGTTGGCGCCAGCACCATCATCTTTTCTCACGACCTCATCGGAAAAGCAGTTGCGCCACGCTTATCGGTGCGCCTCAAAGCCGGCCTAGTTGCCGGTGCAGTTGCCCTTCCTGAAGCCGATGGCAGCACGAAAGTCAATGTGTTTTCGGGTAAAGCCTTTGGTTTTGTCAAGGTAAATAGCGCAGTTCGCATTATTTCTTTGTTGCCCAACAGTATCCAGCCCGAGCAAACGGGTGGCAACTGCAGCACAGAGGCCTTTGACAGCCAAGCCGGCAGCAGTGCCATTACCATTAAAGCGACCAAAAAACCTGAAGGAGCCATTCCATTGCCAGAAGCCGAATTAGTTGTTTCTGCCGGCCGTGGGCTCAAAGGCCCTGAGAACTGGGGCATGGTCGAAGACCTTGCCGCGGCCCTTGGCGCAGCCACCGCTTGTTCGCGCCCAGTAGCCGATATCGGATGGCGCCCTCACCACGAGCACGTCGGGCAAACCGGTGTGGCTATCCGCCCCAATCTTTACATTGCCGCTGGTATCTCTGGCGCCATTCAACACCTTGCTGGAGTCAATGGCTCAAAGGTGATTGTCGTGATCAATACCGACGCCGAAGCGCCTTTCTTCAAAGCCGCTGACTACGGGATTGTAGGCGACGCCTTCGAAGTGCTTCCGCGCTTTACAGAAGCCGTCAAACGCTTCCGCGCTGCGCAACATTAATTGGAATTTGACGTATAAGCCACCCGAATGCAAAAGACACGCCTAGACATCACGGGTATCGAATACAGCCATACGCAATCTGGCTCTTATGTGCTCACCCTACAAGAAACGGGCGGTACGCGCAAACTCCCTATCGTCATTGGCGGTTTTGAAGCACAAGCCATCGCTGTAGAACTCGAAAACATGGTGCCGTCGCGGCCCCTCACCCATGATCTCTTCAGGGCTTTTTGCCAAGCGTTTAGCGTCGATGTCAAAGAAATTCTCATTTACAAATTCAAAGATGGTGTCTTTTTTGCCAAAATTATTTGTGCTGTAGACGACGTCATTACCGAAATAGACTCTCGCACCTCAGACGCCATTGCAATTGGGGTTCGTTTCAAAGCACCTATCTATACTTTTGGCAGTATCCTAGACGAAGTCAGCGGAATTTCACCAAGCACTTTACAAGATGCCTATGGTTTTGACGACGAAAATGATAACTTTGAGCAAGTCGAGCAAGCGCCAAACGAATGGGACATGTACGCTACAGAAGAGCTAGAGCACCAATTAGGAGAGGCCCTCGACAACGAAGATTACGAACTAGCCTCAAAAATCCGCGATGAACTCAACCGCCGCCATCAAAACTAGACTAACCCTCCTCAGTTTTTTTCAATTTTTTGTTTGGGGAGCCTGGCTCACCACCATCGGCACCTACTGCACAGAAGGTAAAGGTTGGAGTTTTCCGCAATTTGGCGCCGTGTTCTCTACCTTAGCGCTTTCCTCGATCCTGATGCCTTCGCTCATTGGCATCATTGCTGATAAATGGATGCGCGCCGAAAGACTCTACGGAATTTTACACCTGAGCTACGGCCTGATGATGTTGTTGATCCCAAACATTGCCACGCTTCAAGAACTTTTCCCGACACTCCTGACCGGAGAAGAGTACGAAATTCTATATTGGATTGTCTTTGGCGGGATGCTCGCCTATATGCCTACTATTTCACTCTCCAATTCGGTTTCTTACCGCATCTTGAAAATGAACAGCCTGAATGTGCAAACCGATTTTCCGAAAATTCGAGTTTGGGGCACCATCGGTTTTATTGCCGCAATGTGGCTCACCAACCTAAGTGGAAGCAAAGCCAACGCCAATCAGTTTTATATTGCCGCAATAGGTGCCATCTTACTTGGGGTTTACGCCTTCACGCTACCCGCTTGTCAGCCACAAGGGAAAACAAACGAAAAGAAAAGCCTTGCGAGTATGCTCGGGCTCGATGCCTTCAAACTTTTTGCCAATTACCAAATGGCGCTCTTTTTTGTCTTTTCTGTTTTACTTGGGGCCGCCCTGCAGCTCTCCAATATGTACGGAGATGCCTACCTCAGTAGCTTTCCAAAAGGCACCCTTGTCGAAAAATACTCGACCATCATTTATTCGATTTCACAAGTCTCAGAAACCATTTTTATCCTAACCATTCCCTTCTTTTTGAAGCGTTTTGGCATCAAAAACGTCATGCTCTTTGCGCTGGTGGCATGGGTGCTACGCTATGGTTTTTTTGCCTACGGCAGTGCCGATTTTGGCGTGTTCTTGATCGTCATGAGCTGTATTGTTTACGGGATGGCCTTTGATTTTTTCTTGATTTCAGGCTCTATGTTTGTAGAGGCCAATACCGACAGCAGTATCCGCTCAAGTGCGCAGGGTTTGTTCATCATGATGACCAACGGCATCGGTGCGTATATCGGTACCGTAGCCAGCAGTGCGCTCATTGGCGCCTATTACATTTTACCTGATGGCTCGACAAACTGGCACGGCGCATGGCTGTTGTTTGCTGGTTATTCTTTGGTGGTAGCTATTTTGTTCTTTGTATTGTTCAAAGAAAAGAAGACGGCAACAGCCTAATCCTTCACAAACTTATAACCCACGCCCCTGATTGAATGAAAATAACGAGGGCTTTTAGGGTCGGGCTCAAAGAGCTTGCGAAAATTCAAAATATAGTTATCGATGGTGCGAGAGGTCGGGATTTGTTCTGAACCCCATAGCCGGTCTAGGATCTCATTGCGCGAAATGACTTTACCTACTTTTTCGACAAAAAGTTCGAGCAACTGCACTTCTCTTTTGGTAAAGGTATGCAAGAGCGCGCCACTTGCGTTTCGTACTTCAAAAGTGGTGAAATTCACGACGCGGTCGCCAATTTGATAAGAACTACCCGCTTCGGTCAGCACAGAACCGTTGATCAGGATCTGAACCTTGAGCAGGAGCTCTTCTAGATCAAAGGGCTTCACGAGGTAGTCGTTGGCACCTAATTTGAGGCCCGCAACGCGGTCTGCGGTTGTTCCTTTTGCCGATAAAAAGAGAACGGGAACCGCGGAGTGTTGGCGTATGGTTTTGCAGAGATCAAAACCAGAAACATGAGGCAACATGACATCGAGGATAACCAAATCAAAATGAATGGGGCCTGCAAAGAGTTGTTGGGCTTGGGCGCCATCTGCATAAGTATCAACAGCATAGCCCTCCAATTCTAAATTTAGAGCGATCATGTCGCGCAAACTTTGCTCGTCTTCAACTAAACAGATTCGGTGCATGTATTTAACCTAGAATGTATTATTTTTGATGAAATTACTATAAACTCTTCAAACTATGAACAAAATTCTACGCTTTGGGCTGCTCTTTTTAGGCCTTCAATTCAGCGTTCTGGCACAACAAACGCTCTCGCACACCTCCAAGCTTGAGTTCTCTAAAAACGTTCCTACTCTTTCCTTGCCTGCACCTGACCTCAATGCACTTGCAATAGAAGATGAGCAGCGCGACAAACAAGGTGTACTCTACAGAATTGGCGTGGCCCTACCCACGCACCTCAGCCCACAAAATGCGGGTTATTGGACAAACCAACCAGACGGTAGCCGCACTTGGCAAATCGTAATTGCTGCACCAGGTGCAGAGGCACTCAGCTTCCTTTTTGAGAAATTTGTGCTCCATGGCGGCAGTACATTGCGCATCCAAAACCTAGATGGTCGCGATGCACATCCGCTGCTCACTGCCCAAGACGTCGAAGCACACCAAATGCAAAATGCCGCTTTGTGCGGTGGGTCTGCGCACCTACTCACGCTCACTGAGCCAGCCTACACTACCCCGTCAGAAATTTACATCGACCGCGTCATGTACAACTACCGCGCTACGGGTTATGAAGCCACTGAAAAAATCAATGAATCTGATCCGTGTGAAGTGAACGTCAATTGCACCCCAGTGGGCGATGCTTGGCAAGATGAAAAACGCGGTGTAGCACGCATTTATGTTGTGGAAGGCAACCAAGCGGGCTGGTGTTCGGGTTCTTTGGTCAACAATACGGCGCAAGATTGCAAACCATACTTTCTCACGGCACTCCACTGCGGCGTAAGTGCTACAGCAGCCAACATGAATCAATGGAAATTTTATTTCCGCTACGAAGCGCCCACTTGCACCAACCCTACTTCTGTGGGCACGCTCGCCAGTTATTTTGTAACGGGTTGCTTGCGCATTGCCGATGCCGCTGACGGAGGCGGAAACTCTGGCTCTGATTTCTTACTTGTCAAGTTAGGAAACGCCAACAACGAAAGCACCGTGATCAACAACCTGAAATCGGCTAACTACAATGCGTATTGGAACGGTTGGAATGCTAGCCCAACGCCAACCACGGGCGGCGCGAGCATCCACCATCCTGCAGGCGATATTAAAAAAATCTCCACGTTTACGGGCAATACCGTATCTACGCAATGGGGAAGCGCAACAGGCTCACACTGGCGCGTAGTCTGGACAGCCAATGCCAATGGCCACGGCGTTACAGAAGGCGGCTCTTCGGGTTCACCTCTCTTTGACAACACGGGCAACATCATCGGAACGCTTACCGGTGGGGCTTCTTATTGCACGGCTTTAAATGCCCCTGACCAATATGGCAAAATGGCTTTTCACTGGACCAACAACGGCACACCCGCCATCGAGCAACTCAAACCTTGGCTAGATCCTGCGAATTTGAATGTACTTGTCTTTGGCGGCTCTTCTGATCCCTGCACGCCAACTGCACCAGTTGCACCAACTGCCAACTTCTCTGCTAACGCAACCAACGTTACACCCGGAACAACCGTCAATTTTACAGACCTTTCTATCGGAATACCAACCTCTTGGGCTTGGTCTGTGAGCCCAGCAACGGGCTGGAGTTTTGCAGCCGGAAGCTCGGCTACATCGCAAAATCCGCAAATTACTTTCAATAACGTGGGGCAATACACCGTGAGCTTGACGGCAACCAACGCCCAAGGCTCCGATGTCGAAACCAAAACGAATTACATTGTTGTGGCGCAAGTAACAGGCCCGTGTACGGCAAGTGGCGTGTGTGATGAGTACATCAATACCGTCAATTTCAATACAATCAACAACACCTCAACATGTGGCAACAACGGCTACACCGATTTCACAGGCACGAGCACCTCACTCGCACAAGGAAACACCTACACGCTTACGATTACGCCTGGGATCATCAACAATACCCAAGCATCTGCCTACACGAACGATGAAATCGCGGCCTGGATTGACTTCAACAACGACTACGATTTCAGCGACGCTGGGGAGCAAGTAGCTTATGTATTAGTAGCAGCCGGCTGGACAAATACATTTAACGTTACCATTCCATTGGCTTCATATACTGGTGCTGTACGCATGCGTGTACGCATTTCTTACCAACCAGATGGTTCCATCACGCCTTGCGGACCAGCGAGCTACGGAGAAACCGAAGACTACACCATCAACATCACATCAGGAGCTGGCATCAATGAAAATCCGCTTGCTCAAGTAGCGATCTATCCAAACCCAGCAAACGAAGTATTGGTTGTAGACTTGAAAGACCTAGAAGAGGTCAATAGCATTTCCATTTTAGATATGAACGGAAAGCAAATTCAAAACCTTTCAAAAATTGAAAGTGGTTTGAACACCTTCCAAATTGCAGATCTAAAAGCGGGTGTTTACCAAGTACGGATCACGCAAAATGGCTATCAATTTACCCAACGCGTCATTAAACTATAAGCAACTAAACGTTTTGTTCGAAATACAAGGCGGCCCGCTCTAAGTGGGCCGCTTTTTTTTCGGGTAGCATGCGGTTCCAATTGGCCGCTATTTGGACAGTGCGCATGTTTTTGCGCAAGCGCTCTTGGTGCTTATCGACAAAATGCCAGAAAAGCGCATCGAACAACGCAGCGCTTTGCTCATCTGGCTTGAAACCTTGTTTTTTGAGGTAATTCGAACCCGAGAAATAGGGTTTGGTGGTCATCAGACCACCATCGGCATATTGGCTCATGCCGTAGACATTTGGTACCATTACCCAGTCGTAAGCATCCATGAAATACGTCATGAAAAATCGGTAGACCTCATCTGGATGCGTTTCGGCCAAGAAAAAGAAATTGCCCAGCAACATGAGGCGCTCAATATGATGCGCATAAGCGTGTTTTTGTAATTTGCGATCTACCTGAACAAACATGGACAATGCTGAAAGTTTTTTCCAATCCAAGGGGCGATGGTGGTGCATGGCATTTTTGGTGCGTTGCTCCACGCCTACTTTTTCATATACCGCCCGAATGAACTCGCGCCAGCCAATGACCTGCCTGATGAATCCTTCTGTACTTTCCAACGACACCTTTCCGTCATGAAAGGCCGCAAGCACACGCTCTACAACAGTTTGAGGCAACAACAAGCCCGAATTGAGCGCCGTCGATAAATTGGAATGAAAGACAAAAATGGAGTCTGTACTGAACGCATCTTGATATGGTCCGAAGCGTTCAAGGTTATTTTCGATAAAGAAATCTAGCGCAGCCTTTGCTTCTTGGTGCGTGACCGGATAAGCGCTCAGGTTGGGGTCGCCTGGGTGATTTGGATAATTTTCTGAAATAAATGTTTGGGCTTCTTGGGCCCAACTACTTTGATAAACAGGGAAATCTGGCGTCAAGAGGCCTTTGGGCAGCGCCTTCCGATTTTCTGTATCGAAACTCCAGCGACCACCCAGCGCTTGACCTTGTTCATCGAGGAGTATCCCGAGACGCTCGCGCTGCTTTTTGTAGAAGTCGGCCATGAAAAAACGTTGCTCGCGCTTGCCAAATAGGTTTGCGTTGACCTCCCTTGTATTCAAAAAAGAAGGATTGTCTAAGAATTGAAGCCCTAAAGCACTTTGCTGTGCAAAACGACGGATTCTCTTTTCGAGTAAGTAATCGGTTGGGTCGACAACGATAATGGCGTTGGTGTGGGTCCCCAACTGCTTAAAAATTTCGGCAAGTGAAAGACCTATTGACGGAAAATAGCTGACGTTTTTATTTTTACTCCGCAAATATTCTGCGTAGTAACTCATGGAGGCGCGGTGAAACGCCAACTTTTTCTGGTGAAAAGGGAGCTGCTCAAAGAAGAGTTCGTCCTCGATGAGCCAAAAGGTATCGGCAAGCTCAAACGCAGGATGCTGCTCGAAAAGCTGCTGTGGGAAGACCAAACAAATAGGACCTGACATACCCATCCTAACACCTCAAATACAACTTTGTTTAACCACGATTTGAGGACCACATTTTCGTTGGACTACACAGCCAATTGCGTCCAATCTCTGCGTAATTTTGTCTTGTATTTAAACGCAACCATGGATAAAGTTTCTTATGTTGGCAATGCAGACGTCAATGCCATTGAACACCTCTACCAGCAATACCGCCAAGATCCTACGAGTGTAGATCTCGGTTGGGCCAAATTCTTCGAAGGATTTGAATTTGCACAAACCAGTTTTGACAAGAGCGGCACGATTCCAGAAAATTTTGTGAAGGAATTCAAGGTCATTAACCTCATCAATGGCTACCGCACGCGCGGGCACCTCTTTACGCGCACCAACCCTGTGCGCGAGCGCCGCAAGCACACACCAACGCTTGATATTTCACATTTTGGCCTCGCAGACACAGACCTCAACGAAGTGTTCCAGGCTGGTGAGCAAATCGGAATTGGTGCTGCTAAGCTTTCCGACATCATTGCTCATTTAGAGCTTACTTACTGCCAATCTATCGGTATCGAATACATGTACATGCGCGACCCCGAACGCATCGATTGGTTCCGAAATAAAATCGAACTGAGTAACCGCCCCGTTTTTGACCCTCAACGCAAACGCAAGATCTACGAAAAACTCAACCAAGCTACTGGTTTTGAGGCCTTTCTTGGAAAGAAATTTGTGGGGCAAAAGCGCTTTTCGATCGAAGGTGGCGAAGGCCTAATTCCCGCTCTAGACACACTCGTACACAAAGGTGCTGCCTTGGGTGTCGAATATTTTGTAATGGGTATGGCTCACCGCGGCCGCCTCAACACGCTTGCCAATATCTTTGAGAAACGCCCGCGCGATATCTTCAGAGAATTTGAAGGCAAAGAATTTGATTTTGAAACCACCTTTGATGGCGATGTCAAGTATCACCAAGGTTTTACATCGCACATTGAACTCGAAAATGGTCAAAAAATTGGCCTCACCCTTGCCCCTAACCCCTCGCACCTCGAGGCGGTAAATACAGTTGTGGAAGGGATTGCAAGAGCTAAAATTGACCACGTCTACCAAACCGAAGACAAAGTTTGCCCTGTCCTGATCCACGGCGATGCCGCAGTTGCTGGTCAAGGCATCGTGTACGAAACCATTCAAATGGCGGGCCTAGACGGCTACAGAACCGGCGGAACCATCCATATTGTCGTGAATAACCAAGTAGGTTTTACCACCAACTACCTCGACGGCCGCACCTCTACCTATTGCACCGATGTAGCCAAGACGACGCTTTGCCCCGTATTTCATGTGAATGGCGACGACATCGAGGCGGTAGTCACCACCATCGAAATTGCCATGGAATACCGCCAGGCATTTCACCGCGACATCTTCATCGATTTATTGTGTTACCGCAAATACGGCCACAACGAAGGCGACGAACCCAAATTTACGCAACCGAAGCTCTACAACATCATCGCCAAGCATCCGAACCCGAGAGAAATCTATTTGGAGCAACTTCAGCGCGAAGCGCTCATGAGTGCAGAAGACGCCAAGCAAATTGAGCAAGTGTATCAGCAATTTTTGGAAACAGAATACGAAGCATCCAGAAGCCGCGACAAAGCATTGGTATATGACTTCTTGAGCCTTACCTGGAAAGATTACCGCCATGGCACTGCTAAAGATTTTGAAAAGTCGCCGCAAACGGGTATCGCTAAAAAAGAGTTGCTCGATCTCGGGCGTAAACTCGCTACCCTGCCAGAAGGCAAAAAATATTTCAGAAAAATTGCCAAGATTTTCGAAGACCGCTTAGCGGCCATAGAAAGTGACAAACTAGACTGGGGTTCTGCCGAAATGCTGGCCTATGCTACCCTTCTTGCAGAGGGGCACGCCGTGCGCATTTCTGGTCAAGATGTCGAGCGCGGTACTTTCTCGCATCGCCACGCGGTTGTCAAGACCGAAGATACCGAAGAAGAAGTACTCACGCTCAATGCCTTAAAAGACGGGCAAGCGCCATTCAGTATATACAACTCTTTGCTTTCTGAATATGGCGTGCTCGGTTTTGAATACGGTTATTCCCTTGCCAATCCGTCGGGCCTGACTATTTGGGAAGCGCAATTTGGAGACTTCTTCAATGGCGCCCAAATCATGGTTGACCAATTTATCTCTGCCGGCGAAGACAAATGGGCTACCCAAAGTGGCCTCGTTATGCTCTTGCCACATGGTTATGAGGGGCAAGGCGCAGAACACTCCAGCGGACGCATGGAGCGTTTCTTGCAGCAATGCGCAGACCTCAACATGCAAATTGTCAATACATCCACGCCAGCCAATCACTTCCATTTGCTGCGCCGCCAAATCAAGCGCGACTTCCGCAAACCACTTGTAGTTTTCTCGCCTAAAATGTTGTTGCGCTACCCAGACGCCACCTCTAGCCTAGACGAAATGGCCAAAGGTGCCTTCCAAGAAGTACTCGACGACCCCACCGCAGTTGCCAAAAATATCGATACCGTTGTATTGTGCAGCGGGAAGTTCTATTACGAAATGAAAGTGAAGGCAGCCGAACTTGGTGTCGAGAACATGGCTTTTGTACGCGTGGAGCAACTCTACCCGCTACCAACTGCACAAATCGATGCAATCGTAGCGAAATACAAAGCCAAAAACATCCTTTGGGCCCAGGAAGAACCAGCCAACATGGGCGCCTGGACCCACATGGCCATGAATTTGCGCCATATTCCACTCGTAGGCATCTGCAGACCAGCAAGTGCCGCAAGTGCAGAAGGATCAAAAAAATTACACGAAATTCGACTCAAACAATTGTTCAACGACCTCTTTGCCTACGCAAAGAAAGCCTAAAATAGAAACGTATGTCACTATTAGAAATGAAAGTCCCGAGTCCGGGAGAATCGATCTCAGAAGTAGAAATTGCCACTTGGCTCGTTGCCGACGGCGATTACGTCGAAAAAGACCAAGCCATTGCCGAAGTAGATTCGGACAAAGCTACACTTGAGTTGCCTGCTGAAGAAAGCGGCATCATTACGCTCAAAGCAGCAGAAGGTGATGTCGTCAAAGTAGGTCAGGTTGTGTGCCTCATTGACACGAGTGCAGCGCGCCCTGCGGGCGCGCCTGCCGCGGCGCCTGCGCAGAGCGAAGCGCCAAAAACGGAGGCGCCTACGGCGCCAGCAGCCCCGCCTGCGGCCGCGACCCCCAATCCAGACCCAGTGAAGCCAGCGAGCTATGCCAGCGGTTCTGCCTCTCCTGCTGCCGCTAAAATCATCAAAGAAAACAACGTCAATACAGCAGCCATTCAAGCGAGTGGCAAAGATGGCCGCATCACCAAGCAAGATGTACTTGCCGCTATGTCTGCCGGTTTCTCTACTGAAGCTACCCAAGGTTGGGGTGGCACCCGCGAGCAAAGCCGTGAAAAAATGTCAATGCTGCGCCGTAAAATCGCAGAGCGTTTGGTTTCGGTTAAGAATGAAACGGCCATGCTCACTACTTTCAACGAAGTGGACATGAAGCCCATCATGGACATCCGCGCCAAATACAAAGACGCCTTTTCCAAGCACCACGAAGTCAACCTCGGCTTCATGTCTTTCTTTACCAAAGCGGTCACCGAAGCGCTCAAGTTATTCCCTGCAGTCAATGCGCAAATAGATGGCAATGAAATGATCTTCCACGATTACGCCGATATCGGCATTGCCGTTTCTTCGCCAAAAGGCCTCATGGTTCCGGTGGTGCGCAACGCCGAACAAATGAGCCTCGCCGACATCGAGCGAGAAATCAAGCGCTTGGCCATCAAAGCCCGAGACGGAAAAATCACGCCAGAAGACATGAGCGGCGGTACTTTCACGATTACCAACGGCGGTGTTTTTGGCTCTATGCTCTCTACACCGATTATCAATCCGCCTCAATCAGCCATCCTCGGGATGCACAACGTAGTAGAGCGCCCAGTAGCCATCAACGGAAAGGTCGAAATCAGGCCAATTATGTATGTAGCGCTTTCTTATGACCACCGCATCATCGACGGCAAAGAATCTGTAGGTTTCTTGGTCAAGGTCAAAGAAATGCTCGAAAATCCAGAGCGCATGATTTTCGGATCCAAAGACCCAATGGAAATCTTACTCGGACTCTAAAATTGTAGGTTTATAAGTTTCAAAAAAGCGCTCGAAAGGGCGCTTTTTTTGCTTCGGAGCTTTGGATTGCTTTTCGTATATTTGCTGTTCTAAAATTCACAGAAGCAATGTCAAAAATCAGGAAGCAAGACGCCCTAGATTACCATTCATCCGGAAGACCCGGAAAAATTGAAGTGATCCCTTCTAAGCCCTATGCCTCACAACGCGACCTCTCTTTAGCTTATTCTCCCGGCGTAGCCGAGCCTTGCTTGCGCATTGCCGAAAACAAAGCAGACGTCTATAAATACACTGCCAAAAGCAATCTCGTTGCCGTTATTTCGAACGGAACAGCCGTACTTGGCTTGGGCGACATCGGCCCAGAAGCCTCCAAGCCAGTCATGGAAGGAAAGGGCTTACTCTTTAAAATTTTCGCAGACATCGATGTTTTTGACATCGAAGTTGACGCCAAAGACCCCGAGCTTTTTATCCAAACAGTAAAGGCCATTGCCCCTACTTTTGGCGGCATCAACCTCGAGGACATCAAAGCGCCAGAAGCTTTTGAAATTGAGCGCCGCCTCAAAGAAGAGCTCGATATTCCCATCATGCACGACGACCAACACGGCACCGCCATTATCAGCGCTGCCGCCTTGCTCAATGCGCTCGAACTCGCCAAAAAGAAAATCGAAAAAATCAAAGTCGTGGTTTCTGGTGCCGGAGCAGCTGCCGTTTCATGCATCAAACTTTATCACCGCTTGGGTGTCAAGCCCGAAAACGTCTTCATGTACGACTCCCGTGGCCTCATTCACCAAGGGCGCACCGACCTCGACGACATGAAAAAAACTTTTGCAGCTCATCCCAAAGACATCGATTTTGAAAAAGCCTTCAAAGGAGCCGACGTCTTTTTAGGTTTGTCAAAAGCCGGCTTGGTCAGCAAAGAAATGATTGCCTCCATGGCCAAAGACCCTATCGTTTTTGCGCTGGCCAATCCAGAGCCCGAAATTTCCTTCAAAGAAGCTACATCCGTCCGCAAAGACATCATCATGGCCACAGGGCGCTCAGACCATCCTAACCAAGTCAACAACGTACTTGGGTTTCCGTACATTTTCCGCGGTTCCCTGGACGTACGCGCAACTACCATCAATGAAGAAATGAAATTGGCCGCCGTTAAAGCCATTGCTGCGCTCGCCAAAGAAACCATTCCTGAAGAAGTGATAGAAGCCTACGGCGGCAAGAATATTTCTTTTGGGCGCGAACAAATCATTCCTAAACCCCTCGATCCGCGGCTTATTTACTATGTAGCTCCTGCCGTTGCTCGCGCCGCAATGGAATCAGGTGTAGCCCAAGAGCCTATCGAAAACTGGGAAGAGTACGAAAACCAACTCAAGAGTCGTTTAGGCCTCGACAACAAACTTCAGCGCAACATCACCACCAAAGCGCAAGGGAATCCAAAAACGGTTGTTTTCCCAGAAGGCGACAACATCAAAATTCTCAAAGCTGCGCAGCAAGCCTACGAAGAAGGCGTTGCTTTCCCCATTTTATTAGGCAAGAAACAGCGCATTCTCGATCTCATGAACGAATACAGCATCGAGATTCCAGACGTTCAGATCATCGATTGTAAATCCGATGACGAAGAAGCGCGCCGCAACCAATATGGTAAAGAGTTCTTCGAACAACGCAAGCGAAAGGGCCTCACCGAATACGAAGCTATTTCCCTCATGCGCGAACGCAACTACTTTGGCGCCATGATGCTCAACATGGGCGAAGCCGACGCGATGGTTACAGGCCTCACGCGCAGCTACCGTTCGGTTTTGCGCCCAGCCATCAGCACGATCGGTCTGCAAAAAGACATCAAAACCATTGCCGGAATGTACATCCTCAACACCAAAAAAGGGCCCCTTTTCTTGGCAGATACCACCGTTAACCTCAACCCAAGCGCCGAACAAATCGCCGAGATTACCGTCAACGTTGCCAAATTTATACGCCGCCTCAAAGTACAACCGCGTATTGCGCTCTTGAGTTACTCGAACTTTGGTTCTTCGCCCGGAGACGACCCTGAAAAAATGTCTAAGGCGGTGAGTATCCTCCACGAAACACAACCCAACTTGGTTGTAGATGGCGAGATGCAAGCCAATTTTGCCCTCAACCCAGAGCTCATGAACGAGAAATTTCCTTTCTCCTTCCTAGCGAATAAAGAGGTCAATACGCTCATTTTTCCGAATCTTTCTGCCGGCAATATCGCCTACAAACTATTGCAGTCAACCAATGAGCTAGACGCTATCGGGCCCATTTTATTAGGGATGCGCAAATCTTTGCACGTATTACAGCTCGGTGCTAGCGTACGCGAAATCCTCAGCATGATTAAAATTGCCGTCATCGACGCCCAAAGCCAAGACAAATGATTTCAAGACTCAATGGCAGACTGATCGAAAAAAACCCCACCGACCTCCTCATCGAGTGTGCCGGTGTTGGTTATGAAGTCAAGATTTCACTCAATACCTTCTCGGTTTTACCCGATACAGAAGCCATTGTCTTGCACACCAAACTCATCGTGAGGGAAGATGCCCACATTTTGTACGGTTTTGCCACCAAAGAAGAACGCGAAATGTTCGGACACCTCATCAGTGTATCCGGCATAGGGCCCAACACCGCCCTCATTATGCTCTCCTCCATGACCCCCGACGACATCGCCCACGCTATTCTCTCCGAAGACGTCGCGAGTATCCAAAAAATCAAAGGCATCGGCACCAAAACCGCTCAAAGAGTCATCATAGATTTAAAAGGAAAGGTGTCTAAAATGGAACTTGGTACCGAGAATATTTTCTCTTCGAACAATAGAAACCGATTTGATGCGTTAATTGCATTGGTTTCGCTCGGTTTTGACAAAAAATCAGCCGAAAAAGTATTGGATAAAATCGATACCGGAACCCAAACCGTAGAACAACTGATCAAAGAAGCGCTAAGACTACTATAACCGTGCAACACAACAACTGGCTCAAACCTACTGCTCTCGGCATTTTACTCTTTTTGGTGTTTTTCACCATCGGCAAAACGGCTGCACAAACACCTACCTTACCTTTTCCGATCATCAATCCGCTCAATCCGCTGCAAAATTTTCCCCAAAGTTTTGACCTCGGTGACCCCACGAATCTCAACCAAACCATTGTCTACGACCCCGAAACGGGCACCTTTGTGTTCCGCGACATCATCGGCAAAGACACCTACTTTCGGGCACCACAAGCCATGACCCTAGAAGAGTATCTTCAGTACGAAGAAAAGAAAAGCTTCTCTTTGGACTGGAAAGAAATTGTGGCAGAAGAAAGCGCCGAAAACCGCACTTTTGAATTGCCCATTAAAATTGGCTCCAAAGCATTTGAGAGCTTTTTTGGCTCCGATCAAATCACCATTACCCCTGGTGGTAACCTCGAGATCTCTTTAGGAGCCAATCATTCTCGAGTAGACAACCCCATATTACCCATGCGCCAGCGCAATATCACGCGCTTCGATTTCAATCAAAACATCAACATGGATATTACCGGCCAAATCGGTACCAACATGAAGGTGAACATGAAATACAACACCCGCGCTAACTTTGATTTTGAAAACATCTCCAAACTCGAGCGCACCGGTAAAGAAGACGACATCTTACAAAAAATTGCATTGGGTCAGGTGAGTTTAGAGCTCCCCACAACCCTGATCCCAAGTTCTCAAACGCTTTTTGGTTTTAAAACCCAACTCAAATTTGGCCGTTCAACCGTCGACTTCATTGTTGCGCAGTCCAAAGGCAAGCGCACCGAAATCAACGTTACCGGAAAAGCGCAAGTTCAAAAATTTGAGATCACCGCTGACAACTACGAAGCCAACCGCCACTACTTCCTCAACCTCTACCACCAGCAACACTACGACACCGCCATGTCTACGCTGCCAGTTGTCAACTCTACCACCTACATTACCCGAATCGAGGTATGGGTTACCAACCGCAGCAGTATTACCGAAAACACCCGAAATATTGTCGCTTTTTCAGATTTAGGTGAAGCCAAACCAAGCAACTGCCAAGGAAATCCGGGTGCTTACGCAACGCAAGAATTGCCAGACAACCAAGCGAATGGGCTCTACGACTGGGCTTCAGTGCAACCCCTAGTACGCGGCTTTTCGAATGCCGTACTCGCCCTGAGTGCACAAGTCAATTCTCCTGGGCCATTTATACAGGCTGTAGATTATGAAAAAGTAGAAAATGCGCGCAAACTCAATGAAAATGAGTTTACTTACAACGCCCTACTCGGCTATGTCTCGCTCAATACCGCCCTCAACAACGACGAAGTTTTAGCGGTTGCCTACGAATACACCTACCGAGGACAAACCTACCAAGTGGGCGAATTCTCCACAGACGGCACCAGCGGACAAGAAGCGCTCATTTTAAAGCTCATCAAACCCACCATTACCAACCCCAAAAATAAAATTTGGGACCTCATGATGAAAAACGTCTATTCCATTGGGGCCTACCAAGTAGACCAACTCGGCTTCAAAATTGACATTTATTACAACAACCGCGAAACATCGGTCTTGCAACCTTTCTTGCCTTTTGACGGCATCGACAAAAAACAGATTGTGACGCTCCTCGACATGGACAAAATCAATCAGAACAACCAGCCATTCTCTGACGGTGTTTTTGACTTCGCACCTTTCAATGTCGTCGGCAACAAAATTGACAACGGCGGTACCATTAACCGCAAAAACGGCCGTATTTTCTTCACCACTGTCGAGCCATTTGGCAAAACACTCGCCGAAAAATTAACAGCGGCCAATGTTCCTGCACTTTATGTCAACCAATTGGCCTACACCGAACTTTACGACTCTACCAAAACAGCTGCGCAGCAGATTCCGAGTAAAAACCGTTTTGTATTCAAAGGAGAGTTCCAGTCTTCTATCTCATCTGAAATTCCACTCAACGTCATGAACATTCCGCAGGGCGCGGTGGTAGTCACGGCAGGCGGTATGCGCCTGGTTGAGGGTGTGGACTACACCGTAGACTACGCCTTTAGCCGTGTAAAAATCCTGAACACGGGTATCTTGGAATCCAACACACCTATCAAAATCTCCATCGAATCCAACTCTGTATTCGGATTCCAGGCACGCTCCATGATTGGCGGTCGTTACCAATACCGCATCAATGAAAACTTTAAAGTAGGTGCCACTTGGTTGCGCATGATGGAGCGCCCGGTTACACAAAAAGTAGATTTTGGCAGCGAGCCCTTCAAAAACAACGTACTCGGCGCTGACTTCGCCTTCCGCACCAACGTACCGATGCTGACCAAATTGGTCGATTTATTGCCCGTCATTTCGACCAACACCATGTCGACGCTTTTTATGTCTGGTGAAATTGCCACCCTCCGACCAGGGCAGCCGCGCGCCATTAATAAAGAAGGAACCTCCTACATAGACGACTTCGAAGCATCTCAGAGCGCCATTGACCTCAAAAGTATTGCCGCTTGGCGTCTGGCATCCGTGCCACAAGGGCAGCCCGACCTCTTCCCGGAGGCGGTCAAGAAAGACCTGAGTGCAGGTTTCAAACGCGCCAATATTGCTTGGTATACCATTGACCCTGTCTTCTATCAAAGCAATCAACTCACGCCTGCGCACATCAAGCAAGACCCCACCATGCTCTACGACAGCCGCATGCGTCTCATTCAAATGACCGACATCTTCCCGAATTTGCAGTTGCAATACGGCTCGATCTCCAATATCAACGTCTTTGACCTCGCGTATTATCCTTCGGAGCGCGGTATGTACAACTTTGATACCACCGCTACCGTTGATTCATTGGGCCGCTTTACCAACCCAGAAGAACGCTGGGGTGGCGTCATGCGCGGGCTCAGCACCAACGACTTCGAATTGGCCAACATCGAATTTATTCAGTTCTGGTTACTCGACCCCTTCAACGAAGATGCTGAAAACGAAAACCCAAATGCCCCAATGTCTGGCGGAGACCTCTACTTCAACCTCGGCAACATCTCCGAAGATATCCTCCCGGATTCACGCAAGAGTTTTGAGCACGGCTTGCCACCCAACGACGACCCTATTTTGCTCGATAACATCGACACCACACTTTGGTCGCGCATCTCAACACAGCAAGTTGTCGTCAACGCTTTTGCCAATGACCCCGCTTCGCGCATCAAACAAGACGTCGGACTCGACGGTTGGGGCAATAACGCCGAGCAACTGAGCTATGCTGCATTTGTCAATTGGGTTCAAAACAACAACACCCTCAGCGCAGCAGCCAAAGCTCGCATGATTGCCGACCCCTCTACCGACGACTACAACTATTACCTCGACGATAACTACGATGCCGCTGAACTCGATATTTTGGAGCGTTACAAGCGCTACAATGGTATGCAAGGCAACTCGCCGACAACCGAAATGTCAGACACCGCCAACACACTTGGTTACCCCACTATCGCCTCCAACTTCCCCGATATCGAAGACATCAACCAAGACAACAACCTTTCTGAATCAGAAGCCTATTTCCAATACCGCGTGAGTTTACGCCCCAACGATTTACAGAATGTTGGCTCGAACTTTATCACCAACAAGCAAGTTTATCAAAACGGCACCAAAACAGAAACTTGGTATCAGTTTAAGGTGCCTATCCGCGACTTTGAAAAACGCGTCAACGGCATCCAAGACTTCCGTTCGATTCGCTTCATGCGCATTTACATGAAAGGTTTCGACGAGCCAGTTGTTTTGCGCTTTGCACGCCTCGAATTTGTGCGTGGAGAATGGCGCCGCTATTTCCAAGACCTCACCCAACCTGGCTTGAGTGTTCAAACCGATCCAAACCTCACCTCTTTTAATATTGCAGCACTCAATATCGAGGAAAACGCCCAGCGCCAGCCGATCAACTATGTTGTTCCTCCGGGTATCGACAGAGAAATCGACCCTTCACAGGTCTACCAAAGACAAATGAACGAACAATCATTGGTTTTGGAAGTATGCAATTTACAAGATGGCGATGCGCGGGCTGCCTACCGCAATGTTCAATTTGACGTCCGCACTTACAAAAAACTCAAAATGTTTGTGCACGCAGAGTCTGTGGTCCAAAACCAACTCAAAGACAACGAACTCACGGTTTTTGTCCGCTTGGGTACCGACTACGTCGACAACTACTACGAATACGAACTCCCAATGAAAGTTACCGATTGGAATATCACCAATCCTGACCTCATTTGGCCAGAGGGCAACAACATTGAAATCGAGTTCGATCGCCTCCTCGCACTCAAGATGGAACGCAACACCAAACTCGAGCAAGGAGTGCCGGGTGTTTCGAGCATCATTGAGTACGAGAAAGTGGATCCGAACAATCCGAACAACCGCATCAAGGTCAAAGGAAGTCCGAACCTTCAAGGAGTGAAAACCATCATGATCGGCGTGAGGAATCCTTCTAAATCTGATCCTGACAACACTTGGGGCCCTGACAACGGCGATGCCGAGTGCGTCAATGTATGGGTCAACGAAATGCGCCTTACTGATTTTGTCAGCGACGGTGGTTCGGCGGCCGTAAGCCAAATGCAACTGCAACTTGCCGATTTTGCAACTGTGCAGGCTGCTGGTAATTACTCCGGTATCAACTGGGGGGCGGTAGACAGCCGCGTTCAAGATCGCCAACGTAACCAACGCATGGGTGCAGACATCAGCACCACCATGCAACTTGGTCAATTCTTCGGCAAGCAAGCGCGCGTTTCCTTGCCTTTCTACTACGGCTACTCCATTGGTGTGATCAACCCAGAATACGATCCTTTTAATCCAGATATCAAACTTTCCAACTACGACCTCGCAACACGCAAAGAACGCATGCGTTTGGGCCAAGATTTCACGGAGCGCCGTTCTTATAATTTTACCAATGTGCGCAAAGAAGCAAAAGCCGGCACCAAGCCGCAATTCTGGAGCATCTCCAATTGGTCTGCGACTTACGCATTTGCCGAAAACATCAAGCGCGACTTCAATATCAAGTCAGACATGACGCGCACTTGGACGGGCGCGCTCAATTACAACTACACCTTTGCAGGCAAGCCCTGGGAGCCTTTCAAAAAATGGCAGCCCGCTCAAAAAAATCCTTGGCTCAAGCCGCTCAAAGACCTGAACCTCTACTATTTGCCCAAAAACATCACCTTCACCAACGATTACTCCCGCATCTATAACGAAAGACAGGTGCGCAACATCATTGTTCCAGACTACAATTTTGATCCCATTTATTTGAAGCGTTTTGATTGGAACCGCAATTACCAAGTCGGTTATGATATCACCAAAGCATTAAAAACCACCTTTACAGCGAACAACCGCGCTATTTTTGAAGAGGGCAACCATGGCGTAGACCGCCGCACCAATCCCGAAGGTTATCAAGAATTCATGGACTCCATTCGTTCTCAGCTGAACACCTTTGGCCGCACCATGGACTACACCCACAACTACTCGATCAGTTACACCTTGCCTTTTGATAAACTTCCTGTGACCAATTGGTTGTCTTCGAATGTCAAATATGCAGGCACCTACAACTGGCAACGTGCCCCACTCGGACAAGCTGAATTTGGCAATACCATTCAAAATTCGCGTTCGATCAACATGACTGCACAGGGTAATTTAGTCACGCTTTACAATCAAATACCATACTTTAAACGGGTCTTATCGGACGGTAAAGGAGCTAAAACCAACTCGGCCAAAACAGGTGCTGGGGGTGCCCAGCCAGGTAAAGGTGGACCACCCAAGAAGCCAACCTTTAAGCCTAAAAAACCGCTGGAAGAAATGACGGAGAAAGAGCGCAAAGAGTACGACCGTCAGCTCGTTAAGTTTGAACGCAAACAAGCGCGAGAAGAAGCACTCAAGGCCAAAGAAAGCGAACCGATCAATCCAGTCCTCGGTACACTTGCGCGTTTGGTCATGACCGTCCGAAATGTATCGGGCACATACAATCTTTCCGACGGCACCATGCTACCTGGTTACAACCAAGAATCGAGCGTACTCGGCATGAACGCCAACACCTTCGGCCTCACTCCTTTTGTTTTTGGTAAGCAAGGATACGACGTATTTGGACGCCAAACAGGTTACCAAATTGGCGACTTTGCCCGAGACAACAATTGGTTGGTTCAAAACGAAAACATCAATAAACAATTGATGGTGAACCATACAGCTAATTTGCAGCTCAAAGCAACCCTGGAGCCGTTCAAGGACCTCAACATCAACCTGAATGCATCACGTAATTACAGTACGCAAGCAGGTGAGTTTTACCGCTGGAACCCAAGCACTGCAGCTTTTGAGTCGCAAAGTCGCTTCGAAAGCAGCACCCTGACTTATACCACCATTTCTTGGGGTACGGCTTTTGCCAAAATGGACAGCTCATTCCGCTCGCCTATCTTCCAGCAAATGATTGCCAACAGCCAACAAGTGTCGCAATTAATTGGTGCCACCAACGCCAACTCGAGTTCTTTACCTAATGGCTACTACGACGGTTATTCTGCGACCCAACAAGAAGTGGTGATCGGATCTTTCCTGACGGCCTATACCAACTCTCCTATTGACAACAAAAGCATTAATCCGCGCAGTAATTTACCACTACCCAACTGGACCATCAACTACGCCGGACTCAGTAAATTTGAATTTGCGAAAGACGTCGTCAAATCTTTCAAACTCAACCATGGTTATTCCTCATCTGTTTCGGTTAACGGTATGCAAACCAACCTTAACGCCACCCTAGATGCCAACGGTTCACCTACCGCACTCGACCTCAACAATAATTTCATTTCCCCAATGCAGGTGCAGAACATCACCATCACGGAGCGTTTTTCTCCGCTCATCGGGATGCTCGCCACCTGGAATATCATGGGCAAAAACATCACCACCAACTTCGAGTACAAAAAAGACCGTCAAGCGACCCTTTCACTCAACAATAACCAAGTGACAGAAACACTCGGTCAGGAAATTGTCGTGGGTACGGTAGTCAATATCCCTAAGCTCAAGTTAGTGCGCAGTGTCGATGCCAGTGACCTCTTGATCAATGTCAACTTTTCTTTCAGAGACAACGCAACCGTTATTCGCAAGGTAGTAGAGAATACCAACATGGCAACAGCCGGGCAAACCACCGTCAGCTTTAAACTAGACGCCAACTACAAACTCAACGAGTACCTCAGCGCGATTTTCTATTACGAGCAGTTCATTAACACACCCAAAGTTTCTTTGAGCTACCCAACGGGCAACCTCAAAACGGGTGTCACCCTGCGCTTTGACCTCAACGGCCTCAAATAATGATCCGAAGTGCCACTAGAAATGACATCAATGCCATCTTTCATTTAATTGAAGAATTGGCCTCCTATGAAAGAGCGCCAGAACAAGTTGTCAATACGCCACAACAACTCGAAATCGACCTCTTTGACGAACGCATCTGCAGCGCTATTGTAGCTACCGATGAATCCGATGAAGTCATCGGTTTTGCCCTCTATTATATTTCCTATTCTACTTGGAAAGGCCGCTGTTTATATTTAGAAGATTTCTACGTACAAGAAGCGGCCCGCAAAAAAGGTTATGGCCAAGCTTTATTCGATGAAGTCGTGCGGGTTGCCAAACAAATGGGCGTCAAACGCATGGACTGGCAAGTCTTGGACTGGAACCATACCGCCCTCAATTTTTACCGCCGCAACCACGCCACCCTAGATCCCGAATGGATCAATGGCCGACTTTTTTTTGAATAACCCGCAAGTTTATTTTTCAATATTCACAAAAAAGTGGGTAATATTCAATCAATCGGACATGATGTTCATTTGACAACTGTGCTTCTATTATTATGCATTAAGTTTAATATGAAATAAGGAGAGAAACAGGCAACTTCTTATGCTAATAAGTTGACAAGCTGCTTGGAGAGGCAGTTTCATTTTCTAGTTTGATAAGAGTTTAATAGTTTTTGTCAACGTCCGAAAGGAATAAGCATAAGAAGTTCCTGTCCTTATTACTAATACGTACCACTCAGACAGTTTTGTCTACTACTAGGAAAAGGGCTGATTCTTCAGTCCTTTTTTTTGTTTACAGCATATAAAAGTGGTCTGCTAGGTGCCGCGTCATTGACAAAATGCGCCACCTGAAGTTCTAAGATGTATGCGCCGTCTGGTACGTCATTAGGGACAAAAATCAATTCGGAAATCGTGCGGTCTGCCACTGGTGCTTCGGGGACTTTCCAAAATGCATGGTGAAAAACCAACTCGCCGCCATCCTCCTCCCGATCCACAGATGGGGTATCGACTAAAAAATGCTTGACTTCAAGTTGGTCGAGTAAATCAACCACGCCCACATCAAAATGACAAGGATTTGTTCCGGAATAATTCATCGATAACTTCGCACTGGGGTTGGGCAAGGTTCGGATGATGATCGCTTCTGTAGACTCCGAGCGCAATAAAGACTCAAGTTGGTCTGCAAAAACCACGTGATCTCCATTTTCGAGTACGCGTGGTGTCACACTGATCAAAGTAGCCTTGTAAAAAAAGTGCTTGAGTGCTGCACTCACAGGATAAATTACTTCGCTGATGTGCCCATAAGACTCTGTGTGGGTGCCGTGCCCATGTGGATTGAAAAACACATCTCGGAAATTCACTGCACCTCCTTCGGCCACACTGCCAATAAAACCATTGGCCCGAACGGGTTCCATGCGCGGCGCGTCTACATACCAAGCTCTGGGGTTGTCTGGGCTGGCACTGAGCGCAAGAGAAAGATCAATGGGTGCACTGGTGTCGATAAAATGCTGTGGGTCGAGGTAAAAAATCATAGAGTAAAAATAGTGCTTTTCGTATCTTTGCAGCTATGGAAGCACAAAAAGACCGCCTTAAAGACCTCATTTCACACGCCAAAGAATACGGATTCGTTTTCCCGTCTTCAGAAATTTACGACGGGTTAGCCGCCACCTACGACTACGGTCAGTTGGGTGCAGAACTCAAAAACAACATCAAAACTTATTGGTGGAAGGCAATGGTTCAGCTCCATGAAAATATTGTCGGGCTCGACTCCGCTATCTTCATGCACCCCACTACTTGGAAAGCATCGGGCCACGTCGACGCTTTCAATGACCCGCTCATCGACAACAAAGACTCCAAAAAACGCTACCGCGCCGATGTCCTTCTCGAAGACCACATCGAAAAGATCCGTCAAAAGATCGAAAAAGAAGTCGAAAAAGGACAAAAACGCTTCGGTGACGCTTTCGATACAGCTCAGTTCAGGGCTACTAACCCTAACGTTCTGCGCAACCAGGAGAAAATTACCCAAATCGAGGAGCGCATGAAAAACGCACTCGAACAGAACGACCTCGAAGGCGTTCGTCAGCTCATCATCGACCTAGAAATTGTCTGTCCAATCTCCGGTTCCAAAAACTGGACAGAAGTACGTCAGTTCAACCTCATGTTCTCTACAGAACTCGGTTCTGTTGCCGGCGATGCCAGTACCATTTACTTGCGTCCAGAAACCGCTCAAGGTATTTTCGTGAATTTCTTGAACGTGCAGAAATCTGGCCGCATGAAAATTCCATTCGGTATTGCGCAAATTGGCAAGGCCTTTCGCAACGAAATTGTGGCACGCCAATTTATCTTTCGCATGCGCGAGTTCGAACAAATGGAAATGCAATTTTTTGTCCGCCCAGGCGAAGAAATGAAATGGTACGACTACTGGAAAACCCTCCGAACCAAATGGCACCAAAACCTTGGGCTTGGCCAAGAACTTTACCGTTTCCATGATCACCTCAAATTAGCGCACTACGCCAACGCGGCCTGTGACATCGAATACAAGTTCCCGATGGGCTTCAAAGAACTCGAAGGCATCCACTCCCGCACAGACTTCGACCTCAAGCAACACGAACAATATTCTGGCAAAAAACTTCAGTTTTTTGATCCTGAGCTCAACCAAAGTTATGTGCCTTACGTGGTCGAAACTTCTGTTGGCCTAGACCGCATGTTCTTAGCAGTACTCAGTGCTGCCTACCAAGAAGAAACACTCGAAGACGGTTCTGAGCGCGTGGTGCTCAAAATACCAGCCGTATTGGCGCCTTACAAAGCAGCAATCTTGCCTTTGATCAAAAAAGATGGTTTGCCAGAAAAAGCCCGCGAAATCATGGCACAACTACAGCTCGAATACAGCGTACTCTACGACGAGAAAGATTCTATCGGCAAGCGCTACCGCCGTCAAGACGCCATTGGCACACCGTTTTCTATTACCGTTGATCACCAAACTTTAGAAGACCAAACCGTGACCATCCGCGACCGCGACACCATGACCCAAGACCGTATCAGCATTGCTGAACTAGAAGGCGTCATTGCACAAAAAGCAAGTTGGAAAAGCGTTTTATTGGGACTGCGCTAGTGAAAATATTTTTCATTTTAATGTTGGCGATTTGGACTTCTCCAATGAGCGCTCAATTCATTCTGAATCAAGAAGGAGAAGCCTTTGGCCTATTACCTTTCTTTAATGATAGCATAATTTCAGGGCAACACATCAAAACGATCGAGGGCTTTTATACCTATAAAAAAGGAAGCGAAGCATTTAAACCAAGTTCCGACATCTTTCGCTATCGCTTCAACGAATCTGGTCAACTCATTGCTAGCCTCGAAGTTTTGCAAAAAGGAACGACCAAAGACAGCATTTTTCATCATTATGCCTATTCCCCAGATGGAAAACTGAGTCTGCATCGCTTCTCGGCTTACGGAGGCGCATTATCGGAGCATTATACATATGATACGCTCGGTAGACTTACGGTTGTAGCGCTCTACAGAGACGTCTATGACCACCGCAAAGATTCCCTGATTTCTTCGGTCAAGATGCGCACCGAAACACTGCGCTACCATCAAGACAAACCTCAAGACTACACGCGCTACAACAATTACCAGAGGCCCTACATTGAAGTCACCAAATCGTTTGATAACGAACACTACCTCAAGAGTATCTTCAGTTATTACCGCATTTCTCAAAATAGCGAAAGAACAGATTTTAAATACGATCAAAATGGTTTGCTTTCTAATAAAGCCACTTTCATCGATAGCCTTGTTAGCCCAAAAGATGAATGGCGCTACCGCTATGACCAATGGGGCAATTTAATAGAAATGCACCGTTTTGAAAACGGCACTTTTTTGACCGATTACCAGATAGTATACGACTACAAAACGGGGTTTTTAGGCTCCGTAATCAAAAAAGACGTGCGTACTGAACAGCTCAGTATTTTGCGTTTTACCAACTATACCTACTTTCCAAAACATTAATTTAGGCTGTTAATTATTTCTTAAAATCTTTATTTTTAAGAACTTTGGCACAAAATTTAGGCACGCCTGACAAAACAATTTTTATGAGAAACCTTTACGCGCTACTTCTCTGCATGCTCACCATCTCGAGCGTTTCTGCACAACACGTCAACTACAATTCATCCAAATGGTTCTGGGGCCTCAATTATGGCGGCACTTGGCACAGCACTGACCTCGACTACGAGCGTTACAATGGCTGGGGACTTACCTTGGGGCGTTCTTACAATTACGACTACGGCCGAGGGCTCTCTTTTGACCTTCGCGGTCGCTTTTTAGCAGGCCAATGGTATGGGATATCCGATTCTATTTCTATACTGAGCCCAAGCGTTAATCCTGTGCTCAGTTCCTATTTGACCGGCAACAATCAATATGTTTACAATTTTAGGTCCGATGTCAGAGAACTCGATTTAGAACTCGTGCTGCATGCAGGGCGCCTCAGAGAACGCACTGGCCTCGATCCTTATATTTTTGGTGGTGTGGGCCTCACCTGGCAGCAAACATGGGCCGATCTCACAGACACCAACGGTATTTATGACTACAATAGCCTAGATTTAGCCACTCCAGCACAACAGCAGCTAGTTGGCACCCTAGATGATATCTACGAAACACGCTTAGATGGTTTACAAAACAACGAGTGGGCGGTCAACTGGATGCCGAGTCTTGGATTTGGCTTGGCTTATCACAAAGGACGTTTCAGCATCGGTATCGAACACAAAACAACCTTCACAATGGCCGATTCATTTGATGGCCTTACCCAAGCCAACCCTCGCCTTAGAAACGACTGGTATCATTATACTTCTGGCTTTTTTCAGCTCCATTTTAAAGGAAGAGAATCAAAACCAGTACCTATCCGCGACTACCACCCACCGGTTACCAATATCTCCAATTTCACGCAAAATTGTCCGCAACCTGTCATCAGTGTTGTTGGACAACCACAAACGAGTGTTTCGGTTACGAGTATTTTATTGCGCTTTGACGTCGCCAATGTCAATAGCGCCCAAGAAATACAACTCACCAATCAATTGAACGAATCCTTACCCTTTAATTTCAATGCGCTAACAAGAAGAGTAGAAGCGTTGGTGAACCTACTACCAGGTCTTAACAGATTTACAATTACGGCAACAACTGCGTGTGGAACCAAGATCCAATCGGTTCAGATAGAACAAGTTGCTTGCCAATTACCCACGGTTCAAATCATGAATGCAGGTGGAAATAACACAACGGTGCAGCAAGCCACTTATGCACTCAACGCAACACTCAGTGGGCATTTGAACAACAACCAAATTCAGATTTTGCACAACGGCATGTCGGTGAGTGGCTTCAATTTCAATACTAATAACGGCTTGTTGCAACGCAGCATCAACCTCACACCAGGTGCCAATAGCATTCGCATTACAGCCACCAACGATTGCGGAAGTGCCTTTGATCAAATTACCATCAACTACGACGACTGCCGCACACCACAACTGAGTTGGCTGCAACCAAATGCGCCGGGTACCACTACCAATCAAGGGTCGTTTACCTTGAGTGCCCAACTAAATGGCAGCACGCAAAATGGTCAATTATTGGTATTGCACAATAACATCCCGATTAATAACGCTCAACTTATTGGCAACAAAATAAGCGCCAACCTTACCCTCACCCCAGGGCTCAATAATTTTCAGGTGCGCTACACCAATCCGTGTGGCAATGACCAAATCAATAGTTCGATTAATTTTCAAAATTGCACCCCACCTTCTATTGCATTAACTAGCCCTGCCATCAATAGCACGCTCAATAATGCGGCTTTACGCCTGCGTGCAACTGTCTTGAACGTAAACAACCGCAACAACATCAAAGTCATTTTCAACGGAATTGAACAAACGGCCTTTACGTTCACCAACAACGCGCTCGAACTCAATGCGCAACTGCTAGCGGGCATCAATACCCTGACCATTACCGCTACCAACGACTGCGGATCTGATGTCGAGACCTTTACGTATACTTTTGACGATTGTCAGGCGCCTACTATCAATGTATTGGGCAATTGGAACAACAATTCAAGTAATTCACCACTTGTAGTGACCAATAGCGCCTTTCCACTTTCCGCCACTATTCAAAATATGCCTAGTCAAAATGGCTTGAGCCTCACCAATAACGGCTCGCCAATTGGTTTTACGTATGCTTTGAGTAATCTCAGCACGGTACTTCAATTACAACCTGGCCTCAATCAAATCGTCTTGAGTGCTGTTCGCACCTGCGGTCAGGTGACCAAGACCATCTTCATTCGCTACGATAACTGCACCCCTCCATCGCTTACCCTTCTTCAACCAAGTGCAAGCGGCACCACTACCAATGTATCAAACTTAAACCTCTTGGCCAATGTGAGCAACATCAGCAATAGCCAAGCTATCCAAGTCAAATTAAATGGAGCTAACGTGCCCTTCTCGTTCATTAACAACCAAATCAATAGCGCTTTGAGCTTACTTCAAGGTTCGAATCAAATCAGTATTCAAGTCACCAATGCTTGTGGTACCGACAACGAGAATATTCAAATCACCTACACACAGTGCCAGGCGCCTCAAATTACCACAACCGCCGTTGTTCCGAACGGGGCAACGACAAGTGTGAGTAATTTCACGTATAGTGCTACCGTTGCCAACACCTTTGCCAACCAACTGCAGTTTACCCTCAACGGACAAGCCCAGAACTACAGCTTCAGCAATAATGTTCTGAGCGCGAACCTCACCTTACAACCCGGAACAAACGCGATCAACTTAGTTGCGACCAACACCTGTGGCAGCGATATCGAAAATTGGACAGTCAATTACGAACCATGCAGTGTGCCACAGATCAGTAACCTGAGTCCTGCTTCGAATATGCAAAGTGCTGATCAGATGGTCAATCTGAGTGCGCAAGTATCTCAAATCACCAACGCCAATCAGTTGAGTTTATTACACAACGGCGCGCCCATTGCCTTCAATTTCCAAAATGGCGCACTAACGGCCAGTGTTCAACTAGCTCTTGGCAATAACGTACTCACCTTGAGCGCTGCAAACAACTGCGGTTCGGACCTCCAGACCTGGAACTTGTCCTACGTGCCTTGTATCGCACCACAAATAGCTATTGCCAATAGTGCTTTAAACGGAACAACCGTTGCTACTTCTGCATTCGCTCTAAGTGTACAAGTGACTGCGCTGACCAGTGAGCAAATCATTTTGTCCTTAAATGGGCAAGGAGGCCAAACATTTACCCTCCAAAATCAGACCTTGAGTGCTTCTTTGAATTTACAGCCTGGCCCGAATACGATTGTCATCCAAGGTAAAAATGCCTGTGACCGAACCAGCCAAACCCTCAACATCAATTACGTACCATGTGTGGCACCGCAGATCTCCTTTGGGCAAGCTGCAGGGGCAAGTACCAATCCTGTTTTTCAATTCAGTGCTACTGTAAGCAATATTTCTAGTGCTCAAAATGTCAACTTATTATTGAACAATGCGGTAGTTCCTTTCAGTTTTCAGAATGGCAATATATCGGCAACTTTGCAACTGAACAACGGCGCCAATTTAGTGACTTTAGCTGCACAAAATAATTGCGGTGTTGCCAGCGAAAATATCACCTACAGTTACACAGCGCCTTGTGTACAACCCAGCGTTGACATCACGAGTCCTGCGGCTGGCTTATTCGGTCTCAGTAATCCAAATGTCATTGTGACGGCAACAGTAGCCCAAATCAATGATGTTTCCGGAATTCAAGTATTGAACAACGGTATTGTTCAGTATGGCGCCACGCTCATTGGCAATCAATTGAGCATTCCTATGACATTGCAAGCAGGGATCAATAATATCAGCATTACAGCTACAAACATTTGCGGAACGGATACAGAGGTAAGAGAAATTCGCTACGAGCCTTGCGCCATTCCACAAGTCATTTATAACATGGATGCCAATGGCCACACTACCAACCAGTCCATTTTTACCTACAACGCTCAAATTGTGAATTATACGGCCAACATGACCGTGACGCTCTCCATGAATGGCGTTGTGCTCACTGGCTACAGCAACAACCTCGGGAATATTTTAGCTGAAGTCAGTCTAATCCAAGGCCTGAATAACCTCACCATCACCGTTACGAATGATTGCGGTACTTTAACCGACACTTATCTTGTGACTTACGACGGTTCGGGAGGCGACGGTCTTATGACCAATCCGAATGGCAACAAGCAATCTGAAGGTAAAGAAGACTCATTTGGTACACCTTCAAAAGTAAATACACCAACAAGTCCAAAACCTACTCCAGCACCAGTAACGCCAAAACCAACACCTGCGCCAACCACACCCAAACCGGTAACGCCTAAACCAACGCCTGCGCCAACAACACCCAAACCGGTAACGCCTAAACCAACGCCTGCGCCAACGACACCCAAACCAGCAGCCCCAAAACCGACTACCAGCCCTGCGCCAAAACCAACGCCGGCACCAACACCAACAAAGCCGGTGACTCCAAAACCAAGCGCTCCGGAGGCGCCTCCGAAACCAAAACCAACCAATGAAAATACAAACACTAAAGGAGGAGGTCGCTAGACCTCCTTTTTTGTGCTCAAATACTTGGGGCTCTGCTCAAATCTTCCTATATTCGCAAACTTAAAATTGAACACAAATGGCATTAATTGGTAAAATTCGCGCAAAATCTGGTTTACTCGTAGCAATGATTGGTATTGCCTTATTGGCATTCATCCTTAATGACTATCAAAGTTTATTTGGTATTGGTGAGGGTGAATACGGTATTGGTCTTGTTTTTGGTGACAAAGTAGACCCCGCAAGTTACAGCATTGCAAGTGCGAAGTTCCAAGAACAGGAGCGCAACCAAGCTGCACAAAACGGCAAAGAATTTACCGAAACTGACATGGAAGCAGCCAGTGACAAAGCCTGGAACTTCATGGTAGACTCTACCATTCTCAGCAAGGAATACGAAAAATTAGGTATCAGCGTAACAGACCGCGAACTCGATTCTTATTGGTATGCCAAAGATGGCTTCAACGTCATCCAAGACCTCGCTCAGTTTTTCACAGACTCACTCACCGGTATCCAGACACCACAATCCATAGAAAATGGCCGTGTCAAGCTCAAAGCAACCCTTGACAACCTGAAAAAATCGAAAGAGGCGCAAGCAGTTGAGCAATGGAATGGTTTCAAAGCCTACCACACCGATCGCCGCAAAACCGAGAAGTACTTTGGCTTACTCAAGCAAGGTGTTTACGTTACCGACCTCGAAGCCGAAGATCAATACTATGCCAACAACGAAAAGAAAACGATTTCTTTCGTGGTACGTCGTTATACTGAAATCTCTGACGCCGACATCAAAGTTTCTGAATCAGAATTGAAAACTTACTTCGAAGAACACAAAGGCGACAAAAAATACCTAGTGCGCAATGCGAGCCGCGATGTCAAAATGTTTGATGTCAACATCCGCCCATCTAAAGCAGATTCTACGGTCTTTACCGCCAAAATGAACACGTTACGTGCGGGCTTTTCTGCCAGCACCAATGACTCTGCTTTTGTAGCTAAAAACAGCGAAACTCCTGTTTATTTCAGCGACAAACGTGCCACTTCAGTTCCAGAAGGGCACCCAAAAGCAGACCGCTACCAAACCTACCCAATGAGCTTAGACACCATTTTCAAAACTGCTGCATTAGGTCAATTAGTGGGCCCTTATGTATCTAAAGAAAAAATGGTGTTATCAAAAGTGATTGGCTTTACTCCTGCTAGCCTCAAAGCTCGTCATATCTTGTTGTCTACCAACAATTCCAAAGACGAAAAAGTGATTGCTGCAAAGAAAAAAACAGCAGATAGCCTGGTTAAAATCCTCAACAAAACCAACTGGGATGCCATCACCAAACAATACTCCGAGGACCCAGGATCAAAAGATAAAGGTGGTCTCTACGAAGACTTCCTCGAAGGCGACATGGTCAAAGAATTTGGTGCCTACTGTGCCACAGCTCCAATCGGCAAAGTTGGTGTAGTGAAAACAGATTTTGGTTTCCATATCATCGAAGTACTCGATCGTTCTGCAAGTAAGTTCCCATTACTCGCCTCTGTTTCCGTGACTTTCAAGCCATCCGACGAAACAGTTGCCAACATGGAAAGCGAAGTCAATGGCATCCTCATGAAACTTGACCGCAAAATCTCTAAAGAAGAAGATCCATTCAAAAAAGCTGCTCTTTTCGACACCATCGTAACGCGCGCTAACTATGCACCACGCGTGATTCAAATCGAAGACAAAGCGCCAAAAATCTATGGCTTTACTACCACAATGGCCCGCGACCGCGTGCTTGAAATGGCTTATGCCGAAGACGCAACCGTTGGCTCCATGACCCTCTCCCCGATCCGCGACAAAGAAAAATATGTGATTGCCATGATCAGTGCTATTCGACCTGAAGGTGAACCACTCTTCGAGAACATTCGCGCCCAAATGGAAAGAGAACTCATTCAAGAGAAAAAAGCAAAACGTTTCATGAACCAAATGGCAGGTAAATCTTTGCAAGCGATTTCAAAAAGATTCAACACGCCGGTCATTGATGCAGAAGTAACTTTCGGTAACCCACAAATTTCCAATGCGGGCTACGAACCCACTATCATTGGTAACTTGTTCTCAGGAGCCTTAAAGAATGGTCAGCGCACGCTCCCACTCAAAGGCGAAACAGGTGTTTACGTGATTCAAATCAAAACAAGCACCAAAGCTCCTGCCACTACCAACTACCAAGCAGAAAAAGACCAAATGATCCAAGGTTTAGCCAATCAAGTAGAGGGCCAAGCAATGGGTGGTTTGCGTAAAAAAGCTGCAGTTGTAGACAACCGCAAGCTCTCTGAACTCGGCGTCCGTTTGTAACATGACTAAAGCCGAAATTCGCACGCACTACAAAGCAAAGCGAGCTCAGCTAAGCCCATTTGACATCACCAAAATCTCAGCACAAGTACAAGCACTTGTGCTGGATGCTCTTCCTTTGTCTTCTAAATACGTCAGTTTGTTTTTGCCCATTGAAAGGCAAAAAGAAATCTCTACTTATGGCTTACTAGAAGACATCATTCTCAAAGGTGGCCACCCAGTATTATCCAAAGCAAATTTCAAAGATCACAGCCTTACACTGTACCACTACGAGCACCCCAATCAATTAGAAATAAGTGCTTTTGGCATTCCCGAGCCTAAATACGGCCGAACCTTATTAGCCAGCAAACTAGACTACGTGTTTGTTCCATTATTAGGACTGAACTCAGAAGGGCAACGTGTAGGCTACGGCAAAGGTTTTTACGACCGCTTGCTCAAGCAGTGCAAGCCAGATTGCCTGTTTATCGGATTGCATCTTTTCGATGAGTTTGTGTCGATTTCAGACTTGCACAACGACGATATACCGTTGCACCTGTGTTTTACGCCCGGAGGTATTTATGATTTCAGAAAATAGCAACCAAGGCAAGTTTCATTTACTGGCCATCTTTCTGATTCCGGCAAATTTAGTGTCGCTATTTTTGTTGCCTACCTATTTATGGTGGGTGAAAGGCCTGATCTTAGCAGGATCTGCTTTGTTTACTTTTTTGATTTTGAAGAAGACTTCTTGACCCAAACGCCGTCGGCAACAAAGTTCAATTCTATTTTTGGGGCCACAATTTTATCAATTTCTGATTGAGGCGCTTTGGCATCTTCTAAAAAGTGTTTTTGCAGCTCTACAGAAAGGGTATCGTAATAGGCACGTCCATGAAAATAAGCAACAGAGTTGATCTCGGTTGCGGGTGGAATAAGAAAGTGGTCTTTGAAACGCACACGAATGAGATCTCCGTTGCTAGGCTGTACATTGACCCAACAACCAGCGCTCTGACAAACACCTACAAGCGGTGCCGAAAAGGTAAATACATCGTTGGTGGGCTGTGCTTTGAATTTCAAGAGCATTGCGTCGAGCGTAATAGCTTGAGTGCTATCGACAGCAACTGGTCCGTAATGTTTATAGGCTATTTTTGAGGTTGTGCAACTTGTAAAAAACAAGCAAGCCGTAGCCAAAGGAAGAATGAATCTTTTCATGTTGAAATAAGGATCGGACTAAAAGTTTTACTGGAGATAGGTGTCAAAGAATGTTCCGAGGTCGTAACTGCGGTCATCTACTTGGACATTCGCAATTTGATTGGCGCCTAAAAAACGCAAAATAACGCGTCGTGAATTGGCATCATTGGTAACCATATGAAAAGTGGCAACATGTGACTTGGCGTCGAAATCGACCGTAAACATGTTGGTGTAGTATTTGGCATACATAACGACGTTTTCTTCGGTAACCTCAGCTGGAAGTGTCAGTTTGATGTGGCCAGTAGCGACTCCACCCTGAAGTTCAGCTTTATTTTTAGCGACAGCGCTGAGCGATTTTTGACCAAAAACAAGCAAATTGAGCCCGAGTGCCAAGACAAGAAGAGGTAGTTTTTTCATAGTGCAAACTTTAGATAAGCATAAAACTACAAAATATTTCAATATTTTGGTCCTGTGATTGATTTAATCTTAACGCACCAAAATCTTTTTCCCGAAGCTGGCTGCGACGAAGCTGGCAGAGGATGCCTGGCTGGTCCCGTTGTTGCAGCTGCCGTTATCCTCGACCCTCAAAAACCAATTGCAGCACTCAATGATTCCAAGCAATTAAGTGCCAAAAAGCGCGAGCAGCTCCGCGAAGAAATTCAAGATAAAGCACTTTGTTTTGGCATCGGGATTGTCGATCACACAGAAATTGATCAAATCAACATCCTCAATGCAAGTATTCTTGCCATGCACCGAGCACTAGAGCAGCTGCAAACACAGCCTGCCTTTATTTTGGTAGACGGCAATCGCTTCAAGCCCTATATGCAAATCCCGCATGAATGCATGGTCAAAGGAGATGCGCGGTTTGCAAGTATTGCGGCCGCCAGTATCCTTGCTAAAACAGAACGCGATCGCATCATGGCCGAACTCCATCAGGGGCATCCGCATTATTGCTGGGAACAAAATCAGGGCTACCCAACGCCTGCTCACCGAAAGGCGATTGCGCAGTTTGGACCAAGCCCTTATCACCGCATGACATTTCAATTATTGCCTCTAGACCATCAACTTGGCCTTTTTGACTAACTTTGAAAGAAAACACATGCGTCAACGTCTTGTCCTACTTTTTCTTGGTCTTGTAGCAGTTGGTTGGATCATCTATAGCTCCTACGACCTACTCTCCAACGAAAATCTCGTGGATTTCAGGCATTATTTTAATGCCAAAGACCAAAAGGTATATGTGGTCCAGGATCCAAAAGCTCTCGATTGGGACAACGAAAGTATCGTGAGCACCTCTTTCAATAAAGACTTATATTATTCCATTTTAAAGCACAGCAAAGCAAAAGAGAACCTTACTTTTTACTTTTCCGCAACACATACCAAAATATTAATTGAACAAAAGGGCTTCTGGACAAAAAGTGAAGTGGAGGCCTTGCTTCAAAATGGGCTATTTGCTTTACAAATGGGTAAGCTGAAGCAATTCCGTTACGGTAAATTAAATGGTCAATTCAATAGCAATCAACTCCTGATTTACGAAGGCGAACTACCTGCCGCCGAAGCCAATCAACTAAAGGTAAGTGCAAAAGCGAGTTATGCCTGGTTTACTTGGGGTGCTCAACAAAAAATTCAACTCACCGAAACTTATTGCAAAAAAAATTCGCGCTACCGCTATGTCAAATACGAAAATCCGAATCCGGCTATTCGCAAATTAGATGACCAAGCGCTTTTTGCCGGCGTTGTGCCGGATTTTTTCAGGAGCTACTATTTTTACGAAAAAACCTACGCCCAACAGCTCGATCCAGCTTTCGCCAAAAGCCCTTGGTTCAAGTGTATCGATAACGGTTTTGTGCATCTCAAACAAGACAGCAACAGCTTAGTCATTTTTGATTTTCAAGAAAATTCACATCCGATACAAACCTTCAACGAGTACTTTAGAAAAGAAGAACTCAACACAGAAAGTGCGACCTACAACAACTTACTATTTTCTACCCTGATCAGCGATCACAAAACAACGTGGCATTTGGCCGTTTTTGGGCAATTTGGCTTTGCAAGCCCGAGTAAAGCACTATTAGATCAAGCGCTGGCTGCAGCAAGCTTAAGCCAAACGCTTTCGCAAGATGAAGCCAAAGCCAAGCGCTATTTTGCCAACATGCCGAGCAAGGTCAGTGCAAGATGGATCGATGCCAATCAAAAGAAAACCATTACGCTACTCGGCAAGCAAATCGTTGAGGCAAGTTATCAAAAATTAGCAGCTCAAGACCTTCAAGAGCAAGATAAAATTCGGGATTACTTTGTGATGAACCCTGGCTTTAGAGTCTTGCGCTTTGCAGCATTTGCTGAACGAGGGAATGTCATTGCACTCACCGAAAATCACCAATTAGTTGGGTACATTAATGGTTTGCGCAAATGGGATAAACCACTCACTCAGGAAGTATTAGACCTTTATCAAATTGCCGCATATCCCCAACTCATTTGTGTTCAGTTTGAACACGAAGCCCAGCTATTTGATAAAACGGGCCGCCTCGTTTATCGCCTGACACACGAACACGGTACCCGCATTCAAGTACTCGACAACAGGGGTAAAAAAGAATTTGCTTGCATTGGCAGTTCCAATAACCTACAGTTGTATTCGGAAACCGGAGGATTGATCAAGCAGTTGAATATGGGAGGTGCCATTCAGCAAATACATGGTTTCAAACAAAGTGGCAAAATGTATGTCAGTATTTTAACGGACAAACAACACAATATCATCGAACTCAGCAAAAGAAAAATTGTACTCAAGCAAAATACAGATTCTACCTATGTTTTAGTAGGAAACAACCAGAGTGCTTTTGCCGTCAAAATCGCACAAACTACAGCGACAATTTTATCATTGAACGGTCAGAAACAATTTGAAGTACCGAGTCGCGTTGAATGCATTGGATCGTATATGCAAGGTGCCAATCACATCCTCGTCTTCAAACGCAACAAGAGCCTATTTGCCTATAATGCGAAAGGTCAGCGCGTATGGGAAAAGACGCTCGATGCCATCGAGCTTTCTGAATTGACGACTTTTGTCGGGCCAAATCAACAAACCGTACTCGGTTTAATTGATCCGGTAGGCAACCAAATCTACCTCCTCGACGACTTAGGACGTGACCTCGACACAGATGAACGACACGGAGAACAAGAAGTTCAGCTCAGTGCATTTGGAAACAATGCTTATTCGATTACGACGTTTTTAGGAAATTACATTATTCAATACAATAAACAATGAAAAAACTAACTTGGTCCATTTTACTGCTCCTGAGCACTTTTCAAGTCAAAGCCCAAGCTTATTTAGGTTTCGGCTCGAGCAATTACGCAGGTGCTTTAGGCAACATTGTCAACCCTGCATCTTTTGTCGATGGCCGTCAAAAAATGGACTTGGCCTTGCCCGCTCTGAACTTCTTTACGTATCAAAACTTTGGATACTTCAACGCTGACGCTATGCGCACAGAACAAGGCAACGGCGGTTATTGGTGGGCCAAATCGTTTACGGATACGGCAATACTCAATTCTTGGGCCTACCCTTCCTCTACGTTTATTGACCGACTGATCGTTCACAATTACGATGCGAGTTCAGCTGGTGTGCTCGGAGCAAATATCAACTTTAGGCTCGATCTATTCAATTTGGCTTTCCATATTGGTGAAAAGCGCTCACTTGGTATCTATGCCAACTTGCGTTCGATTACCAACGTCGATAACATGGATCCAAAATTGGCCGTATTGTCAGAAGAAGGTTTGGAATACCCCGCTTTGTGGAACACGCAGCTCAACGAAGAACTGGTCAACGTCGATCACATGACCTGGAGTGAAATTGGTTTCAATTACAGCCAAGTACTCATCGACAACAAAGAGCACTTCTTGAAAATTGGTGTGAGTCCAAAAGTATTGCTCGGTTTTGCTAGTGCTTACGTGCACACCAAAGATTTCAGTTACAACCTCATCAACGAAGACACCTCTCAGTATTTAGCAGGTACTTTTGATTACGGATACTCCAAAGAAGTGGGCGATTTTATTTCTGATGGAGTGGATGGCCTTATCAACAGCAATAATATTGGCAGCTACCTAAAGCCAGGTTCCATTGGTTTTGGACTTGATGTTGGCGCGGTCTATGAATGGCGACCAAACTACGCTAAATACAAATACGACATGGACGGCAAGACCGATCTATGGATGCGCAATGAAAACAAATACAAAGCCCGCGTCGGATTTTCCATCCTCGATATGGGTGCTATGAAATTTACAAAAGGTGGCTTGAGCCGCAACTTTGTGGTCAATTCAAGTTCACTTTTTGATTTACATCGCTTTGAAAGTTCAACGGACCTCGAAACCTTCGATATGGTGATCGATTCGTTGATCAATGAATCGAGTGCCGCTAACAATAGCGAATGGGTTTCTTTACAAGACCCGGCACAAACCTACCGCATGCGCACGCCAACTGCCATGAGTTTACAACTAGACTACCATCTCTGGAGCTACTTTTATGTCAATGCCACAGCTATGGTCAATATGATTCCTAAAAACAAAGACACAAAAGTCAATGTAGCTAGCCAGTTTTCTTTGACGCCAAGTTTTGACAGCCCGTATTTTGGTCTTTATTTCCCGATTGCCTACAACAAATACAGCGGCTTGCGCACAGGTTTGGCTACGCGCATCGGCCCCGTCATTCTCGGTATGAACGACATGAATTTACTGCGTGCTAAAGGCGAGATTAGCGGCATCGACTTTTATGCAGGCCTCCATCTACCTATCTTGTATCACCGAGTGAAAGACAAAGACAAAGACAAAGTATCTGACAAAATGGACGAGTGTAAAACTGTACCAGGTACTTGGGCCTTCTTGGGCTGCCCAGACACCGACGGCGATGGCATCCCAGACTCCGACGATGTTTGTGTCACAGTTCCAGGTCTTAAAGAATTCAAAGGTTGCCCAGATACAGACGGCGACAAAATCACCGACAGCGAAGATGCCTGCCCAACTGTTGCTGGTCTTAAAGAATTCAAGGGCTGCCCTGACACCGATGGCGACAAAATCATCGATAGCGAAGATGCCTGCCCGACGCTTGCCGGAGTTGCAGCGCTCAAAGGTTGCCCAGATCGCGACGGAGATGGCGTAACAGACGCAGAAGATGTATGCCCAGATAACGCAGGGCCAAAAGAAAATCAAGGTTGTCCAGACCAAGACAACGATGGCCTATTTGATTTCGTAGACAACTGCCCTCAAGTTGTCTACGAAAGATCGGAAGAGCACACGTCTGAACTCCAGTCACCGGCTATG
>ENA-ORFA01000084-ORFA01000084.1-marine-metagenome-genome-assembly--contig:-NODE-84-length-43026-cov-5.519453_pt1 | contig 43026 bp, 38 predicted proteins | sample MGYA00248621_ERZ508587 | MGnify/ENA primary metagenome ERZ508587 (study PRJEB26250, sample SAMN06266239) | marine metagenome | isolation source: Columbia River Estuary | place: USA:Columbia River Estuary... | reverse complement strand
AATTAACGAGAGAGCACTTACTGTCAGCATCGCTCCAGCTACTAGTAATAAGGTGATAGCGATGAAGCGCTCTGATGGATTTTTTTTCAAGGCTATCAATATCCAGCCCAAAAGCGTTGCAGCAGCAGATAGCAGAGCTAGTACTAGCCCAAGTTCTAGAGTTGAGATCTCACCGCTCCTTAATACTTGCCGAACTTCTCTGCTTTTAAGCCTACTGCCTCGCGGAATTAGCTCAATGTTGCGATAATGCCAGTATGAAACGAGTTTCACCGCCTAAGGCTCTTCGCCGCAAGAGTAGTCGTGAATCTCGCCTGATTGAAGTAATTAATGAGCTAGATCAATTCTTAAGCGCCCAACAGATTCATAAAATCTTAAACGAGCAGGGAAGTTCTATCGGCCTTGCCACTATCTATCGCCGTCTTGAGAGATTAAGCCAGGAGGGAAAAGTTGATGCCTTAATTAGTCCTAGCGGCGAACGTCTCTATCGAAGGTGTGGGCAAGATGGCGGCCATCACCACCATTTAATCTGCCGGATTTGTGGGGCTACTCAGGAGTTTGATTTAGAGGCGGTAGAAGTTGTTACTAGCAAGATTGCAAAGAAGCATGGCTATCAAGATGTCAGCCATAACTTAGAAGTATTTGGAGTATGCGCCAGCTGTCAAAGCTCAGTGACTAAATCAATTTCAAAACCAAAGCTTCGATAAAGTTTTAAAGCTCGCTCATTTGATTCATCGGTATAGACCCAAGCCTGGTTAAATCCATCTGAGATCATCTGCCTAAGAGCAAGGGCAAGTATTTTCTTTCCTAGCCCCTCTCCTTGCAAACTAGGAATAATGCCAATTACAAAAATCTCGCAGACTCTCTCTCCAATTAATTGATGTTCTTTAAGCCAGAAAAATCCCAAATCTCTTCCATCTTTTTTCATGAATATAAGACGATCGGGGCGGAACCAGACTTCACCCATTTTGGCAAGAAGTTTTGAGAGATCCCAATCGCTCTGATCAGGATGGCCCTTGAAGATTTGGTTATTTAGATCTAGATATCTTGATTCATCTTTATTTCTCTTAAAACTTTCTACTTCAAACTCTGATTGCCAATTACTTTCCGATAAATTTAAATCATCCAGATTGCATCTCAGGCGCAGGATTGGACGTTTATTGACTGATTCGCCATTTAAGAGATCTTCCATAGGGCTAGATTAGATAAAAAGTGAGGCTTTGAGATACTCTTAGCTCTGTCTTGATGCGTCTTGCGTCGAGAAAACTCAAAGTCAGGCCCTAGCGCCGGCTTATATGTAGGTCTTATCTTTTCGTTCATACGACAAGTCACTAGAGACATACATGTCTAGATGATTGGTCTGTATTTTTTATGTCCGTTAAACCTGCAACAAAAGAGATTACCTTTAAGTCCCTTGGGCTAAACCCTGCTCTAATTAAAGCCCTTGATGCGCAAGGCATAACCAACCCCTTTCCGATTCAAGCAGCAACAATTCCCGATGCGATTGCTGGCCATGACATTTTGGGCCGGGGCCAGACTGGCTCTGGAAAAACTCTCGCCTTTGGTCTTGCTCTGCTTCATAACATTTATGGCATGAGAGCAAAGGCTCATCAACCGCTAGCACTTGTCCTTGCTCCAACTAGAGAGCTAGCTCAACAGATAGATGAGGTCCTTCGCCCCCTTGCACGATCAGTTGGCCATGAATGCGTAGTCATTGCTGGCGGAATGCCATATGGCAAACAGGTTAATGCTTTGAAGAAATCTATCTCTATCGTTGTTGCAACCCCAGGTCGTTTAATAGATCTTCTTGATCGAAAAGATATTCGCTTTGATCACCTTGAGATCACTGTTTTAGATGAAGCAGATCAGATGGCTGATATGGGATTTCTTCCTGCTGTTAAAGAGATTTTAAATCAGACTAAAAAAGGCGGACAGCGCCTTCTCTTCTCTGCAACCCTTGATAGAGGCGTTGATGGTTTAGTAAAGCAATATCTAACAGAGCCTAGATCTCACTCCATAAAAGAAATTGAAGGAACAAAAGATAAAGCAGAGCATTATGTCTTTGTCTATCGCCAGGGTGATAAATCAAATATCATCAATCAGATCGCAGCTAGAGAGGGAAAGACTCTGCTATTTGTTAGAACTAAACGCGGCGCTGATAAGTTGGCCTCAAATCTTGCCCATGTTGGCGTTAAAGTCGGAACTCTCCATGGCGGAAAATCACAGGCAGTTAGAACTAGAACTCTTGCAAGATTTAAAGATTCAGAGAGCGCAGTCTTGATTGCAACCGATGTTGCTGCTCGAGGAATCCATGTTGATGGAATTGATTTAGTCGTTCATATTGATCTTCCTGCAGATCATAAAGATTATCTACATAGATCTGGGCGAACTGCTAGAGCTGGAGAATCTGGAAAAGTCATATCACTTGCCACCCATCAAGAGCAGAGAACTATGGCTGGAATAGCTTTAAGAGCTGGAGTTGAAACTTGGGTTATGGCAGTTACTCCAATGGATGAGAAATTGGTAAAGATTGCTGGGGCAAGAACTCCAAGTGGAGTTCCAACTCCAGAGGCTAAAGAAAAGGTCGTATCAAAAGCTCCAGAGCGAGGCGGCGGGCCAAGGCCAAAGGGCGGTCGAAAGCGCAAGAGAGTTGGAAACGATCAGACTCGAAGCAAGAGAAGTGCGCCAAGAGCTAAGAGAGCGAAATAACTCTCTCGGATAGTTAGACTTTTATCATGAAGGGCAAGTTGCTAGTGGCGATGCAATTTCTTCTCCTTGCATCCCTGGCGCTCTCTGAATCATCTAATAGCGCTTCAAGGCTAGAGACATCGATAGCAATTATTCTTGCTCTCTTGGCAGTATTTATCTTATTTAAAAGCTTTAAGGATCTAGGTAGCGCCCTGACTCCACTCCCGGAGAGTAAAGAGGGGGCAGAGCTTGTAACTAGCGGTATCTACTCTTATCTAAGACACCCAATTTATTCTGCGCTATTTCTTCTCACACTCGCTGCTTATCTCTGGAAGCAGAGCGGGAGCGTTTTGATTACCGCCTTCTTGTTAACAGCCTTGTTGCTCTATAAAGCTAGATATGAAGATCAGATCTTAAGAGAGAAATTTCCTGAAAGTATCGAGTTTCAAAAATCAATTCCAGCATTCTTCCCAAAGTTTAGGAGAGGATAGATTTCATGAGTATCGGTTTAGAGCGTTTATTGAAACATATGGGCTGGGCTAATCAATTAACAATTAAGCATCTAGCAACTCTTCCTGAAGATGCTCTAAAGTCTTTTGCCACAAATCCTGAGTGGTTTGTCGCTGAAATAACTCATCACATCGTTGATTCAGCAGATGCATATGCATTTCGCATAACTGGTAAACACCCTGAGGTCCCTGGAGAGGCAATTCAAGAGATAGAGAAAATTGCTGATTTGGAAGCACTTGCCAAGCAGGCCGCAGCTATTGATGCTGCTCTTCTAGAGTCTGCAAAGCTAGATGATGAGCTACTTGAATTTAAGAACTACTCAGGAAACCTTGTTAAAAGATGGCGCTCCACCATTCTCTCCCAAAGCATCCACCATGCAACTGAGCATCGAGCACAAATTGCTAGCGCCCTTGAGGCCAAGGGGTTTAAACCGGTAAATCTTGATGATCTAGATCTTTGGAGCTATGAGATTAGCAACGGATAAGTCCAAATAGACTATGTCCCTATATTTAAAATTATTTATGGAGAGGAACTCTTTTTATGTGTAGCGCAGTTAAGTGTCGCTCTTGTGGCAAGTGGACTTGGGAAGGTTGCGGCGAACATATCGCCGAGGCTCTTGCTGGAATCAGTAAAGAGCAGATCTGCAGCTGCCCTCGTTAAAGTTTTCCTTGATCTAGTTTCTTAAGCACATCCTTGGCTCTTGATCTCACCTCATCTAAATCCTTAAGTCGATCTAGGCCAAATAGTTGTTGAGCAATCCGGTGATTGCCTTTAAACTCTTCGCGATGTCTATCTAAAAAGTCCCAATAGAGTGTTGTAAATGGGCAGGCATCATCACCGGTGCGCTTCTTTGGATCAAAGAAACAACCTTTGCAATGGGTGCTCATTCTTGAAATATATGCCCCGCCTGCTGCATAAGGTTTGGTCATCATAATTCCACCATCGGCATGTACTCCCATACCAATTACATTGGGAACCATTACCCAATCTGTGGCATCAATAAAAACCTCTCTCATCCATTGCAAGAATTGCTGGGGATTAATGCCAGCAATTAGGGCAAAGTTACTTAAGATCATTAAGCGTGGAATGTGATGAACCCAGGCGCGATTACTGATATCAGTAATGGTGTTCTTCATACAGTTCATATTGGTCTTACTTGGATCTTTAAATAATTGTGGCAGCTCTCGCTTTGCGTGCAAACCATTTTTTTGGCGATACTCACTTCCCAAATACCAGTACATGCCATTGACATACTCCCGCCAGCCAATGATCTGCCTGATAAAGGCCTCTGCAGAGGCAATTGGAATATCTCCCTTTTCAAATCTCTTAAGCGCTGCCTTAATAACTTCCTCAGGGTGGAGTAGACCATTATTTAAGTAAGGGCTAAGCAGTGAGTGATGCAGAGCCCAGTTCTCATCGGTGATGGCATCTTCATAGGGGCCAAAGTTTGCGAAGTGATTTTTAAGAAAGTTATCAAGTTGTTTCAAAGCGCCAGCTCTTGTTGTAGCCCAATTAGTAGATGGGCTATGTCCTAGCTCTTTAGCTACCTCTAGATCTATTTGATCTGGGGAGTGGGTTAGATATTTGGGCCATGTGTAGTTCTTTGGCGGCGGGAGGCGATTTTCCTTATCAAAGTTCCATGCCCCACCTAGCGGTTTTGCTTTATCCATCAAGATGTTTAGACGAACTCTCTGTTTGCGATAGAAGTTCTCCATTAAGTAGCTCTTCTGTTCATCGGCCCATTTGGCAAAGAGCGATCTGGAAGTGAGAAAGAAATCATTTTCCACAAATTTCACACCATATTCACTTAAAGATTGAGAGAGGCGATGCGATGAAGGCTCCGCTGCAAATATCTCAGCGCCTTTATATTTCTTTTTAAGTTCATCAAGACCTGCAGTTGTGCTACTTGCTTTTATATATTCGACTTTAAATCCTTTTTCTTTTAACTCTTGGGCAAAATGCTTAGCACTTGAAATTAAGAAATAGAGCCGCTCAGGATGCCAATTTTTGCCGGTAGTCATTGGCTCGCTTTGAATCAGCGCAATTACATCTTTCTCGGCATCAGCGCTCTTTAAAACACCGTATTTGGCATGTAATTGATCAAAGCCAATATAGAGAATGCGCTCGATCATGCGCACAATTGTATTGACCCTGATAGATTTTGCTCTATGGATTTAGAGAATCTGAAATTTGGCCTCGACACCTTCGGTGATACTCAAAACGATGATTCTGGAGCGCCTATCTCTGCAGCAGCCACGATTAGAAATGTGGTTGAGCAGGCAGTCCTGGCAGATCAATTAGGCCTAGATCATTTCAGTATTGGTGAGCATCACAGGGATGATTTTGCTGTTTCATCACCAGATACCGTTCTTGCTGGAATTGCTACTAGAACAAAGCAGATAACACTTGGCACGGGGGTTACGGTTTTATCAAGCGATGATCCAGTTCGGGTTTATCAGAGATTTGCCACAATTGATGCGCTCTCAAATGGAAGAGCAGAAATTACTGCAGGGCGAGGATCATTTATCGAATCATTTCCACTCTTTGGCTATGAACTATCTGATTATGGCGCGCTATTTGAAGAAAAACTTGAGCTATTAGTTGAGATCTTAAAAGAGCACGCAGTGACCTGGTCAGGAACGATGCGAGCGCCACTAATTAATCAGGAGATTTATCCAAAGACTGAGCGCGGCAGCATTCCACTTCGAGTTGGAGTTGGTGGAACTCCTGAGTCGGTTGTAAGGGCTGCAAGACTTAATGCCAAATTAGCAATTGCCATCATTGGCGGTGATCCTGCTCGCTTTGCTCCATTTGCAGATCTTTATCGAAGTTCAATGAATGAGTTTGGTCATCCAATTCGCCCTATCTCTATTCACTCACCTGGTCATATTGCTGCCTCGCAGGAGATTGCAATCGAGGAGCTCTGGCCACATTATCAAGTGATGTTTGGACGTATTGGCAGAGAGCGCGGCTGGGGTCAGGTCACAAAAGAGCATTTCATCAATGAGGTTAAATACGGATCTTTCTATGTTGGAACACCTGAGCAGGTAGCAAGAAAGATTGCCTATGCGATGAAATCCATAGGAGCTGAGAGATTTGATTTCAAATATTCAAATGGACCTATGGCGCACTCTAAATTGATGAATTCAATTGAGCTCTATGCCACCAAGGTTGTTCCTATGGTCAAGGAGATATTAAGCGCCGATAGAGAAGCAAGCATCGCTACCTCAAGGTGATATCTTTTAGATAATGAAGCGTGTAATTGCCCCTTTGAGAGACTTTCTCCATAGAGAGTCATCTAGCGGCACGCTAATTCTTATCGCTTCAGCCTTTGGCTTAATTGCAGCAAACTCTGGTCTTGCCGATACTTATTTTGCTTTTCTAGATTTTAAATTCCAAATAGGGCCATCAAGCCTTGAATTAGATTTCACCATATTAAAGAGCATCAACTATTTACTTATGAGCCTCTTCTTCTTTGTCGTAGGCCTTGAGATTAAACGAGAGCTAACTTCAGGCCATCTTGCATCATTTAAAGCAGCAGCAGCTCCGCTATTTGCAGCAATTGGCGGGATGAGCTTGCCTGCAATTATTTATCTTGCAATTGCTGGGGGAGTGGAACCAAATGGTTGGGCAGTTCCGGTCGCTACCGATATTGCACTTGCCGTTGGACTTCTTGCTCTAGTTGGAAGTAGCGCAATCGCCTCGCTTCGATCATTTCTACTAGCACTTGCTGTAATTGATGATATTGGCGCGATATTAATTATTGCCCTGGTTTACTCAACAGGTGTAAATCTCTCCTGGGGCCTTGCAGGCCTCCTTACAATCTTTGCCATTCTAGGATTTAAAAAACTTGGCAGCCAATCAATATTTGTCTTTCTTCCTCTAGGGCTATCGCTCTGGTATTGCTCATACAGATTTGGAGTACATCCAACTATTGCTGGAGTTATCTTGGGCCTGCTGACGCCAAATACTCCAAAAGCTAATTCAAAGGTGATTGATAGCGAGGATGGCTCGGTATCTGTGATCGAATATTTAGAGAGCAAATTACATCCAATTAGTAGCTATCTAATTGTGCCAATCTTTGCCTTTGCCAATACTGGAGTTGAGGTATCTAGCAAGTCAATTAATAGCGCTATTAACTCAGTAATTGCATGGGGAATCTTCTTTGGTCTAGTGATCGGAAAACCTCTTGGAGTCCTGCTTGCAACTATGGCGGCGAGAAAGATAAAAATCGCCGAGTATCCGCAAGGTGCAAGAAATCTAGATCTGATTGCCACGGGAAGCGCGGCAGGTATTGGTTTTACTGTGGCGATATTTATTGCTCGCCTAGCCTTTGATAGCCCAGAGATTGTTGATCTAGCAATCTTTTCAGTGATAGTTGGATCTGTAGTTAGTGGCTTGATAAGTCTTCTAATCTTTAAAACTATAAAGCCAGCAAAGCTCTAATTTTTAGCGATCCAGCCCCAAACCGATTCTGCTCCTGAGTGGCCAGTTAAGAAGATATAGACCAGAGCCAAGATTGCAGAGAGAGCAAGGAGAATTGAAACCAGCCTTCTTACAGCAGAGGAACCAATTCCAACCCCAGTTTTATCCATCCGATATCGAATAAATAAAAGAATTAAAAGTGGAATGAAAGTAAATGGCGCGATTTCACCATAGCTCTCATGTCGTTCAACTTCCTTGTTGATTCTTTCTTGAAAAGATTCACCACTTGCTTTGGCTAAAAATAAAGTGAGCTGTGAAATCACCGCAAGAACTAAAACTGGCAATCCATATCGTCTTGAAAAACTTGGCCAGTAGGACATAGCAAGGGCGGCAAAGGCCACCAGTGGAACTAAAACTATCGGCGCATGTGATGCTAGAGGGTGAAGTGGAAGCCCAGCAATGAGATCAAAAGGTCCACCTAGATCATCGCCATTAAATAATTTCATAGCGATAAGTATAGAGAGAGGCTAGATTCCTGCTGCGTGACCTTCGCACCTTGGGTCAGAGCCTGCGATATAGGTCCCATTTGGCAGGACTTCCAACAATTGCACGGCAGAGCCATGGCCATAGGCAGAGAGCTCTTCAACGCTATGCCCCTTTTCTTTCAGGGATTGTTGAATCTCTTTTTCTACTCTATTTTCAATCTGCAACACCCCTTCATATCTCTCATCGAGTGATGATCCACCTGCTTTATTTAAATGTTGCCAGCGAGGAGCTTCAGCATTTTCTTGTGGATTCATCTTGAGATCAATTGCATTAACAATTAATTGGAAATTACTCTGCACTTGAATATTTGCCCCAGGGGTTCCTCCCATAAAGGCAAGTGAGCCATCAGCTCTTGTTGCTGACCATGCATTGAGAGTGTGAGCTGGGCGCTTTCCAGGGGCAATAAAGTTTGGTGATTTTGGATCAAGTGAGAATCCAGTTAAGCGATTATTAAGCAGGATGCCAGTGCCAGGAATTACCCATGAAGCGCCAAAGCCATGAAAGACGCTTTGAATCCAAGAGAGGGCATAGCCATCCCTATCTGCTACTAGAAAATAGGTGGTATCACTTCCCTCGCTAGAGATTGAAGGCTCCTTCAAATTTGCTTTAGCTAGATCTATCTGGCTTCGTCTCTTATTGATACTTGCAGCTGAGAAGAGCTCATCAAGGTTTATATCGATATGTTCTGGATCTCCGAGCAGTTGATAGCGATCTGCAAAGGCAATCTTTTTCGCCTCAACCATTAAGTGAATTCGATCTGCTGCGCTGATATTTGCTAGATCAAAACCTTCTGCAATTAATAACTCCTCCAGCAGAATCATTCCTTGACTTGGTGGGGGCTGGCCGTGAATCATGTAATCGCGATATTTAACGCTTAACGGCGGTAGAACTCTAGTTCTATGCTCTGCAAGATCTCTAAGGCTAAACCAGCCATTACTTGCCTCAACTAATTTCCTGGCAATCTCTCCTTGATAGAAGGCGCCTTGCCCCTGCTCGGCAATAGCCTCTAGGGAATCTGCTAAATCGCTTTGGATTACTAAATCACCAATTTTTAAGGTTGTATCGATACCAAGGCTTTGAAAAACTTGAGTATCTGGAAACATCTTAAGATGTCCTGCAATTCTCTTAACAAATCCAGTATTGGCAGCAAAGCCATTTCTTGCATAATCAATAGCTGGGGCCAAGATTTGATCCATCGATAAGAGGCCAAACTCCTTATGGATCTCAAACCAAGTTGAGACAAGGCCTGGAACAGTGGCGCTTCTGTATCCATGATGATCAATTTCATTTTTGAATTGATCAGCGCCAGCGCTATGGGGCGCCTCACCACTTCCATTAAAAGCTAAATTCTTTTTTCTTGCCGAGTTATGGGAGATAACAAATGCATCGCCGCCAAGATGAGATGCGCCAGGTTCAGTAACTGCCAGTACCGCACTCGTTGCAATTGCAGCATCTCCGGCAGATCCACCTTTAGTAAGAATCTCGATACCAGCAGAGACTGCAAGTGGTTGACTTGCAGCAACGATGCCGCCTCTTGCATACACAGGGGAGCGATGTGTGCTCTGGTTCATAAAGTTAAGGGTATAGGCTCTGCGATATGTCTAGTGTAAAAATTGAATTTAAAGATTTAAGTAAGCGCTACAAGGACGTTTTAGCGGTCTCCAACTTCTCAGCCCAAGTTCAATCTGGCCGGGTCACCGGCTTTTTAGGACCTAATGGTGCGGGAAAGAGCACTGCGCTGCGCTGCCTTCTAGGTCTAGTCAATCCAACTGGGGGAAGCGCTGAGATCAATGGCGGCTCATATAGCCAGCTACAAGATCCAATTCACAAGGTGGGAGCAGTACTAGATAGTAGAGGCTTTCATCCAGGGCTAACTGCAAAGCAGAACTTGAAAATTATGGCAAGCGCATCAGATATCAACTTCTCACGCATTGATGAGGTTTTAGAGCTAGTTGATCTAGCAAGCGCTGCAAATAAGAGAACTAAAGGATTTTCACTCGGAATGAAGCAGCGTCTCTCACTTGCAATAGCGATGCTTGGAGATCCTGAGATTTTAATTCTTGATGAACCGGCAAATGGCCTTGATCCACTTGGAATTGTCTGGCTCCGTGAATTTCTCCAGAAGTTAGCGGGTGAGGGAAGAACAATTCTTGTCTCTTCTCATCAATTGGCAGAGATGCAAAATACTGTTAATGATGTTCTGATTATTAATAAGGGAGTATTGGTTGCGCAGGGCACTATAAAAGAGATCTGTAAAGGAAAATCTCTAGAGGAAGCTTTCCTAGAGTTAACTTTAAGGAAGAGTGCATGAGCGCCTTACTCAAATCAGAGCTTCGTAAATTAATTTACTTAAGAGCTAATTGGCTCTTGCTCCTTTGGAGCGGGTTATTTGCAGCCCTTGGCACAGTTGCACCGATTTTGGTTCTCAATTCAGATAACGGGCCAGGAAGAGGCGCTTTCTCAGGAACTGAAACCCAAGAGGGAATCAATGCTGTCTTTGCCAATGCTGCTGGTGGATATTTATTTGCCTTGATTCTTGGCATATTGATTATGACTAATGAATATCGCCATGGCACAGCGGTAGGAACGTTTCTAGTAACGCCAAAGCGAAGCACAGTCTTAGTTGCAAAGTTGATTGCAGCAAGCCTTGCTGGGCTTGTGATTCAGCTCTTCTCTTTTCTCTTTGCGATAACTTCAGGGTTTATCGCACTAACCTTCTTTGAACCCCATGCTCCAGTTCCAGCAGAGCTGCTATTTAAGGTCTTTAGGGCATCAGCTATCTCAGGGCTAGTTCTGGGAATTGTGGGGGTTGGACTTGGAGCTTTAGTAAAGAATCAGATCGCAGCTGTAACAGGTGCAGTTATCTGGACTCTAATTGTTGAAGGTCTAGTCGTTGCATTTGTGGAATCAATTGGAAAGTATCTTCCAGCCGGGGCCATTACAGGTCTTGTTGATGTTGACTTCGGAGAAAATGACTTTAATTTCAGCATAGAAAATTACTTGAGCCCAGGGCCGGCAACCCTTGTACTCTTGGGCTATGCGGCGCTATTTTCACTCATCGCGATGAGAACAACTCTCCGTCGCGATTTAGATTAGGAGTAAATATGTCTAAAGAGGTCTTTGCTACTTATCTAGATGATGTTGCAAGAGTTCAAGAATTCTATGGCGCCTTCTCATCAAGACTTGATAATGTGCCAAGTGATGGTGGCTGGAGCGCATCGCAGTGTCTCGCTCATATCTGCGATACTGAGATTTCACTATCGCTTCGAGTGCGAATGATGCTAACTAGTGATAACTACCAATTCTTGGCTTGGGATGAAGATGCTTTCGCTGCTATTAAGAAAGACCGAGATGCGAAAACAAGCGTTGAGACTTTTGCAGCCCTTCGGAGAAATAATTTAGATCTGCTCACTGGCCTTCCTGCCGATAAATTAGAGCGCCTGGGGGTAAAGGCAAATGGTGAGCCAATTAAATTAATCGATTACCTTGCTTACATGTCCAAACATATTAAGGCTCATCTGGAGCAAGCAGTAGCGGCTAGTCGTTAAAGCTTCACCCAAGCTTTATTTTCATAATGTTGCCAAGAACTCTTTACTTTAAAACCAAGTTTTTCATAGAGCCTAAGTGCTCCTGATTCATTGCCGGTATCAACGTTGAGCTCAAGTGATTTACGAGAAATGGATGAGTAGTAGGCAAAGGCCCAACGTAGCATTAACTCTCCATAACCATTTCCTTGTTGACTCTGAATAACTCCAATTCCATCAACAAATCCTGCTCCTACATCTTTTTTAATATCGCTGCACTCAATAAAACCAACTGCTTGCCCTTCGAGATAAAGGACCCAGCGAGCATTTAGATCGATTCCAACTGCCTTATCAATCATCGCCTTCCATTCCTCATAGGGGCGTGGCACAAAGCCGAAGTGTTTACTAAATGAGTCTTGATGAGTGGTCCACCAAATCTTCTTTTCATCTTCATCAATCAATCGCATCTCTAAGCCGCTTTCAAGCTTGGGATAGGCGTGATTAGTGATCTCAGCTTTTAGGCCGTGATAGGTGCGAAGTAGGGTAAATCCTCGATTAGTTAGAGCTTGGATATAACCCAGATCTTTGGAATTGGTTCCAATCCATAGATCAAAATCTCTACTTATACCTTGAGCAATTCCTAGCGTTACCTCAAGACTTGCCGCCTCAAGGTTGGCGCCAGGTCTCTGCCAAGTATCGCCGTAGATTCTCTTTCGAGAATTATCGTTATGCACGGTGATAAAAGCTTGGGCCTTGCCACTTGCTCTATCTATTACTTTGCGCGCCTCAACTGAATCGATATACCCATTGAGAATCTCCTCAGCCTCAGTTTGGCCTACAGATTCAGCCCCTGGGGTAAAGAATTGATCAGCCAAACTCATTATTTCGGCAAGTTCATTTGCATCATCAAGGGTTGCTACCTCAATGCTTAAATCTGCAGGAATCACAACGTTATATTACTATCGCGCTATGAGAAAACTTACCCTCCTTATCCTTGCTGCCCTGTTAAGTGGGTGTGCTACCGGCGATAGTTCTAATACTTCATTTAGCGCAGATGATCAGATGTTTGCTGCCATGATGATTCCTCATCACGAGCAAGCAATAGAGATGGCAGATATTGCTCTAGGAAAATCAACTAATCCTGAAATTCTTGCTTTAGCAAATGAGATAAAAGCAGCGCAAGGTCCTGAGATTGAACAGATGAAGAGTTGGGGTTCATCAAAGAGCGGTTCGCATGCTGGACATATGATGGATGAGGGAATGCTTACAGATGATGAGATGGCTCAATTGAAAGGCGCTAGTGGAGCTGAATTTGATCGCCTATTTCTTGAAGGAATGATTAAACATCATCAAGGAGCAATCCAAATGGCAGATATGGTTATTGATTCAGCAAATGAAGAAGCAGCTTTACTTGGCAAGGCTATTGTTGAATCACAGAGCGCAGAGATAGAGAGAATGAGGAAATTACTAACTCGGTAGTCTAAACTCGAGGATATGAGTCAGATTCTTCCCCTCGGGCATGATTTCACTCGAATCTGGTCTGCCAGCCTTATTACCAATCTAGTTGATGGAGTTCTCCGTCTTGCCGCCCCACTTCTTGCAGTTTCACTAACCCAAGATCCAATTTTAATTGGGGCGCTATCTGCTCTTGGATTACTGCCCTGGCTATTTTTTGCTATCCCTATCGGGGCAATGGTTGATCGATTTGATCGGCGCAAGGCGCTGATTTTAGGAAATATTTTAAGAGCGCTAATCGCTCTCTTTATCGCCTTTGCTGTCTCTCAAGGCTTTATCAACATCTGGCTGCTATTAATCTCAGTCTTCTTCTTTGGAATCTGCGAAGTCCTAGTTGATACCACCTCGCAGGCGGTATTGCCTCAAATTCTTGATAAATCTAATTATGAGCGGGGTAATTCTAGGCTCCAGATTTCAGAGGTAATTGTCTCCCAATTTGCAGGAGCGCCACTTGGTGGCTTGCTCTATGCCGTCTCGATAGCACTTCCTTTTTACTTCTCAACTACTGGATTTATTTTGGCGGGGCTTTTGATTCTTCTCTTTCCTTTTGAACGCGAGATAAATGCAAGAAAAGAAGGAGAGGTAGGGCAAGCAAAACTCGGACTCAAAGGAGATATTAAGTTTGCGCTTAATTATCTCTATCAGGATAAGCAGATATTTAGTATCGTCGTTATTACAACTTTGCTTGGATTTTTCTACTCACTATCAAATGCCATTGCGCCGCTATTTATTTTGAAAGAGCTAAGTGTCTCCCCGGCAATGTTTGGAGTTGTGCTAGCCATTGGGGGAATTGGAGCGCTAATAGGATCAATTGCTGCGCCAATGGCCTCTAGATATCTTGGTCGTGGTAGAGCGCTTGCTATTAATGTCTTCTTTGCCTCTTTCTTGGTGATTTTCATTGGACTATCTCCAAATGCTTACTTCTTTGTCGTGGTAAGTGTACTTATCGGCTTCACCATCTCGGTTTGGAATATCTTGTTGATGTCTCTCTATCAATCACTAATTCCACCAGAGCTCTATGGGCGTATCCATGGCGCAAGGCGAACAATTGTCTGGGGGCTAATGCCCATTGGCGCTCTTTTAGGGGGAGTGATAGCAAGAGGCGGTCTTCGCCTTCCATTTCTAATTGGAGGCTCAATTGCCACTTTGATTGCGCTATTTAGCTATAAACACATCAAGCGAATTGGTGATCTCTCGGCAGAAATCCCAAATGAAAAAATTAGATATCATTGAGTTATGAGCGCACAAAATCTCTATCATCGCAGCCTCTATCCAATAATCGCTGCGATTTTCTGCGCGCTTTTATTGATTTCAAATATCGGGGCGACAAAATTCATTGATTTTGGCGTCATAAAGACCGATGGGGGAGCCTTCTTATTTCCTCTGGTCTATATTTTGGGAGATATTCTTACCGAGGTTTATGGCTTTAAGGCAGCAAGGCGTGTTATCTATACCGGCTTTGGCCTTGGCGCGTTAGCTGGTCTTACCTTCTGGTTAGTCCAAATTGCTCCTGCTGCCTCTGAATGGCCAAATCAGGGCGCCTTTGAATCAATTCTTGGCTTTGTTCCTCAGATTGTTATCGCAAGTATTACCGCCTTCCTTCTTGGACAATTGGCAAACTCATGGACCTTGGTAAGGATTAAGAAAATTACCAATGAAAAGAAACTATGGGCCAGGTTAATTGGGTCAACAGCAGTTGGTGAGTTGGTAGACACCATCGTATTTACCATGATTGCATCCCTAGGTCGTTTGAGTTTTGATGAGTTCTTAAATTACTTAGTGGTTGGTTATCTCTATAAGACTTTAGTTGAGGTAGCACTTCTGCCAATTACCTATCCAGTAATTGCCTATGTGAAAAAACGTGAGGCTGAAGTAACGACTAATTAATCCAAGGCTTTTGCTTGATACTTGGCAAGAAATTCAGTTTTAAATTCTATGAAAGTTTCATCAAGAATTGCCTGGCGCATTCGATCAACTAGCCTTACTGTAAATGCCAAGTTATGAATGGTTGCAAGAGTTGAGGCCAACATCTCTTTAGCTCTAAAGAGATGGTTTAGATAAGCCCTTGTGAAGTTGCTACAGGTATAGCAGCTGCAATCTTTATCAATTGGGGAGAAGTCCCTTTTATAAGAAGCAGATGAAACATTGAAGCGACCATTCTCGCTATATACCGCGCTAGTTCTAGCTTCCCTAGAGGGAGCAACGCAATCAAAGGTATCGGCGCCATTTTCTACTCCGGCAAAGAGATCAGCTGGCTCGCCAATTCCAAGTAAGTGACGGGGCTTATCTCTAGGTAGCTCAGAGCTCATCCAGGAGACAATTTGGCCAAGAGATGCTTTATCTAAGGCGCCACCGATTCCAAAGCCATCAAATGAAATTCCTGCAGAATTCATCTCTGATAAATCTTTAGCAGCTTTTCTTCTTAAATCTTCATATTGAGCGCCTTGCAAAACTCCAAAGAGGGCTTGATAGGGCTTTTCACTTCGCTGATCGGTTAATCGCTTATGTTCATCTAGGCAGCGAATCGCCCAGAGCCTAGTGCGCTCTAGTGATTGTTCTTGATATTTTCTAGTGTTATGAAGAGTCGTTAGCTCATCAAAGGCAAAAATAATATCGGCTCCGATTTGATGCTGAACTTGCATCGAGATCTCAGGGGTAAAGCGATGCATAGAGCCATCAAGGTGAGATTTAAATGTAACTCCTTCATCATCAACATGTGCCAAGCGCTCTTTACTCTCTGCCATTGCCTCATCTGAATCAAGTGAACCAAGGCTCATATCTATAACTTTTTTAAATCCCGCCCCAAGTGACATAACTTGAAAGCCGCCGCTATCTGTAAAGGTTGGCTTATCCCAATTCATAAACTTTCCAAGGCCACCTGCTTGATCTAGCGTCTCAGAGCCGGGCTGGAGATATAGGTGATAAGCATTTGCAAGAACGGCCTGCGCGCCTAGATCTGAAAGCGCCTCTGGGGCAAGGGATTTAACACTTGCTTTAGTTCCCACTGGAATAAAGGCAGGGGTTGCTATTTGTCCATGTGGAGTTGAAATCACTCCAGCTCTACCAAGTTGTTCTGGTATCTCTTTAATTACTTCAAATGAGAAAGACATAGCGCTCAATTCAACCATTGATTAGCGATCACAATTAGCTGGGGTAGGGTTTTCAAGTGAGATTAAAGGCTAAAGAGAAGGTAGCGCTGGGCAAGAATTACTGGCGCCTCTTTAGCGCACATGCAATTAGCAACCTTGGCGATGGAATAGCAGCTATCGCCTATCCCTGGCTCGCTTCAGCAGTTACTCGCTCTCCCTTTCTTATCGCTCTAGTAGCAGTAGCTTCCAGACTTCCTTGGTTGATCTTTACCCTTCCAGCAGGGGTAATAACTGACCGGTTCAATCGAGGCAAAATCATTGTCGCAATGGATATTGCTCGGGGCTGCTTGGCACTTCTTGTCGCAATTGTGGTCACCCTGGAGTCAGATTCACTGCCTAAGTTAAATGAGGTTTCATCCCTTACCAATCTTGAAACTAACTGGACTCTATATCTAGTGCTAATTGTCACTGCGCTTTTATTTGGCTTTGCCGAAGTGCTCCGTGATAACAGCGCTCAAACCCTGCTTCCCTCGGTAGTTGAAAAAAAGAACTTAGAGAGCGCTAATGGAAAGCTCTGGTCCGTTGAATATGTCACCAATAGCTTTGTGGGACCTCCACTTGGAAGCTTCCTACTAGGAATTGCAATCTTTCTTCCCTTTTATATTGACTCTGCCGCTTTCTTTATCTCAGCTGGCCTGATTGCAACTTTAATACCTTCGCTAAAAAAAGTTGATACCGAGAAAAAAAGTGAGAAGCTAAATTTTAGAGCGGAAATTAAAGAGGGATTTACCTGGCTCTGGAGCCATGAACTACTTAGACCAATGGCATTAATTCTTGGCGCACTAAATGCAATTGGAGCATTAACAGCAGCAGTATTTATTTTGTTTGCTCAAGAGATACTAGAGACATCACTATTTATATTTGCAGTACTTGGAACAGCAGGAGCAGTTGGGGGAAGCCTTGGGGGAATACTTGGACCAAAGATTTCAAAGAAGTTAGGTAGCGGTCCCTCTCTCTATCTAACTCTTATTAGTGGCCCAATCATCACTTTGATAATTGGATTATCTTCTTCTTGGCATCTTTTCTATCTTCTTACTGCCATCTCCACAGTCTTTGCAGTGCTTTGGAATGTGATAACTGTTTCACTTCGACAGAGCATCATCCCAAGCCACTTACTCGGAAGAGTAAATAGCGTCTATCGCTTCTTTGCCTGGGGCAGCATTCCAATCGGAACCCTTCTTGGAGGCGCCTTAGTAGATCTTGTGGAGCTAGTGGGAGATCGAGAATTTGCCTTAAGGAGCCCCTATTTCCTCTCCGCCTTTTTAGGCCTGGCCCTATTCATTTTTGCAGCCCCAAGGCTGACCACAGCCAAGATCGAGGCGGCTCGAGGCTCCAATTAGGGGTGATTGAGCCTGTAAAGGCTCGTTTCACATAACGAAACAGATACCTCTTTTTAATTGATTAAAGAGCCCTATAACGGGCAGACTAACCCCACCCTAAGGATGCGGGTGTGGGGGAAGTCGACTTTCCATACCTAGTCCTTAATTTCTATCACTAGGAGAAGAAATGAAATTAACACGCATTGCCAAGGTAGCAATAGCTACTGCAGCTGCGGCGGGTCTTGCAGTTTCAACGCTCTCACCAGCGAACTCTGCAACTCGTTCAACTGTGGTACTTGTTACCAGCAATCAGCTAACCGGCTTGAACCCAAGCGTTACAAATATGAACCTCACTTTCAATTCTGAGGTTGCATATATGCAGGGCTTTGGTTTCAACTACTACGATAATTCACCAAAGCTTGTTGAAAACAAACTCTTTGGTTCATATAAAATCGTAAGTCAGAAGCCATTTAAAGTTCAGTACACCGTAAACAAGGGCAAAATTTGGTCAGATGGAACACCAATTACTGGTGTAGATCTTCTTCTGAGCCACGTTGTTTGCTCCAGCTCATATTCATTCACAGCAAAACTTGGTGATCCAACAGATAATGAAGCTAGACCTGCTTTCGATGCTCTCTGCTACGGTGGAAAGTACGACACTCACCATGTTGGTCTTCCAACACTCTCTGCTGACAAGATGTCGGTAACAATTGAATATGATGCCAAGATTCCAGATTGGGATGTCACAGGCCCTGGTCCATCTGCTGTCCATACGCTAGTTCACCTAGCTGAAGGCAAAGAAGGACTACAGAGCGCTGCTGCAAACATTGCTGCTAAGGCAAAGTTTGAAAAGGCATTTTATGATTACAACACTAAGTTGATGAAGGCAGCTGGAGACATCTGGTCAAAGGCATACAACATCACTAAGGTCGATGATTCAACTAACCCACTACTTCTTGTTGGTAATGGTGGCTACATCATCAAGAGCGCTATCCCTGGTCAATCTGTGACCTTGGTATTAAATAAGAAGCATGTAAGCAACCCTTCAGGACCTAAGACCAGTGGCGTGAAGACCGTTGTCTTCCGCGTCGTCGGTGATGGAACTGCAGCTGCGCAAGCACTTCGTAACCAGGAAGTTGATATTTATCAGGGCCAGCCAACTGCTGACTCGGTAAAGATTCTCTCTGAAATCCCAACCGCCAAGATCATTGGTGGAGATCAAGCTGTTTATGAACACATTGATCTACGCCTGGGAACTGCTAACGGAATCGCTGAGCCTTACACCGGCCCATTTGCTGGCGATAGCCAGAAGGCTAGAGATCTAAGAACTGCATTCTTGATGGCATATCCACGAGATGAAATCGTAGATAAGTTGATTAAGCCAATTAACTCCAAGGCTGTTCGCATGGACTCCATTCTGCTTCTACCAGGTGAGCCTGGCTACGAAGAGATGGTTAAAAACAGCGGAGTCTCTAAATACACCAAGGGAAGCCAATCTGATCGCGAAAAAGAAGCTCTTGCATTAGTCCGCAAGCACTCCGCAACCGATGTGAAAGTTAATCTCCTATGGGGACAACCTTCCAACGCTCGCCGTGCTTCTGAGGCTCAAATTGCAAAGGCTGCTCTAGCTCGCGCTGGATTTGATCTCAATGCTCCTGGAAGATCTGGATGGTCAAGCTATCTTGATTCAAGCGAGTATGACGCATCATTCTTTGCATGGGTGAAGTCAGCAATTACTCAAGAGGGTAACTCTGACATCTTCTACTCAGATGGCGGCAATAACCTTGTTGGTTACAAGAACAAGACTGTTGACAAGGCTGTAGAGCTACTCCGCAGCACCTTGCTCTCTGAGAAAGATAAGCTTGCTCAATACGTAATCGTTGAGAAAGAGCTGATGAAGGATGCAGTATCCCTTCCTATCTTCCAGCACCCAGGCGTAACTGCAGTAAATAAGAAGCTGCAGAACGTCAAGCCAAACCCACTATCACCACAGTTGGTCTGGAACTATTGGGAGTGGAAGTACTCAAAGTAAGGGTAAAACCTTAATTTGAGCCAAAGCTCACCTTGAAAAAAGTGGGCAAATAGCAGTAATTCGAGTGGCACCTGGTTAAAATTCCAGGTGCCACTTGAAACATGTAGGCAGAAGCTTTAAGAATAAGAGAGTTAAGGAGGCTGGATTTGTTTTCCTATATCCTTCGCCGTCTTGGAGCCCTGGTTGTAATTCTCTTTGGATCAAGCTTCTTGCTATACAACCTCTCTGCAATTTCTACTGACCCGCTAGGTGATTTGAGAACTAGCACCGCTGAGAATAAAGAGTATTTAATTTTAGCCCTCACGCGAGAACTTCGATTAGATCTTCCACCTCCTTTGCGATACTTCATCTGGCTTAGGGGAGTGCTGGGAATATTTACTGGTAATGCCAACTTTGGGCTAACTAGAGAGCAAGAGCCTGTGATTGAAGCAATTGCCGGAGCGATTCCAACCACGATACGTTTAGTTGCGGTAGCAACGATTGTGGCAATTGTTCTTGGTATTGCCCTTGGAATCACCTCAGCTCTTCGTCAATACTCACGCTTTGATTATGGAATGACATTCTTTGCCTTCTTGCTATTCTCACTACCAATTTTCTGGGTAGCTGTTCTTTTGAAACAATATTTAGCTATTGATTTCAACGACTTTTTAGTAACGGCAAAGATATCGCCGCCTTGGATAATATTTTTTAGCGCCCTGGTAGGTCTCTTCTGGGCCACGATAATTAGTGGAACTCGCAGAAGAGTCCTTATGGTCTTTTCTGGCGTCTTTGTCGCAAACTCAATCTTCTTAAGTTTCATTAGCGCCACCGAGTGGCTCTCATATCCACGCTTAGGGCCAATCACTATCTTTATTTTTAGTATTGGAATTGCTTATGCAGTCACTTATCTCTCTGTTGGCCTATCAGATCGAGCTGCTCTTAAAAGCAATCTCTTACTTGCGCTAATCGGCGTAATTATCTACTTCCCAATTCAATCTCTACTTGACTCAAATCGCCCTAGAGTAGGTATTTTGACTCTTCTTGCCGCACTCTTAATTTCAGCGGTCTCAGTCTCATTTATCTTTGCCCGGATAGATCGTGGCCCAGTAATTCGCACCAGCGTTATAACTTCTGTATTAATTGGAGCTTTAATTTTAGTTGATCAGATGATGCAGGCCTGGAGACCATATGTTGAAAGCGATGATGTTAATTACCGACCTGTGGCAACTATTGGTCAATCAACGATCTGGTTAACGGAAGTCTCTTTCTGGGTAAGAGTGCTGGATTTCGCCATGCATTTAGTCCTTCCTACTCTGGCTTTGACCTTGATCTCATTTGCTGGATACGTTCGTTTTTCACGCGGAACCCTGCTTGATGTTTTAAATCAGGATTACATCAGAACAGCCCGTGCCAAGGGATTAACCGAGCGCACTGTGATTATGCGCCATGCCTTTAGAAATACCATGATTCCTTTAACTACCATCATGGTGGGTGATGTGGCTGGAATCGTTGGCGGGGCAATCATTACTGAGCGAGTCTTTGCTTGGCAGGGGATGGGAACTCTCTTTAATAAAGCTATTAACTCCTTTGATTTAAATCTCTTGATGGGGGTTATTCTATTTCTTTCAACTTTAGCTATTTTGGCAAATCTAATTGCTGATCTTCTCTATTCAGCTTTAGATCCTCGAATCCGGGTAGGGGCTGGTAAGTGATGGCGCGTAAGAGGCGGGAAGTTGAAATCGTTAATGATGCTAATGAGAATGCCATCCTTAATAAGGAGACCGAGGGTTTAAGCCAAGGCCAGATTGTTCTCCGCCGCTTCATTCGCCATAGAGCGGCGATGATCTCTGTTGTTGTTCTATTTACTTTAATTGCTGTGGTCTACACCTCACTAGATTGGCGCCTTGGAGATGAGAAAGATCCAATCGTTATCCCTGGTTGGTGGAAGTATGGTTTTGAAGATATGCCAGAGCTACGTTATGGCGCAGATTGTGTAGGAGATTCAATTGGCTGCCCAACTATTGATGCGGTGCCATTTTTTGATGGGGATGGAATCGCCCTTGGGCCTCATCCATTTGGCCAAGATGATATTGGTCGCGATTACCTAGCTCTAGTGATGCGCGGAGCTCAACGCTCGCTTCTAGTTATGTTCATAATTGGCGCAATCGCTGCCACGCTCGGCACAGTTATTGGCTCCCTTGCCGGATATTTCCGCGGCTGGATCGATGCCATCTTGATGCGTCTAGTTGACTTCATTATTACTGTTCCAGTAATCATTATCGGTTCGGTTATTGGTTTCCACTTCGGCAATAAGGGAGCAGCCTTTCTAGCCCTCTTGTTGGGACTCTTCTCGTGGACGGGTCTTTCGCGATTGGTCAGAGGTGAGTTTTTAACCTTGCGAGAGCGTGAGTTTGTTGACGCCTCAAGAGTGGCTGGCGCTAGTAATCGCCGAATAATCTTTAAACATATCCTTCCCAACGCGGTTGGAGTAATCATTGTTTCGGTCACTCTCTTGATGTCTGGTGCGATCCTTTTGGAAACAGCGCTTAGCTATCTAGGCTTTGGAGTCACTTCACCTGATGTCTCTCTAGGGCTATTGATCTCTAATTACCAGGATGCCTTTACTACTAGACCCTGGCTCTTCTGGTATCCCGGCATATTTATCATCATCATTGCGCTCTGTATCAATTTCATTGGAGATGGCCTGCGAGATGCATTTGATCCAAGGCAGCGTCGTAGATTGAGTCGTAAAGAAAAAGCTAACGCTCGGGCGATGGCTAATCGAAGTGATTTGGCCTAGAGGCCTGCAAATTGAGTAATTAAAGCGATTAGAAATAAGGATGCGGAAATAGCTGCGCCTCTGTAGTTATATTTAGTTGAGAATTCTAACCCTGGAATATTTTCTACTTGGTTAAAGTTCTCAAAGTAATTTCTAGCCATTGCTATCGCCACTCCAGAGTTACTCCGAGGGCTCTCGCCAGCTTTGATACTGCCGCTATCTCCAAGCCTTATCCCTCTTATCTCAGTTGGATGAATATTTCTGGCGTGATATCTACCCGGCGCTTGGGCAGCAAAGGCATGGATTTTTAGATTACTTGGTTTATGAATCACATACATTGTGTATTTGGCATCAATCTCTGAAATCTCATGCCAACCTAAAGTGATCTCCTTCATCGGATTAACGATTATCAAACCTTGATCGCTGTAAACAACTTTGGGATGGATAAAGATTAGGTAGAAGAAGGAGCAGGCAAAGAGGCCCCAGGTAATACTTGGTAGCCCTCCTGTAAATCCATAATCTAGGATATTTATATAAGTCAGAGTACTAATCGTGAAAAAAGCCCAGAAGGAGAGAAAGTATCCATTACGCGGACGAAAGTTCTCCACATTACTCATATCTCAATCTTCTCATCAATGCCTAGAAGAATTCTCAAGATGACAAAATATTGCTCGAACTCAGATTGAGATGAATCAAAGCCTGAGCCGCGCAAAACTCATCTCAAATAACTTCCAGGGATCTACGGCCTCTATCAAGCTGGATCTGCCAGGGGCACCATAGTTGCTTGCTTTGAGCCTGAGATGGCCGCTTGGATAGCAGTAAATTGTAAAGATTTTGTTACCTAGCCCTCTTATAAGCAATTGTCAGAATTAGCCCAATAAGGCAGACTTTGCCAACCCTCGAGGGTTAGTTAATGGTAAAGCGGTCGACTCTTTACTAATGACTATCCCCGCAAACAAAGACCTTTTAGGAGGTTATCTTGAAAAACAAGAAGTTAAGAGTGGCAATTGTTGGATCTCTTTCGATCCTGCTTGCTGCTTCAACAGTAACGCCGCCAGCAAATGCGGCTAAGAATGGAACTGTAATTCTCCATGAACCAAACCCGCTATCAGGCTTTAACTCAGCTGTTGTAGGTTTTAACTTGGTAACAAACTCCACTATCGGTTATCTAACTGGTATGGGATTTGGATATTACGATTCCTCAAGAACTTGGGTACAGAACACCACATTTGGTTCTTACAAAGTAACTTCAAATAAGGCCACTGATTTCCGTGTTCAGTACACCGTAGCTCCAGGAAGAGTTTGGTCAGATGGAACTCCAATTACTGGAATTGACCTTCTCTCATCTCATATGATTTATAGCCGCGATTATGCAAAGGCTGCAGGTCTAGGTGATTGGGCTGCTGGAGATAAGATGGCATTTAATGCTGCTGGTCTCTCTTCAAGCACATACTCTCTATACCAGACAGGCGATCCAGTAGTAAGCGCTGATGAAATGTCAGTTACCTTTAAGTACAAGCAGAAGTTCCCAGATTGGTGGCTATCTGTTATCGGCGCACGTCCAGTACATGCTTGGACGCTAGCTGCTGAAGGTAAGACTGATCTACAGAGCGTCTCTGCAAGCAACGCTGCACGTGATCGCTGGTATGCCGCATATAAGGCTAAAGACACTGATCTTCTAAAGAAGATTGGAACTATCTGGTCAACTTCCTATAACAGCCCAGATGTAAACGCTGCAACTACTAACCCTCTTCTATGGGTTGGAAACGGTGGCTTCAACGTCGTTAGCGCAGTTAAGGGACAATCAGTAACCTTGAAGGCAAATCCACTTTATAACTCCGGACCTAAGGTCTCAGGAGATATCAAGAACATCATCCAGAAGTTCGTAGCTGATGGAAACCCAGTGGTTCAGGCCCTTGGTAATGGTGAAGTCTCTCTCTACTCAGGTCAACAGACTGCTGACGGAGTTGCTGCTCTGAAGAAGCTTGCTGGAGTAACCACAATTGGTGGCCTCGGTGGAGCTTATGAGCACGTAGATCTTCGTAGCGGTGCTTACTTCTCAGGTGGAACTCCATACACCGGTCTATTTGCCGGAAATGGAGTGCAGGCAACCGACCTACGTCGCGCCTTCCTACTCTGCGTTCCTCGTCAAGAAATTGTCGAGAAGTTAATTGCAACAATTAACTCAGATATTCCACCACTTCGCTCAGTTACAGTTCCATCACATGAAGATAGCAAGTATGCAAAGGTTATTGCTGCTAATGGATCTTCATATTATGTTGGAACACAAGAGTCACTAAATAAGCGCTCTCTCTCACTCGTTCAGAAGTATCAGAAGAATGCAGTGAAGAATCCGCTAAAGGTGAACTTCCTAGTACCTGGAAACAATGCACGTCGTGCAGCGCAAGCGCTATTGCTTAAGGCAAACCTTGCTAAGTGCGGCTTTGATGTAAACCTTGATACTCAAGTTGATTGGTCACCAAAGCTTCGCGATTCCAAGTATGACGCGGCATTCTTTGCCTGGGCTGCAACCAGCACAGCGCAAGGATCAATTCGCGCCAACTGGCGTTCTGATGGCTCCAACAATTACAGCGGAGCAAACTCAGGTCCTGGGCTCAATGCGATTTTGGATGATGTTTTCGGTCGTCCAATGTCAGATTCAGTTCTAACCACAGCCTTTATCAAGATTGAACGTGAAATCTTCGGTAAGGGTTACACGCTACCTCTATACCAGCATCCAGCAGTGACTGCCTATGACAACGACCTTAAGGGCGTTAAGGCCAGCTCACTATCTCCTGTGAAGGAATGGAACTTCTGGGATTGGAAGTACTAAGAAAGAAGTAGAGCTAATCGCTCAACTTTGAAGGCTTGTTGGGCCTTAGGGATTTTTAAAGAAAATTCCTAAGGCCCACAGGCTATATTTTTGTCTTAAGTCAGTAATATTCGTAGGCTCTAGTAGCCCGAGGTAGGAAGGAGAGTGCCGTGCTAGCTTTTATCGCTCGACGAATCGGCGTCCTCTTTCTAATCCTTTTTGGTTCAAGCTTTATCCTCTATAACCTTGCAGCGATTGCAGGAGATCCAATTGGTGAGCTTCGCTTTAGCGATGATCCCGAGATTCAGGCGCAAATTAGAGAGCTCGAAGAGTTTTTAAACCTAGATGTGCCGCCCCCACTTAGATATTTCATCTGGCTTCGCGGCGTTCTAGGAATTTTCACCGGCAATCTAGATCTAGGTCTCACCCGACTACGTCTTCCAGTATCAGGTGAAATTGCAACTGCAATGCCTATCACTATTCGACTAGTTATTTTCGCAACAATATTTGCCATCTTTGTCGGTATTTCTCTAGGCATCGTTACAGCTCTTCGTCAATACTCACGTTTTGATTATTCAATGACATTCTTTGCATTCCTACTTTTCTCACTACCTATTTTCTGGGTTGCAGTTCTTTTAAAGCAGTACCTAGCAATTCAGTTCAATACTTTTTTATCCGATCCTCAGATAACTACCTCGTGGAAAGTTGGAATTGGTCTAGTTGGCTCCCTGTTCTGGGCCTCACTTCTTGGTTCAAAGCGTGGAAACTTTTGGAAGGTATTTGCAATTGTCTTTGTGGGAACATTTGCCTTCCTCACCTTTGTCGATGAAGCCAATTGGTTAACTGATCCCGCACTTGGCCCAGTATTAATTGGTCTTCTCGCGGTTGGTATTGCATTTGGCATAACTTACTTAAGCACAGGATTTGGTAATAAGGCAGCGCTCTATGCCTCATTGACCATGGCACCACTAACTGTGATCTCTTATTTTGTTCTATCCAACTCACTTAATTCCTCATCATCAATTCCTCAACTTCTTAGGTATGCCTTAATCACAATTATCGTTGCTGTGGCAGTGGCTCTGGTCTTTGCTCGAATTGATCGTGGCCCAGTTATTAGAACTACAGTTATTACCGCTCTGTTCTCAGGACATCTAATTATCGTTGATAAGTTCATGCAGACCTGGAAGCCATATATGGAAGAGGGCTCGGTGAGCTTTAGGCCGATTCCGACTCTGGGTCAAGCAAAGGAGCTATTGACTCCAAATGAGTTCTGGATTTCAACCCTAGATATTTTGGTTCACTTATTCTTGCCAACAATTGCCCTTACTTTGATTTCATTTGCTGGATATATCAGATATTCCAGAGGAACTCTGCTTGAGGTTTTAAATCAGGATTACATAAGAACTGCTCGCGCTAAAGGGCTAAATGAGCGAACTGTGATTATGCGACATGCTTTCCGAAATACTTTGATTCCATTGACCACAATTATGGTCGTTGATTTTGCTGGAATTGTTGGTGGAGCCATCATTACTGAGCGAGTCTTTGGCTGGTATGGAATGGGAACTCTCTTTAATAGAGCGATTACCAGCCAAGATCTAAACCTACTTATGGGTGTTTTCTTTATTACTGCAACGCTAGCTGTTATGGCTAACTTAATCGCAGACCTTCTTTACTCAGCCCTTGACCCAAGAATTCGTGTTGGGAGTGGAAAGTGAAGATAGGAAGAAAGAGTAAAGAGGCGGCTCTTGAAGAGCTAACTATTGAATCTGGCGAAAATGCTATTGCCAATAAGGAAGTTGAAGGCTTGACTCAATGGCAGATTATTCGCCGTCGCTTCTTTAAGCATAAGGCGGCGGTAGCCTCACTTATCTTCCTAACATTCATTATTGTCTTTGTCTTCTCTGCAGTTGATGCCAACTTTGGTCCGATTAAGACTAAGGGTTGGTGGAAGTGGTCTCCAGATGATCTGCCAGACCTTCGCTTTGGCGATTGCCCCAATGACACTATCGGCTGCCCAACAATTTCACTTCTTCCTAAGTTTTTAGGGGGAGAGGGAATTGGCCTTGGCGAACACCCATTTGGCCAGGATGACATTGGTCGAGATTACTTCTCCCTAGTTATGAAGGGCACGCAGCGCTCTATTCAAGTTATGTTCATCATTGGATTCTTTGCAGCAATTATCGGAACGGTTGTTGGCGCTGTTGCTGGATATTACAGAGGCGTAGTTGATAACGTTCTTATGCGTTTTACCGACTTCATCATCACAATCCCAGCGGTTATTGTGGGATCAGTTATTGGCGCAAAATTTGGAAATCTTGGCGCAATCATTCTTGCGGTTTATCTTGGCCTCTTTGCCTGGACAGGGCTTTCTCGTCTGGTGCGAGGAGAGTTTTTAACCCTACGCGAGCGAGAGTTTGTTGATGCAGCAAGAGTTGCTGGGGCATCAACTAGAAGAATTATCTTTAAGCACATTCTTCCAAATGCCGTTGGCGTAATCATCGTCTCAGTTACCTTGCTTCTCTCTGGCGCAATTTTGCTCGAGACGGCTCTTTCCTACCTTGGCTTTGGAGTGGTTCCTCCTGATGTATCCCTTGGGCTTTTGATTAATCAATATCAGGATGCCTTCACTACCAGGCCATTCTTGTTCTGGTATCCAGGATTCTTCATTGTAAGTATTGCTTTAAGTATTAACTTCATTGGTGATGGTCTGCGAGACGCCTTTGATCCAAGGCAGAAGCGCAAGATTACTAAGAAGGAAAAACAGAACGCCAGAGCGATTGCAAGAAATCAGGCATAGGCAATCAAATGAGAAATAATTACAGTAATACCGAGAGCTATGTAGAGGAATTTAGCCAGATTATTAACTTTAATTTCGCTAGCGATAGCTCCCTGCTTGAAACTTCCGCGCTCTTGCATATAAAGGCGAGCAATTTGAGCCGCCGCTCCAGAATCAGACCTGGGCGAGTCAGCAGCTTTAATTCCACCACCTTGCTGATGAAATCCTTTAAGCTCGCTGGGATGAATAGCTCGGTGTTGAGATCTAGAGGGTCCAGCAGCAGCCCAGCATTTAATGATTCCAAGGTCACTTTTTATGTTGAGAACAAATTTAGTATCAACATCACTAATCTGCTTCCAATCAAGGATCTTGGTGGTGAAGGGGTTTCTAACTGCCAGGCCAAGGTTGGTAAAGACCAGAGCCGGTCTTTGAATTCCAAGGTAGACCGAGGCAGCAATCAAGAGAATAAGAGCGCAAAAGGCGAAGTTTTCAGCGCTGCTGTACTTGGATTCCAGGAGAGTAGTAATCAACATCCCAAGACAGAAGAGATATCCCAAGCTACTGTAAACTCGCGAGCCTTGGGCACGAAAGATGATCGCATTTCCACCGATGTTAACCAGATTGCTGAATGGAGAGTAAGCCATGAGTGAACCAATCCTAAAGGTTAAAGATTTCTCGGTCGATTTCTGGGTTGATGGCGTCTGGTATCCCGCAGCCATCAAGATGAACTTTGAGCTCCACCCAGGCAAGGTCCTTGCCATCGTTGGTGAGTCAGGATCGGGTAAATCTACAACTGCCCTTGGCCTAATGGATCTCCTAGCTTCAAATGCAAGACGTACCGGCCAGGTTTTAATCAAAGATGTAGATATGATCAATGTGAAGAGCTCAACGCTTCGCAAATTCCGCGGCAAAGAAGTTGCTTATATTTTCCAAGAGCCGATGACTGCGCTAAACCCGGTCTACACCATTGGGTTCCAGATTGTTGAGACTCTAAGAAACCACTTTGATATGGGGCCAAAGCAGGCTCGTCTCCGCGCCATTGAGCTCTTGACGATGGTTGAAATTCCAAGCCCTGAACAATCATTTGATAAATACCCTCACCAACTATCAGGTGGTCAGCGCCAGAGAGCGATGATTGCTCAAGCACTTGCCTGTGATCCAGGTCTTTTGGTAGCAGATGAACCAACTACGGCTCTTGATGTAACAATTCAGGCAGAGATCTTAGATTTGATGCGAAGCCTTAAAGACCGGCTTAACTCAGCAATTCTTCTGATCACCCATGATATGGGCGTTGTTGCTGATATGGCAGATGAGATCCTGGTTATGAAGGATGGACTCACAGTAGAGCATGGCAGCTCTGATCAAATATTTAATCGTCCCAAGCATCCCTATACAACTGAGCTTTTGGCGGCAGTACCGATACTTGGCTCCTCTAGAAAGCGTGTTCTTAAAGTGGCACGGGATGCTGAGCCAGTACTTAAGATGCGTAATGTCACTATTGAATATCCAAAGCGAGGAAGAATCCCAGCCTTTACAGCGGTTAAGGACTTCTCACTAGATATCTTCCCTGGGGAAATTGTTGGCCTAGTAGGCGAATCAGGCTCTGGAAAGACCACAGTTGGAAAAGCTGCTATTGGATTGCTTCCAATCAAGTCAGGAAGTCTTGAGATCGTTGGCAAAGATATTAGTAAGGCCTCACAGAAAGAGCTCTTCACTATTCGCCGCCACACCGGAATTGTCTTCCAAGATCCAGCTTCATCTCTTAACCCACGCCTTCCAATCGGTGAATCAATTGGCGAACCAATATTCCTTGCAAAACTAGCTCAAGGTGATGAGCTAAATAAGAAGGTGGAAGATTTACTTGAGCAGGTTGAGCTTCCTCGCTCCTATAGAAACCGCTTCCCTCACGAGTTATCAGGTGGTCAGAGACAGCGAGTAGGAATTGCAAGAGCACTTGCGCTAACCCCTGATCTCTTAATTGCAGATGAGCCTACTTCAGCTCTTGATGTTTCAGTCCAAGCACGCTTCCTTGATCTATTACTTGATCTGCAAGATAAATTGAAGTTTGCCTGCCTCTTTATTAGCCATGACCTAGCAGTTGTTGACATCTTGGCTCACCGAATTGCAGTTATGCAAAATGGCCTCTTAGTTGAAGAGGGCGAGAGAGATCAGATCCTTAATAACGCTAAAGATCCTTACACGCAGCGCTTAATAGCAGCAGTTCCTGTACCAGATCCTGCAGAGCAGAAGAAGAGACGCGAAGCGCGCTTAGCCGGCAAGAAATAATTATGGCTCAGGCTGTTTCTTTAGAGGCCTTTGGCCTCTCTAAAGAGTTTGGCTATATGCAACATAGCGATCCAGTGGCATCACTCTCAGCTGCAAATAAGGCTTGGGATGAGATGGCGCGAAACTTACCGAAGTATTTAATGGGCTCAGATTTTAGGGTCCGGGTTAAATCACTTCCACCTTTCAAAATGGATGCGCTAGCAAGTGAGGGCGAGGTAAGACGAGCCATGCTCGCCCTTTCCTATATCGGCATGGCCTATCAATGGTCTGAAAACGATGCAGCCCATGTCATTCCTGCAGTTTTAGCAGAGCCTTGGTATGAGCTAGGGGTCAAAGTTGGTCGCCCCCCAATTCTTAGCTATGTCTCATACTCAATTGATAACTGGTATCGCCTCGATCCAAATAAGGAAATTGAGTGTGGCAATATCGCCCTCTTGCAATGTTTCCTTGGGGGCCAGGATGAAGAGTGGTTCATTCTCATTCACATTGATATTGAAAAGAAGGCTGGAATTGCCCTTCATGCAATAGAACTCGCCCAGAAGGCAGTTGTAGCAAATGATAGCGATGCCCTAGATATCGCACTTACGCAGCTAAGAGATGGCATTAAGAGCATGTATGACGTATTGGCTCGTATGCCTGAGAAGTGTGATCCATATGTTTATTTCCATAGGGTCAGGCCATATATCTTTGGCTGGCGCAATAACCCAGCTCTTCCAAATGGCGTTGTCTATGAAGGCGTTGAGGCCCTTGGCGGTAAAGGAATGACTTATCGCGGAGAGACTGGCGCCCAGAGCGCCATAGTTCCAGCACTTGATGGCGCGCTAGGAATTGAGCATGAGAGAGATGAGCTTCGAGAGTATCTAATGGAGATGCGCGAATATATGCCGCCAAAGCATGTGGCTTTTATTGAAGCAGTTGAGGCAGGTCCATCAATTAGAGAGTTCGTTAAGAAGGTCAATCGCGCCTCAACAACAGAGCTCTTTAATCAATCTGTTGAGTTAGTTGCAGATTTTAGAGCGATGCATCTTGAATATGCCGGGCAATACATTCATGCCCAGGCCCAGAAGGCCCCAGGAAACCCATCAGCGGTTGGCACAGGCGGAACTCCCTTTATGACCTATCTTCGCAAGCATCGAGATGAAACAAAGGCGCAGAGCCTCTAATAAGCCTTAGCGCCCCATCTATTGGTGAGCCAAATAAATATAGGAACCATAATCACTGAAACTAGAGCAGCTGGTCCCCAGGCAACCTCTTGCACGCTAAGAAGGCTAACTGAAGGAAGGGCTGAATCTTGGCTAGATACTAAAAGAGCTGCTAGTAAGTTATTGGCAAAGTGCGCGCCGATAGCTAGCTCTAGGCTCTTATCGCGATAAGTCACCCAGGCCAACATAAATCCAGTGGCTCCATAGCTAATGATGGGAAAGAAGAGTTCTTTGCCTGCAACTTCAGGGTTTGCAAGATGTGGCAGAGAGAAGATTGCTCCGCTAAGAATTGAGATGCTCCACTGCTTCTTCTTGCCATTATCAAGCCAGCGCTGAATCCAGCCTCTAAAGAAGAGCTCCTCTGCTGTGGTTTGAATTGGTAGGAGAGTAAATGCAATTAATAAATAAGGCAGAAAAGCTGAAGCTTTAAAGCTAAAAGTGTAGGAATCCCAATTAAGGATCAAATCAATTGAGCCAAAGGCGCTTGAAATTAGGGCAAGGGATGCAAAGCCAATCCAGGTTCTTTTATATGAGTACTTATCGTGGCTTGTAAAGAGGCTCTTTAAATTCTTCTTTAAAAATATGCGATATGCCAGTAGCGTTGCAATTAGCAATGGCAGAAACGAAATTAAAACAGTAGTTGCGCTACTCCAAGCTGGAAGCGCTCTAATTGTGGCAAGATCTTCATCGGCTGTTGAAAAGAGCAGCTCCACATCAAGGTCAAAGTAGGAGGCTAATAAAAAGGTTAGGGCAAGGCCTAGAACCTGCCAGGTAGTTACGATAAAAAGGGTTCCAAGAATCCAGCGCCAGAGGCGGGGGCGAGTTATAGGGCTAATCATCCAGTTATTCTTTCAAAGTTTTCTAAGTTTGGTTACTAGGGAAAGAGAAAAGCCCGGCGCATATGCGGCCGGGCTTTTTCCGTAAATCTAAAGCGTGCTTACTTAGCAGCTTTCTTACGACGACGACGCTTTGGGGCAGCCTTTGCAGCAGCCTTCTTACGACGACGCTTTGGAGCTGCCTTCTTAGCAGCAGCTTTCTTACGACGACGCTTTGGAGCTGCCTTCTTAGCAGCAGCTTTCTTACGACGACGCTTTGGTGCTGTCTTAGCAGCAGCTTTCTTACGACGCTTTGCAGCCACGTAGTGTTCCTTTCAGAATGGTTCGATCCGTCACCGAACCTGTTGCAGGCAAATCGTGACACTTATTGGCCAAAGTTTCCACTATTTGGGGAAAATAAATTGGGTGCGTGTCGGAATACTTTTTAGCAAAAAAATGTGTATTGAGCGATTTTTATAGCTATTTTTACCCACTATTTACGCGTAAATATTGCGATTTTCGTAAAACTGAAGAAAAAACGGCTTTTTAAGACCTTGTTACTTCAGGGTAGGGGGATAAAAATATTTTAAATATTTTCCCTATTTTTGCGCACTTTTGCCTCTTTGAGGGCATATTCATTGGTTCGAACATCATAGCTACGAAACTTCGGCATCGATGCTGCGATCAGGGAGACAAAGCCAATACATAGTAATCCGCCGCCAACAATGGAGATCCTTAGCGAACTCATCGCTGCCATGCCTCCAGCCCTGGCCTGTCCTCCAAGTGGGCCGAGAAGATAGGAGAGCATCTCAATTCCTGCAAGACGCCCCCGTAGCTCATCAGGAATTGATTGATTCCAGATAAAGCCTCGAAATAGAGCGCTAACTTGATCAAAGGCGCCGGCGATAACAAGGCAGGTAATTACTAGAACAAGTGAGTTACTACTTCCTGCAGCCACAATGGCAACTCCCCAACCAAGGGCTCCGATAATCACAGCTCTTCCATGATGGGGGTAATTTCTCATCCAGCCACTTAGAAGAGTTACAAGGACTGCTCCAAAGGTTATTGAGGAGTAGAAAAAACCTAGGGCATAGGGAGCGCCAATTTCATCGGCCCAGAAAGGAAATAGCGCCATCGGCATTGCAAGAAACATCGCTGCTAAATCAACAACATAGGTCCCAAGTAAATCCTTTCTCTTATAGGCATAGTTAAGGCCCTCCATAAGACCTGCCATAGAGGGCGGGGTTGCTTTATCAAGAGGGGGAACGCTTTTAACCTGCCAAATTAGCGCAAGTGAAATTACAAAGGTTAGGCAATCAATAAGGTAAGCAGCACCTGCCCCATAACTTGCAATGATAATTCCACCAACTGATGGCCCAACGATTCCGCCAAATTGCCATCTAAGGCTCATAAGTGCGCTTGCACTTGGCAGATCATCATGGTTTACAAGCCTTGGCAAAATCGCATCCTGGCTAGGGCGTTTTAGCCCGCTTAAAGCAGCGAAAATTGCGGCGATAACAAAGATCAAGATAACGCTAGGTTCTTCTTGTAGTGAATTAATTAAGAGAATTGAGGTAGCAATAAGGGTGCCAAATTCGGTAAACCAGATCATCTTCTTTCGATCTAGGTAATCAGCTAAGACCCCGCCATATAGGCCAAAGACAATAAGCGGGATAATCTCGACAACTCCAATTAGACCCACCGCCCAGAAGGAGCCGGTTAGCTCTTTGATTTGAAACGGCAGGGCAACGAAGGTGATCATTGAGCCGAAGTAGGAAAAAAGCCCTGCGGTAAAGAGCAGCTTAAAGTCGCGATACTTCTTTATAGGAGTTAGATCAATAGCGTATTTGCGCACGTCTTATCTTAGTCAAAGCTCTCTTTAGTAGAGGGGAAGGAGCCTGATTCAACATCTGAAATCCATCTGCCAACAGCTGCAACCATATCTTGACGTAGATTTAGATAGGCCCTTGAAAAACGTGGCGGCTTTGGAGTTAGCCCCATTAGATCGGTCCAGACTAGAACTTGGCCATCACAGTTAATCCCCGCGCCAATGCCAATAGTTGGAATCGATAGAACCTTTGTTAGCTCCGCTGCCAATTTCGCAGGAATTAATTCAAGAACAATTGCAAAGGCCCCTGCTTCCTGTAGAGCTAGAGCATCTTTGATGATCTCATCTGCCTTGCTATCTCTTCCTTGAACTTTAAAGCCGCCAAAGGCATTAACAGATTGCGGGGTCATTCCAAGATGGCCCATAACTGGAATTCCACTACTAACTAGAGCTCTAACTTGCTCGCAAACTCTCACTCCGCCCTCAAGTTTTACCCCGGCAACCCCTGCCTCTTTCAATAATCTAATGCTGCTCTCTAGCGCTAACTGAGGTGATGCTTCATAGGAGCCAAAGGGGAGATCAGCAATTACTAGAGCTCTCTCTGAGCCCTTAACTACCGCTCGAGATAGCGAGATTAATTCATCTAAGGTAACTGGGATGGTGTTTTCATGGCCTAGAAAGTTATTACCTGCGCTATCTCCAACAAGCAGTATCGGCACCCCGGCCTGATCAAAGACTGAGGCCATCGTTGAGTCATAGGCAGTGAGCATGGCAAAGGGCTTACCTGATTTCTTCCAGGCAGCTAGATCTAAAACGGTATAGCGGGCCATTTACTTTCCTTCCTCGAGGCCAAGTGCGGTCCCCGGGATTACAAGTGCGAGTCTATCGGTACTCTTGAACTATGCCTACAGCCAAGAGCGCTCCTCTTAGAATCGCTATGGCCCAGATCAATCCTGTCCTTGGTGATTTAGAGGGCAATAGCCAATTAATTCTTGGCGCAGTTAAAGAGGCGCTAGTAAGCGGCGCTGAAGTAATTCTCTTCTCCGAGATGGTTTTAACTGGATATCCAGTTGAGGATCTTGCCCTTAGGCCTGCATTTCAAAGCGCCTCTAGAAAGAGAATTAATGAGCTAGCAGAGCAGATAGAGAAAATTGGTGGCGGCGAGCTTTTAGTGATTATCGGATATCTCGATCATGATGAAAAACCTGAGAATGCTCTAGCTGCAATCTATCAAGGCAAGATTGTTGGTAAATATGTCAAACACCATCTACCAAATTATGGCGTCTTTGATGAGTTTAGAAATTTTGGGCGGGGAGATAAGAGTTTAGTCATCCGCTTCGGCTCTATCGATATTGCGCTAGCAATCTGTGAAGATATCTGGCAAGAAGGCGGCCCAGTTGCCAATTTAAGTAAGGCAAATCCTGGGATTTTGCTAGTGGCTAATGGCAGCCCTTTTGAGCGTGATAAAGATGGAGTAAGGCTGGAACTTGCTAGAAAGAGAGTTAAGCAGCTGGGCTGCCCTCTGGTCTATCTCAATATGGTTGGCGCTCAGGATGATTTAGTTTTTGATGGCGGATCATTTGCTCTCGATAGCAATGGCGAGGTGATTGCAAGATCTGAGCAATTTGAAAGCTCTCTCAATATCGTTGATATCGAGTGCGAGATAGAAAGCGGCGCCCCTGATTTAGTTTTAAGTGGAGCAATCAAGAAAGATCTAGGGCAGGTGAAAACTCTAATAGCCCCATCGCTATCTGATGAAGAAGAGATTTGGAAGGCTCTAGTAGTTGGCCTTAAAGATTATGTAGTCAAGAATGGTTTTAAATCTGTTGCCCTTGGCCTCTCTGGTGGAATTGATTCGGCTCTAAGTGCCACATTGGCAGTTGATGCTCTTGGCAAAGAGTGCGTCTATGGCCTACTTATGCCAAGTAAATACTCATCTACGCACTCGATAAGAGATGCTAAAGAGTTGGCTGAAAATCTTGGTATTGGCTATGAGATTATTGAGATTGCTGAAATTGTTAATAGCTTTCAAAGCGCGATAGAGCTCTCAGGCCTTGCTGAAGAAAATATCCAAGCCCGAGTTAGAGGCTCGCTACTGATGGGACTTTCAAATCAGCGAGGTCATTTAATCCTTGCAACTGGCAATAAGTCAGAGCTAGCTGTTGGCTATTCAACGCTATATGGCGATGCGGTAGGCGGCTTTGCTCCGATAAAAGATATCTTCAAAGTAGATATCTGGCGCCTTGCTAGATGGCGCAATAGCCAGGCCGGGGGCAAGGGGCTAATTCCAGTTAACTCAATTGAGAAGGCGCCAAGTGCGGAGCTATCTCCGGGTCAGAAAGATAGCGACTCTCTTCCTGATTATGAGCTCCTTGATCAAGTATTAAAGCTCTATATTGAAAAGAATATCGATGCCACAAAAATTATTGCATCGGGCTTTGATAAGGCTCTAGTTGATCGGGTAGTGGCACTTGTTGATAAAGCTGAATATAAGAGGCGGCAATATCCACCTGGGCCTAAAGTCTCACCAATTGCCTTTGGCAAAGATAGACGTCTGCCAATGACCTCAAGGTGGCGGGAGAGTTAGAAAAACTTGCAAGGTATTTGCAAGTAGCGCTATTTATTATTTCGCCTAAACTTAAGCCTATGTCTGCGATTCGCTCATGGTTTTTTACCCGCCGCCGCGTAATCGATTTTGGCCGCACCGCATCAGCAATCTGCTGTTAGTAACTCACGACTTAATTCGAAGTCAGTAATTCCTTGCGCGTTAAGCGCTTCTTTAAATTTATATTTTTTTCAAAACAACTTTACTTAGGAGAAGATTATGAAGGTTTATGAAAATATTACTCAGGTCTATGGAAATACCCCGCTAGTTAGGTTAAATCGAATTACAGATGGGGCAGCGGCAACTGTCTATGCCAAGTTGGAGTTCTATAACCCAACTAGCACTGTTAAAGATCGAATTGGAATTGCTATGGTTGATGCAGCGGAGAAGAGTGGGGCTCTAAAGCCTGGCGGAACAATCGTTGAGGCTACCTCTGGAAATACAGGAATCGCACTTGCAATGGTTGGGGCGGCTCGCGGCTATAAAACAATTCTCACGATGCCAGATTCGATGTCAAAGGAGCGGCGCACCCTTCTTAGAGCATTTGGCGCGGAACTTGTCCTCACTCCAGCAGCGGAGGGGATGAAGGGCGCCCTTGCCAAAGCTGAGGAGCTAGGAGCAAATGGCGCAGTAATGGTCCGCCAATTTGAAAATGAAGCAAACCCAGAGGTTCATAGAAGAACAACTGCTGAGGAGATCTGGCGCGATACCGATGGACTAGTTGATGCAGTCGTTGCCGGAATCGGCACTGGCGGAACAATTACTGGAATTGGCCAGGTATTAAAGTCAAGAAAGCCTGAGGTCAAGATATTTGCTGTTGAGCCTGCTGCTTCTCCTATTCTCAATGGCGGAAATCCTGGCGGACATCCAATTCAAGGTATCGGTCCAAACTTTATTCCACCAATTCTTGATCGAAGCGTTTATGACGAAGTCCTTGATGTCAGCGCGGAGGATGCAGTCAAATATGCAAGGCGAGCAGCAACTGAGGAGGGAATCCTTGCTGGAATTTCATCAGGGGGTGCGCTCTGGGCAGCTGCGCAAGTTGCAAAGCGAAAAGAGTTTGCTGGCAAAAATATCGTTGTGATAATTCCATCATTTGGTGAGCGTTATCTCTCAACTATTCTCTATCAAGATTTAATGGATTCATAGGCGATGTTTAAAACAATTAGCCAAGATCTAGAGACAGCTCTTCTAAGAGATCCTGCTGCCAGAAATAAGTTAGAGGTATTTCTGACCTATCCCGGAATCCATGCGCTCTGGGGCCATCGCATCTCTCACTGGCTCTGGAATAGAAAATTAAAGTTAGCCTCCCGAATCTACTCCAATTGGATTAGAACTATTACTGGAATAGAGATTCACCCTGCAGCCAAGATTGGTAAACGCTTCTTTATCGATCATGGGATGGGTGTTGTAATTGGCGAGACAACGGTAATTGGCGATGATGTGATGATCTATCACGATGTAACACTTGGCGCTAGGACTTTTGAAAATGGCAAACGCCATCCAACCCTTGGCAATAAAGTCACAATTGGAGCGGGGGCAAGAGTCCTTGGTGATATCAAGATTGGCGATGGAGTTCGAATAAGCGCCAATTCTGTAGTTGTTAAAGATGTAGAGGCAATGAGTGATATCGATGAATCAGAACAATTTGCTATCTAGGGCTCATTTTTAAGCCTAGTTAACATAGCCGTAACTAAAGGCGGGCATTATGCCCCCATGGCTAAAGAAGATATTGAGATAGCAAAGCAGAAGGAATTTGTGCTTCGCACCCTAGAAGAGCGCGATATTCGCTTTGTCCGTCTCTGGTTTACCGATGTATTGGGATTTCTAAAATCTGTGGCAATTGCTCCACCAGAACTTGAAAATGCCTTTGCTGAAGGAATTGGATTTGATGGATCTGCCATTGAAGGATTTGCTCGCGGCAGTGAATCAGATATGTTGCTAAGTCCAGATCCTGCAACATTTTCTATTCTTCCGTGGCGGACTGAGAAACCTGGGGCTGCCAGAATTTTCTGTGATATCGCACTTCCTGATGGATCACCATCTCCAGCAGATTCAAGAAATGTTTTAAAGAGAGTTTTAGAAAAGGCTGCAAAGATGGGATATACCTGTTACACCCATCCTGAGATTGAATTCTTCCTATTTAAAGATGCTCCAGCCTCTGGAGTAAAACCAATCCCAGTTGATGCTGGGGGATATTTTGATCAAACTCCAATTGCTATCGGTCAAGATTTTCGCCGGCAAGCAATTACTCTGCTAGAGGCGATGGGGGTCTCTGTTGAATTTAGCCATCATGAAGTAGCTCCAGGGCAGCAGGAAATTGATCTGCGATATGCAGATGCTTTAAGTACTGCCGATAATATAATGACATTTCGCCATATCATTAAAGAAGTTGCACTTGATCAAGGATGTCATGCATCCTTTATGCCTAAGCCCTTTACAGAACACCCTGGTTCAGGAATGCATACCCACTTCTCACTCTTTCAAGGAGAGAAGAATGCATTCTATAAAGAGGGATCAACTAGCGGCGAGCTATCAAGTGTGGGCAAATCATTTATTGCCGGAATTCTCAAACATGCGCCAGAATTTATTGCAGTTACTAATCAATGGGTTAACTCTTATAAACGCCTCCATGGCGGGGGAGAGGCTCCAGCAAAGATAAGTTGGGGCGCCAAAAATCGTGATGCGATGATAAGAATCCCGCGCTATAAACCAAATAAAGAAAACTCAACCAGAATTGAATTTAGAGCCCCAGATTCTGCCTGTAATCCCTATCTTGCATTCGCTGTCACTATCGCCGCAGGGCTTAAGGGAGTTGAGAGCGGCTATGAATTGGGTGAGCAGGCCAGCCCCGCTAGCCTTCCCGCCGATCTAAATGAGGCGATTTTGGCGATGCAGGGGAGCCAATTGGTAAGGCAGTGCCTAGGTGAGCATCTCTTTGATTACTTCCTTCGCAATAAGAGAGCTGAATGGCTGGAGTACTCAAAGCAGGTTACCGCCTTTGAAGTTGATCGCTATTTGCCAGTGTTATAAGGCCTTGGCTAACCTTAGCTCCATGTTACGCAGCGAATTATTACTCCTAGCTCTTCTGAGCACACTCCTTCTTCGCTGCCGTGGCGAGGCCAAATAACCGGTCTCCTCGCTTCGGGGTTTTAACGCACCGGTTATCGGTAGCAAAGAAACCTAATAACAATTAAGGAGTAAGGAAGTGAATTTTCCAAAGCAAGAAGCCTCAAAGATGGCTAAGCATCGCTACTCATCTTTTATTCCAATCAAATTAGATGATCGCACCTGGCCAAGTAAGACGATGAAAGAGGCGCCCAAGTGGTGCTCGGTAGATTTAAGAGATGGCAATCAAGCCCTCATTGATCCAATGGATGTCCCTAGAAAATTAGCGATGTTTAGCCTGCTAATCAAGATGGGCTATAAAGAGATTGAAGTTGGCTTTCCTAGCGCAAGTCAGACTGATTTTGATTTTGTTAGAAAGATTATTGAAGATGGGCTGATTCCAGATGATGTAACTATTCAAGTCTTGACTCAGGCTAGAGATACTTTAATTAGAAGAACATATGAATCTTTAGTTGGGGCAAAGAGCGCGGTAGTTCATCTCTATAACTCAACCTCAACTCTTCAGCGCAGAGTGGTATTTGGGCAAGATAAAGAAGGAATTAAGAAGATTGCAGTAGATGGAGCTAAGTTATGTAAAGAGTTAGTTTCAACTCTGCCAGATACCAAGATCTCCTTTGAATACTCACCTGAGTCCTACACCGGCACTGAGCTGGAATTTGCCCTCGAGGTCTGTAACGCTGTTAATGACATCTGGCAGCCAACCCCGACTCATAAGAGCATTATTAATCTCCCAGCAACTGTTGAGATGGCCACTCCTAATGTTTATGCCGACTCGATTGAGTGGATGGGGCGTAATTTAAAGTATCGAGATTCGATAGTACTAAGTCTTCACCCACATAATGATCGTGGAACTGGAGTTGCTGCAGCAGAACTAGGTTATCTTGCCGGAGCAGATCGCATTGAAGGAACGCTATTTGGCAATGGCGAGCGGACTGGAAATGTCTGTTTAGTAACTCTTGGGCTTAATTTATTGAGCCATGGCATTGATCCGATGATTGACTTTAGTGATATTCCAGAGATTAGAAGGACAGTTGAGTATGTAAATCAATTAAGAGTTCCGGAGCGTCATCCCTATGGCGGAGATCTGGTATTTACCGCATTTAGTGGTTCTCATCAAGATGCGATTAAGAAAGGCTTTGAACATCTAGAAAGAGATGCCAAGGCTGCCGGCAAGCAAGTTGATGATTTCACCTGGGCCGTTCCTTATCTGCCAATTGATCCAAAAGATATTGGAAGAAGCTATGAAGCAGTTATCAGAGTTAATTCTCAATCTGGTAAGGGCGGCGTTGCTTATGTGATGAAGAGTGAGCATCAATTAGATCTTCCTAGAAGATTGCAGATTGAATTTAGCCATGTGATTCAATCTCATACCGAAGATCAAGGTGGCGAGGTATTTCCAGATCAGATGTGGAAGATATTTGTTGATGAGTATCTGCCAAGTGAAGATAATAGGTGGGGAAGATTTAGATTCACATCTCTTAATCAAAGTAGCTCTGCTGGCAAAGATGTTGAGTTAAGCGTTGATCTTCTTGATAATCAAAAGCAGATAACGCTTAAGGGAAGTGGTAATGGCCCTATCTCTGCATTCTGTAATGTGATGAAAGGCTATGGAGTTGATATCCAAGTAGCTGATTACTATGAACATGCTATGAGCGCTGGCGGGGATGCAAGCGCTGCTGCCTACCTTGAGTGCAGCGTTAATGGGGGAACTTATTGGGGCGTGGGAATTGATCCATCGACGACCACCGCATCACTAAAAGCGCTGATTTCTGCGGTCAATCGCGCACTTCGATAACTATCTGCTCTAAGTTGTGCCTGTGGCGCTTTATCGTGATGAGGCAGTTGTTATTAGAACCCAGAAGCTTGGGGAGGCAGATCGCATCGTCACGCTCTTTTCAAGGCAGCGTGGTCGTATAAGAGCTGTTGCAAAGGGTGTTAGAAGGACTAAATCAAAGTTTGGCGCAAGGCTTGAGCCAGCTAGCTATGTCGATATCCAGTTATACACCGGAAAGACCTTTGATGTTGTTACTCAAGTTGAAGCTATTGAAAATTATGGCGATGCTATCTCTGGTGATTATCAGAGGTGGACAATCGCCTCTGCGATTCTAGAAACTGCTGAGCGCTTTACCAATAATGAGGGAGAGCCAGCGCTCCAACAATTTCTCCTTCTAACTGGCGCACTTAAATCACTTGCTCATCAGAGCCACGATCCATCACTAATTCTTGATGCCTATCTCCTTCGATCTCTTTCAATTGCTGGTTATGCCCCATCAATGACTATTTGTTCAAGGTGTGAAGCGCCAGGGCCGCATAAATACTTCTCTCTAGTTGGCGGCGGATCTGTTTGTTTAGCTTGTCGTCCCTCAGCTTCGGCAACTCCAGCCCTTGAAACCCTTCAATTGATGTCAGATCTAGTAAGCGGTGATTGGCAAAGTGCAGAGAAGAGTGAAGTTAAGAATCGCAGAGAGGCATCTGGCTTAATTGCTGCATACTTGCAATGGCATCTGGAGCGAAACTTGCGCTCACTTCCCATGGTTGAAAGAGTAATCTTATGAAAGCCCCAAAAATTGCTAAGGAGAAAATTCCTCACCATGTTGCTCTTGTTATGGATGGAAATGGCAGATGGGCTAAAGCGCGCGGCCTTGCAAGAACCAAGGGGCATGAAGCTGGGGAGATCGCCTTATTTGATGTGGTTCAGGGCGCAATTGAAATTGGAGTAAAAGAGCTATCAGCCTTTGCTTTCTCAACGGAGAATTGGCGGAGATCACCTGATGAAGTGAAATTCTTAATGGGCTTTAATCGCGAGGTTATTAGGCGCAGGCGAGATCAGATGAATGAGATGGGGGTGAGGATTCGCTGGGTTGGCGCTCCAAAGCGGCTATGGAAGTCGGTAATTGAAGAACTTGAGATTGCTCAAGAGCTAACAAAGAAGAACAAAGTTTTAACCTTAAATATGTGTATTAATTATGGGGGCAGAGCAGAGATTGCATCTGCTGCTCAAGAGATAGCAAGAGATGTGGCAAGAAAGAAAATCAGAGCAGATCAGATAAATGAGCGTCTCTTTGCCAAATATCTAGATGAGCCAGGGATGAGTGATGTAGATCTATTCG
>ENA-ORFA01000083-ORFA01000083.1-marine-metagenome-genome-assembly--contig:-NODE-83-length-43186-cov-4.372080_pt1 | contig 43186 bp, 64 predicted proteins | sample MGYA00248621_ERZ508587 | MGnify/ENA primary metagenome ERZ508587 (study PRJEB26250, sample SAMN06266239) | marine metagenome | isolation source: Columbia River Estuary | place: USA:Columbia River Estuary... | reverse complement strand
GCCATGTCTGCGCAAACTTCTTGCCACCTTCAGAATCTGGAGCATCTGTTAAGCCAACTGCAGTTGCATAGTTAAGAAGTGCATCAAACCAAACATAAACAACTTGATCTGTATCCCACGGAACTGGAATACCCCAATCAAATGTTGAACGAGAAATCGAAAGATCAGAAACTCCACCTTCAAGAAATGACACAACCTCGTTGCGCGCACTTTCAGGTTGGCAGGCATCAGGATTATTTTTGTAATGAGCAAGTAGTGGTTCCACAAAAGCAGAAAGCTTGAAGAACCAGTTGTTCTCATTTACTAATTAAATTGTGGTCAAAATTCACACTTAAATTTTAAATTATCAACTAAATAGTCTAATGCTGATATTTGTGTAATATCTGTAATACCAGCGTATGCAACAAAGGTCTGAACTTCACTTGCATTATTTCCGCTAGTACCTCTTTGAGAAGCTAGTACAGTTGGTAATCTTCTATCAGGACTTGAGTGTAACATTATGCTACAAAGTTACGAGACATTACTAAGAATGTTATATCTCCAGATGCAATAGTGGTATTCATTTTAGCTCTTAAAGTCCAACCTACAGGTAATGCTATAAAATAGTTTTGATCTCTATCTAATAATCTAACTGTAATCTGATTACCGTCTGAAGATTGCAACAACCTTAAAGGATTAGCAGAAGTAGCTCCTGTACCTTGATTAGCTAATATATTATTAGGAGACAGTAATTGTTTAATAACAATATCATTAGTTCCATCATGTAAATAGATAGTAGCATCTCTTGCATCAGGAGAAGTTGATGTGATAACAATATCATATATCCAGGAGTCTTCAGCTGCTGCTGTGAATATAGGTTTTGGTGTAGTTAGATCACCACTGTTAAAAACAGTTCTTTGTATCTTCTGTTGGTTTAGAAAATAAGCTGTAGTATTCTTTGCCATAGTTTTATATTTTTATCCTGGAAATGCTCCCATCCATGTCATACCTGCGGGTACAATCACCGGGTTAGACTCCCATAAGCTTGTTGTTGAATTATATATTAAAGTATCTCCATTATTAGGCGTTTGAGCTGATACATCATGTATCTCATCCATCTCATAGCCATTCTGAACACGAACATATAATCTTCCTGCTGATCCGTTACTTGCTGTAGTTACAAATCCTAAATAAACAAGATGGTTAGGTGCATGAGGTTTAGTTTTAGTTATAGTACCTGCTGTAGCTCCAAGATAAACAGGATCTCCATCAGACCATGTAGCTGTAGGTAATATGTTAAGACCATCTAGTAAACCTTGCATCATAATAAAACCTTTCTGACCAGCTGCTATAGAAGTAGACATTACTAAACCTATAGTTTGAGCTGATGTAGCATCACCGGTGTTATATGCTAATTTTACTTTAAGTCTATCTCCTATACCACCAGATGCATACACGGGTTGACCTTTAGTAATTGTAACTGTATCATCATTCGTTACATATGTAATAAGAGAGTTAGGTGATGTACCTATACACTGAAAAGAAGGTACTGCTGAATTATATACACATAGCATTTCCGCTCCATCTGCTATATCTCCAGCAACAATAGGTCCGTCATTATTACGGTATAAATCTATAGCTCCTATACTATTAATGTTAAGACTAGCTCCTGTAGTATTACCATTAGTAAATCTAATCAAGTAAGCATCTCCATCATTATATGCTGTAGGACCTGTTATAGTACTAGTATATATATCTGTTCCAGATGCTGTACCATGTGATATTCCTCCACCTCCTGATATGGTCCACGATCTATCTGCTGTTAAATCATAACTAGTACCATTAATAGTAAGAGTTCTAGCATCTGTTACTGGGGTATATCCCAAAGCTGTAGTTACATCGGATGATGATATACTACTTAAGTAAGTATTAGTATCTAAAGCAAATGTACCAGCAGCTGTCATCTTTACAAAAGGAGTACCTGCTGTCCATGTTGGATAGTTTAGTGCACCCCATGTACCTACAGTAGGTATAGTAGGGAAGGTAGCTAGAGATCCATCACCTCTAATATATTGAGATGTTGTACCTGTAGGATTATCAAACTTAGCATTTAATGCATTCTGCAAATCTGTTTGACTTGATAAAGTACCAGTAATACTTCCCCATGATACAGGACCACCTGGAGAACTGTTTATGAGATCTAGAATAATCTGTAATCTCTCAAGTGTTTTTATTTCAAATCCTGGTATCATGCGGATAATGCATCAATTATTTGATTCAATAACTCTAGTGTTTTTATTTGAAATTGCTCCGGTGTCATAAACTAATTAAAGTTATAGCATCATATTACTACGAATATTATACTTACTTGTTGGTAAAGTTGCTAAATCATCCGGTATATCTAGATATTCAGCATCAATAAGATTAAAATTAGTAACTCCTGTATAAAAACCTTTTACACTTAAGTACTCTAATCCATAACTTAATCTATTCCCGGCAGTAATTACTTTTCCATTTAAACTAATATCTGAACCAAAGGTAATAGAGCCAGGTTGTCTTATACCATTAAATATTCCTCCACCGTCTCCTGGTATATATGCTGAGTAATTTTTTCTTCCATAGTAGTGTCCTTCTCCATAAGTGGTACCAACGACTTTATATATATCAGGATTATTTGAATCTTTAAAATAAATTTCTTGAAAACTTCTATAAGCTATAGAGTTACTAGCAAAAGATAGTGTACTAAAAGTAAAAAAATTACCATTTGGTAAAAGGTTTATACCAGATTGAGCAAAAGAAGTACCATCGTTAATCGGATTGCTGGGTAAAACATAATTTACAGAATTTGCAGTTACATCAATCGACATAAATTTTCTTGTTTCTGCAGGTAAACCTATTGTACTAATCCATAAACCTAATGATGCATAAAATTTATTATCAGGTCCTAAAGCAATAGATGATATTTTCTTCATTGCAGTTCCTAAATATAGAGCTGACTTTCCATATGGGATTACTGTTCCAGGTCTACCTATACCTAAATTGGTAAGTGTTAAATTTTTTGCAGTATGTAGTGCAAGTCTGTTATTCCAGTTATCCGGGTCTATCCAAAATATTTGAGTTCCCGAATGAGGAAATACATATATTTTATTGCTTATTGGATTAGGATCTAAAAATGCTGTATATAAAGGATTTTCTCCAGATGCAGCAGATGCTGCTCCATTTGCTTGAGGGTTTCTTACAGTATTATAATTTGAACCTGTTCCAGGATCATAGTCACCACTATTGAATGATTTTTCAAAGAAATTATTTAATCTACCACTATATATACTTCTAACTATATTATTATTTGTACTAGTGGCTTTTCTTGGAAAATCACCAATTGCTAAAGTTTTATTAGTTAATGGTACAGCTGGTACTTCACTTAATGTAATCGTTTTATTAATAATATCTACAGCAGTAATGAAAGTATCGTTTTCTTGATTAAGTACACCTGTTGTATCATCATTACCTTCAACACTTACCATTTTACCAACAGTAACACCTGCCATTGAAGATGCTGCTGTTAATTGCACAAAAGTTCCTGATGATGATTGTGCAATAGGCTTTCTTATAGCAGTTCCTAAAGTATCATTATACCAACCGGAAACTTCTTCCACTATAGAAGGTCCTGATATATTAAGTCTAACTAATCTTGATGTATATGGTGAAGCTGTTGCGCCACCAGGTATTATATATAATTTACCATCCTTGCCTAAAATTAAACCTGCTATATTACGTGCAACTACTGTTGTAATATTGTAAAATTCCCAAGTACAATCTCCATTATTAGGAGTTAGAATACATAAACCCGCATTATTAACACCAGCATCATAACCAGTAGATCGAATGTAATATATTTTTCCATTAGGTGCTAATATACCTTTTGAGTTTAAAATATTAGGACATGCTGCAAAACTAGGTTTTCCAGCAGTTCCTGCATTAATTAAACTAGTAGTAGGTGCTGTATAGTTTGTATATCTTGTATTACATGTTCCAGGAGAAATCACCATTACTTTATCAACTAATGTAGCGTTTTGATTTAATGGAATAGCATAAGCATATCCATCATTTGCTACAGTATATCCTGTAAATTCTCCATATGCTAGGTCAGTATTAGAAATACCAGTAGAACCTAAATCATTATTAGTCCATCCCCAGGTAGATGCTTGTAATGTACTATTAGATATAAACATATTAATAAGGAGCTAAATCACCAATAATATAATATACTGTATCTGATATTTTAATTACTGTAGCCATACTACCAATAGCTCTAAAGAACAACATACTATTAGCAGAGTAAAGTGTTGGTCCAGTACCTGGATTACCTTGTACAAATTTTAGTATTCCTCCTGCTGCTCCAGATTCCCATGCAAAAATTACTTGTGAACCATTTGGCATAGCAGATAAACTTTCAGGTACAGTAATTTGTAAAGTACTAGCACCTGTATTAAATCTAATTAACTTAGTACCATCTGTAGCTTGCATTGTATAATTAGCAGTTTTAATAGGAGTACTTACATCAATTATGGCACCACCAGGAGCACCTTGAGTTCCTTTAAGATTTAATGTGGTTACACCTGTCCAGTTACCAGTGGCAAGTTTTGGACCATACATAGTGTAATTAGTTGAACTAGTATCAATATAATAATCACCTATAACACCTGTACCACCAGGAGGTGCACCTGCTCCAGAATATGTAATAGAACCTGATGCACCGGCATCACCTTTTAGATTCTTACTGGGATTAGTTGTCCAGTTACCACCTATTTTAGGACCATACATTGTATAATTTGAAGATGCTGTATCAATATAAAAGTCGCCATCTTCTCCTAAAGAGTTATTAGGAGCACCTGATCCGGATAAAACTGTTTTACCATCTACTCCTGCAGCACCATAATATGCAATAGGATTAGCAACAGTAGTTGACCATGTTACATTTGTAACTAAAGTTGTTGGATAATCTACATATTGTTGCTCAATTTCCCAAAGAATCTGATCTTCAATTGGTGCTGATGGTACATTTAATGACCACAATCCTGCATCAAGAGGAGCTGTAAAACTACCATCTGCCCATGTATATACTGAATCTGTAATTGGGAATACAGTTGGTATAAGTGCTGACCACTGATACATTTTTAATACAGCTGTACTCAAACCTGTTTTACCTTGCGGTCCTTCTAAACCTAATCGCGCCCAGAATTCATTATTCGCAACACCTGCTCCAGGAAGAGGTGAATTTGGTGGAACAATACCGTTCCATGCCCAGTATGTATAGTAAGTTTCTGTAACGGGATCATCATACCACACTACATCATCTGCAGCAAAACCTATATCTTCACCAACTAACCACGAACCTGCCCAGTTTAAACCTGATGGTAACACAATAGCAGATATATTAAGTGTATCTAAGTTAGTTATATTAATAGGTTGACCGTCAAGAGGTTCACTATTTTTAGAAACTTGAATAGGTCCTTCTGGTTGTATACTAAAATTAGTACCACCACCTTGTGTACCATCCCAACTAACTGTAGTTACAGGTCCAGTTGGATTAGTTACCAAGATACCTGGTCCAGCAAGCAGTGTATTTACACCACTAACTCTAGTAATAAAGTCACTCATACGCATTGCGTATCCGGACCATCCATCTTGTTTATAAGTAGCAAAACCTCCATAATGACCTATAATAATAAGGTCAGTATCTTCGTTTTCAATTTGATCTTTTACTAATTTAGACGCTACTAATTTCGCCCAGTGGTTTATTTCCATATTACAAAGTTACAAATATTATTCTCCATCAATTAGATTACACATTTTATATACTGTATTTCCTACAATATAAACAGAGTTTGTTGGATCATCTGCAGCTAACTTTACTCTGGGCGCCATACCTGGATATCCATAAGGAGCATTTACATAACCAGAATATATAGTCCCCGTTGTACCACCTTCTACAAGACGTGTAGCACAAACTTTAGTATCATAAAATGCAGGATCACTAATAAGTGATATAGGAGGTGAACCTGGTGCTATATTATTGATTGCAGTAGTAATATAATAACAGATTATTTTATTAGATGGGGTTTTTCTTATTGCAAAAGATTTAAAAATACATCCAGTTTCAGCATCATATACAGGATCCTCTAAATCCCATTCATCTACAATATTATAGTTATTTGTAGGATCTAATGCTGTAACTCTACCTTTAAGAACATCCATAGCATAAACAACATCAAGTGTTGGATCACTATAGAATTTAATACCTAATGATGGTTCAGTCGGATCTAAACTACTTATATCTATTGTACTTACTGAATCATCATCATAATTTAAAAGCATATAACGTCTTACTAACTTAGTAGCTGGTGCTGTATAATCCCTAGTTGGAACAAATAAAAGAAGATTATTTTCATCTAAATGATAAGAAGAATCATCAATCGCAATTGTTGGATAAGTTTGCTCTCCTAAACCACCATACATAGTAATAGAATAGTATTCAGAATCCACAGGTCTATAATCATATAATAAACCAATTTCAAATTCATGATGTTCTACATAATCAAGATTTGAAGTTCTAATTATTATACCTACGTATCTTGAATCAACGCCATTATTATTAGCTCTTAAAGTAGCATATGTAATACGATTACCTAATATATTCTGTCGCATTATAGTTACAGGACTAAAATCAAGAGTATGACCAATACCATCTTCATAAATAGCGCCTGTGCAAATTCCTGAAGTTATATTATATTTTATGATAGAAGGAGCTTGATCATACTGTACACTGGTAAATGTATTAGTAATATTTGCCGGAGATACTACCCTACTTATATAAATATTTTCATCAGCTTCATCTACCATGATAGATGATATATCAAAATCACCTACATAATAACTAATAGGATAATTCATACCAAGGACTTCACTTGTTGCGCTTAATGTATTATATCTTCTAAATGCAATAACTGCATCTGTATTAATACCTAATCCTGTAATTACATTATTATTATAATTAGTACCATATTCAACAGAGCTTTGTGCCGCTATACCAAATTTGTAATAGATACGATAATTTACTAGAACCATGCTTGTACATATAATAGGACCGTAAGGAACAGCCATACCAAATACTGAGCTGCATATAAAGTTAATTGAACCATTTGGAAAGTTGCAAGGCCATGATGTACTATATACTGGTATACAAGTTGTTGGTATTGCTGATGGAATCCATCCTCCTGATGGAGTAGTAGTTGAACCACTACTTGAACCACTTCCAATTGATGGAATTGTAATACTTGTATTACCAGGATCACCTGTTATTAGGGCTCCTGAACCAATTCCATCAGAACACCATCCTGTTGCTACAGCTGTACCAGCACTAAGCTGATACCATCGACCACCGTAGTTACTTAACCACGTAGTATAATATCCATCAGGAATCGTACCTGTATAATACCCTAGGGTATCATCATAAGTATTAGCATCCATAAAATAAGTACCTAATTCAGGCGCTGCTGTAAAACCTTCAGCATTATTACAAGGAGCTGCAACATATACAACTTGAAATGAATTTTCTAATAAGAATTCATATTGTGGATCTCCAGGTGCTGCAGAAGATAAACTATAAAAAAATTGTTGACCTGCTAGACAGTTACCGTAAGCTGTATCCGCCACACTATATAAAGAGAGTGTAGCCATCACAACATTACAGCAAGGACTAGAACCAGGACCATTAAAAGGTCCTCCTAGTCCTCCACCTCCAATGCTACTACCACCACTACCACCACCTGTTCCTGTACTACCACCTGTTCCACTACCACTTCCTCCTGTTGTACCACCACCTGAACCTGAACCACCACCAGTAGGAGGATTACTAGGTCCATCCGGTGTTAAGTCAATAGGTACTGAATATGGGGGTAATACAATAGGAGTAGGATTATATGGTGTTGATGGTGTACAACATGTACTATACCATACACCATCGTCTCTCATATAGAGAGTATTGTTTGTAGTATTAAAGTACATAGCTCCTGACCATTCTGCAGGAAGTGCTGGTTCTGATGCATAAACTGGAACGACAAACATTCCATTAATCTTTTTACGGTTTACAATAACTTCTGCATCAGATTCAACTACCTCTAAATCAGTACTATTAAAAGAGATTTTATCTACAGCTATTTTAAATACGTTTCCAGTACCCTGATCTAATACTGTAGCAGTTTGTTGTGTAGGATTATCGGGTGATTCTGTTGGATTTGACGGATCATAAAATGATACAGGTGCATTTATAAATAAGTCAGATGGTGCTGAAGCACCCAACGACTCAATTCTATAATTATACTTAACAACACCAGAGTTAAATATACCTGGTGCAATCACTTTACATTTTTCAGTAGTACCTAAGAAACCAAAATGTGTAGTTCTTTTATCTAAGTAACTTGTTGTTACATTTCCAGGATTCTTTGAATAACAAGATTCATATGTATTATAAGAACCTCCTGAAGTAAAATAGCTAGTTCCTTTTATATAATTAACATGGTCACCGCCTACTTCTGATAGAGTTATACTTCCTGTAGAATTATAAAGAATGATTCCAAATGAACTTGGTGCTGTAGGTTTTACAAATCCTTTTTCTGCACCACATGCTTCAAGAGTTATGTTATTTGAACTACGTAACCAATAACCCAATCCATTTTGTTCAGATATACAACTTCTTACACTAGAGTAAGTAGAGTTTTGATGAATGATTCCAGCAAATCCAGAATTTGTAACTTTACAAGTATCTATTTCTACTGATGTACTAGAACCTGATATAAATATACCATGACCAGTTGCAGCATTTACACTGGTATTTGCTATTGTTGAAGCTATAGCTCCATATAAAAGAATACCATTAAAACGTGTTCTATCTATAGTTAGATCAGTTAATCTGACATTAGCAATATTAGATCCGCTGATGCCAGGATTACCTTCTGTAATGAATACTCCTCCTGCACCAGGTATTGAATACACAGGATTACCAGAACTATCTAATGTATATTGTGAAGTAATACCTGTTAGTTCTAGATTGTGTAGTGAGAATCCACTAGCACTTGCCCAGTTATAAGTAGTTCCTGTTTTTGCTGTATGTGAACAGTAAAAGTGATAACCAGATCCTTTTTCTGTCATAACAAATTTAGGCTTCGTACTTGTATTAGTAGAAGTTGTTGCTGTAAGATTTTGAATACCTACTTCATAATCACCTTGAAATCTTACATTAGGTACTACAATATGGAACATGTGATTATTTGCAGGAAGTGTTCCATTAATAATACTATTGCCAAATACAAAAGTAGCACTCTTAGATACAACTATTGTTTTGTTAATCGTCTGAGTGCCTGTATAGAAGGTACAGTCAACTACTGTACCATCTGCAACAGTTGATGCTGCTGTTGCAAGTCTTGATTGGAAATCACCAGCACCTATATTTTCTAATTTTACTACCATAGTTTTTAATATTAATCAGCTGGTAAACATGTTTTTATTAATTGTACAGGACCTTGTGTTGGTCCAAATGCTTCTTGAATATTTAACCATAAACAATTATTGTTAACATCAGGTGTAAGCATAACCATTGATGGTGCGGCTGATGGGTTTAGTGCTGATGGTACTATCTGTGTAGCAAGTGAATATGTATTACTATCAAGATTATAACCCATTAAATTTAATGTAGGATTTTCATAATCTGAAATAGCTCCTGCTTGTACAATAAATAAATAGTTGTTTGTACCTGTTGAATAAGTTTGTAAACCTCTAATACTTGATGCACCTGTTGCAATACTTGTTATATAGTCATAAGGTCCTGACGTAAGACTATGTACATAAACAATACTTTGATTAACACAACCTATATATAAATTACCATTACCTATATGTAATGTTGGATAAGATTTTTCTGCGGATGTGATAGGACCTGGTCCTATACCAACGATGTCTACTGTATTAGTATCAATATTAAAAGTCATTAATGCGGTTACTGTATAAGCTGCAACGGGAACTGCTGGAAAAATAAAGTTATTATTAATTTCATCAAATACAATATAACTTCCATAAGAATAATAAGAGTTTCCTTGATATCCCAAAACATATAATGATAACATATTTATACTATCAATCAAAGTCAAATCATCAAGAGAATAACTTTTTATATAGGTTAGTTTATGAAAAGCGTCATCTCCAGATATAAAAAATACCCATAATTTATCAGCTGCTACTTTTACACCACCCATTGTTAATTGAGTACCTGGAATTTCTGTATCACCAGGTTCATCTAAAAAAGAAACCTGTCCAGTTACAGTATTACGCATCCATATACGTGTTCCTTCATTATAATTACCAATTATACCCGCACTATCAGGTACATAACCTAAAGCATAAGTACATAAGTCACCTGAACTATTTTGACCAATATCAAATAACCATTCCCATTGATCAATTCCTTGAGTTTCTGCTATGTTATAAAACGCATTATTACTTAAATCATATACCTGAAATGATGACATTTGATTAGGATATGAAGGTGGATTTGACGCATTCCAAGCATTTGAGGTTAAATAACCCACATTATCATAAAGTAAAAACTTAATATCTCTTCTATTAACATCTGTAACTTGGGGAGACTCAGGATATGTAAAACCAGACGGCCATACACACGGTGGTGTAGTAACAGTACTACAACATGTGTCATACCAACCGTTATTCCACATATACAACTTATTCAATGTAGTATTAAAATACATACCTCCTGGATGATTACCAGGAACTGTAGGATGTGATGTATATGTAGGTATAACTAAGGTATCAGTAACTCTTTCTCTATTTACATTAGCATAAGCATCTGTCTTAACAAGAGTTTGAGAAGTAGTATTAAATGACTTTACTGAACCAGCTAGTTCGAATATATTAGAATTACCTTGATCAAGTACTGTAGCAACTAGTGTAAATGAACCGTTAGGAGATTCTACTGGATTGGTAGGATCATAAGTCAATGCTCTATAGTTAATAGTATTAAATGCAGGTAGGAAACCATCGTTTTCAGTACTCTCATCTAATCTAAAGATATACTTAGTTACAGCAGTACCAGCTGTATTAGGACTGATAATACTACAATTTCTGACATATCCGGTTAGACCAAAGTGAGCAGTATACTCACTTGTGAATACTCCTGTTAATACATTACTAGGATCTTTAGAGTAACAACTTATCAAACTATTAGACTCACAACCTTGTACATTCAAAGCTGAGTTTAACCAGAAACTAGTTCCTTTAAATCTAAACGCTGCTTCAGCACCAACATCAACTAAAGTAAACGGTGTTGACGCTGCCATAGTTATACCTAAGTTATTAGGTTGGGTAACTCGGATTACGTTTGCCTCGGCACCACAAGAAGTTAGGGTACAGTTCATACTCTCCTGTATAATGTAACCCATACCATTAGAGTCAGATGCACAACTAGTTAAACTAGTATAGTTGTTTTCCTTAATAGAGAAACCAGCAAGGTTACAACCTGTTGCAAAACATGTATCTAACGAGTTACCTTTTCCTTTATATAGGAAGATACCATGACCTGCTGTAGAACTTACTCTACAGTTTGTAAGTTTAGAGTTTAGGGCATTATATAAGAAGATACCGTGAGTTCTTGATCCAGATACCCATACATTATCAATACGTACATTAGATACAGTACTTGTCTCAGATGATGGGTTACCACTCAATACAAATACACCTCCGGATCCAGTTGTTCCGTATACAGGTGATCCAGTATTATTTGTAATAACAGACTGAATACCTTGACAATCAATGTTTGCCATTGAGAAGTTATTATATGTAGTCCATGTAGTACCACCTGACGCGGCATTATTTCCTACAAATACATGATAACCTCTAGCTTGATTAGTCATTACAAAACGGGTATAACCGTTTGCTGTAGCATTGCTAGTACGACTAACACCTTCAAAACGAACATTATCTGCTAACACCCAAAAGATGTGTGAATTAATATCACCTGCTGTAAAGTTTGCAGATAGTGTTACATTACCAAATATAAATGTCAAGCTTCTAGTGACATTAATAGTTCTACTAATTGATTGCGTTCCTGTATAGGAAGTACAGTCAATAACAGAACCTGCTGCAGCATTAGCACCCGCATAAATGAGTTTATCATTCATCGAAGCACCTGAAAAAGAACTAAGTAGTACGTTCATTATTTTTTATTTTTATGGATATATAAACAAGTTAGTTATGTACCATTGTGCATCATACTGATTATCAGCAATCAAACTAATAGATGATGTGTTTCCGGATACATTCGGAATATTCAAAGTTTGGAAATAGTTACCTAATGCATAAGTATCTGCATCTACTCTTGAAGCATACAGATCTACATCATCAGGTGATATATTCTTTATAGTAATCTTTTGGGGAGGTGCTACACTACCAACATCGGGAAGATTAACAACAATACTCTTACCTATTGTAGCAGCACCGGCAACGATAAACGTCATATCATAAGACGTAAACTCAGTAGGGGAAATCGTATACTCATCTACACCAAGTGCATAAGCATCAATAATAACCACACCGGGTGCATTAGGTACTTGTTTATCTTGTGTAGGGACCTGTATAATCTTTCCACTAACTCTGTCAAAATAGTTATTAGTCGCCATATATATAATATACAAAAGTACAAAGATATCTACAAATATAAAAGCATAATTCGGATTATCTACATAATGTCGGTTATATTAGGCATTAACACACCTTTTGGGGTATAATGTCTATTATAACATACATTATCATACCTCAACGGGTACACCATAATTTATACTAATGGGTATTATACCGCACATTATAATGGTGTTTTGGTACTTATATGACAAGTTACCCCCGGATAGTGCAGCATATTACACTATCCCCGGGTACATCTGGTTGCGAGTGAACTATGGCAGGAGATTACTAATGTAGGAGAGAATGTAGGGGGTCGTATGCGCGACGTCCCCGGGTGCTGTCGCTCTACGGGGGTACCCCCTCTTCTTTTCTAACTAATACAACTGAATGATGGGTGTAATTAAATAAAAAAAGTTTATGTACAAAGTTATTTATCAAGTCTACCTGTGGAACGGTAGGAACTCTGTCAGTGAAGACAGAGAGGTTGAGTTCACAACCTTCGACGAAGCGTGCTCACACGCAAGCAAGTGTAAGGGTGCTGTCTATGCACCTAATGGATTGCGCGTCCTCAAGTATCATTGAGGCGCGCGATTCTATCGCATTCTAACTAATACGACTTAATCGTAATGTACAAGGTGTGACCTTTTTCACGCCACTTCGTGTCGTGGCGTTACTAATGTACCGCTTCGCGTCTAACTAATACGACTTACAGATTAGATGTATTACAAATTACAATTTTCCAATTCCGCAGCAGGGGAGTCTGATGCAGGAAAGCGCTATGTCGCACACACCTTTTTGATTCACGGATTAGCGGGCGACGCTCTCGCTCAGTTTCTCCGCGATAATCCTAAGTCTCGTCCTGATTCAGCGACAGGATTACCGATGATCAGAAGCTTTAATAGCAACAGACATCGCGGAGAAGCTTACGCGTATCGCTCAGCGTCTATCGACAAACTGACGGGTTTGACCCGCTGGAGAATCATCAGCAGCGGGGAAATCGAGAAGCGTCTGCATATCGAGTATGCGGGTCTCACTGCGACAGAAGCGGGTCTAAACCGTCTCGAGCGTATGGCGATGCAGGAACTGCGCGACATCGTCGCAGGAAAGGTTATCGCTGCTGCACCAGTCGCTGACGCTCCTGTTGCTGCTGCTCAACCACCTGCTCCTGAAGCAGCTCCTGTTGAAGAACAGCAGTCTGATGCTGGTAGTGCACCATTCTAAGATCTCAAACACAGGCACTCACTAGCGTGAGTGTCTGTTGTTTTTCAATCTCTATATGGAGAACGAATCTACATAGAACGACAAAACAAAATGTCGTATATGTCGAATGATTACTAACTTACCGACAATGTAGTGTTTGTCGTCCGTGTCGACAGGTGCGTAATCTACGGGGTTTTTTCTATTTGGTGAACGATTTCTATTCAGTTGCAGTCGATAGGTTTCGATTGTACGAGCGTGACGTCCTTACGCATTATTAATACTATACTACAGTGAAAGCAGTAGAAAAACCAAACGGTGTGTTCTCGACCAAAATCAAAAACGGAGAACGTAAAGGTCAGTTAATGGACATGTTCGTCTACAGAATCGTAGAGGCGACACAGACAGAGTTAAACGCATATTCGCAATTTCTTGCATCGCAAGGATATAAGTTGCAACATTGCGAAGAAACCGGTCTTCCGTTGTACATGCATCCAGGTCACGTAGGCGTGAACATCGAAGTTACCGTGAGTCCTACAACAGGACGTGCTTACGTGGTGAACTTCGAAGAGCGTAAGCTACGCAGTATCGCTCGTAAGAACGGTATCGAAGCGGAAGTTAGAAGCGAGATGGCGAAACAAATCGCTGAAGTAGCGAGTAAGTCTATCATCGCTAACATGTTCGCGAGTAGAGCGGCAGTTCCTGTGAATGCGTTGAAGCAGACACCTGCGAATGATGCAACACCCGTTAATAACGAACCTGTCGCACAGAACGAACCTGTCGACGAGCCAGTTGAAGACGGAAGTGCACCGTTCTAAACGTGTGTAACGTGCTGATAGTGAGAACGTTAAGGACTGTGAGAACTAAACACTCTCATAGTTCTTACCCTCACATCAACAACAACAATTCGTAATTGAGTTCACCTCTATATAAGTATAGCAAGACTTTACTTATCTACCGTGCTCTCTCCATTACTCTATATATACGTATGGTTACTTATATCCTTATATGTAAACTTAAGAGAGTTGTTCTTTTAGAGACCGATTCTATTGAGTTACTCCGAGCTTTTGTGGATCAGAAGATCGAGATTTCCCGCATTAATACTGTTGAGATCATAATCGACAGTGAGTAATTGAAACATAAGGACTACACACAGCAATATTATAATACTAATTTGTAATACATTGTAGTCCGGATTGTTTCGCCACATTGCTATATATTTGTAGCAAAAAAGAATGCTCACAGCACGTTAATTTGAACTGCAACTTCAAACAAACATAGCATTCTGTACCTTTGTTATTATGTTGAAGATTACTAACAGCACTTATCTAACTAAAATGGATGAATAGTAAATAGTAGTCTGTAAGCATGATGATAATCCCGCACGTTAAAGAATAGAACAGCACATTATACAAAACTATAATATGCTAACGAGATGCAAGGGGACACAAGTGAGATACTTGGTAGTCTACTATCTATTCTGTCGCACGTGCAAAGACACCGGGTTTATCCGTGTCCTCTTGCTCTCAAATCTACTCTCATCCAATTGCAGGTAGTATAGTTCTTTCCGCGTTAGTCTTTTAGACAGTGACGAATATGGTAAAGATGTTAAGGGTTGCAACCTTGTGAGAGTGCCAATAGAAAGGACGTGATATTCGTCGTATACCTGAGCATGTAGACAAACTGCTTAACTTTTAAATCAGGTGGTGACTGTATATAAAACAGTTACTGGGATTGTACTCATTAGAGTATAAACAAATCACCTTTAGATTTCTTATTAGTGGGTAGCGTGTAGTACTATAAGTCTGCTCCATTCCAGTATAGAAGTCACTGATTTTGTTAATGCACCACAACTCACTTCCCAAGGGTGAGCAATCCGCTAAAAAATTACCACACTTGTGGAGGCATAGCGGATTGAGTGCAGAGGGGCAAAACCTGATTAGTTCAGTGAACAGACCAATGAACCCTCTTAACAGAGCACTAAGTTGCTGTCACTTCTCGTATAATCAGTTCCCGATGGTTAGCAGTTGTAATAGAGTATAGATTAAGGTTGGAGTATAAGGTGTCATGCACCCCAACATCTATACAACTGTTTCCAAAGGGATAACCAACTAATCGTCAACTAGAAAATCTATTTATCCAATGAATAAGTTCGTACAATCCATGTTCTCTAACGACTCGGTCACAGAGAACGGTGCTATTACACACAGCACCTCATCAAACAAGTGTGTAGATATGTTCTTCTTAATAGGTGCTTCAGACAAACTAGATGATATGGATATCATCGCCATGTTTGTAGGTGCTTATGTAGAGAATCCTAAACTTGCAGTTCAGATACTTCTATGGTCCCGTGATTGTCGCGGTGGTGCGGGTAGACGCAGAGCGTTTACCGTGATTATGAAGTTCATGAGAACTGCTGCTAGTGATGACCTTAATGAAGTCTATGAAGAATGTATCATCCGTACTCCTGAACTGGGGTACTGGAAAGATGTATTCAATATAGATGAACCTTCTGAAGATAGCCTTAACTGGTTATCACATCAGTTAGAAGAGAACGATAATGCTAACTTATTAGCAAAATGGTTCCCTCGTAAAGGTCCATGGTTTGTTGGTATGCACAAGTACCTTGGTCTTACAGCAGGTCAGTTCAGGAGAAAGTTAGTTAGTATGTCAGACACAGTAGAACAAGACATGTGTTCTCAACAGTGGTCTGAGATTAACTATTCTCAAGTTCCTTCTATTGCAGGTTTGAGATACAGGCGTGCTTTTACTAGACATGATGAGCAGAGATATACACAGTATATTACTGATGTTTCTGAAGGTAAGAGTAAGGTGAACGCATCTGTCTTGTATCCACATCAGTTAATCAGTCCATTATTAAATAATTGGTCTGAGTTAACATCTGATGATGCCCAAGATTTAGATAACCGTTGGAATGCATTGCCCGACTACATGAATGGTACAACAGATAGGATACTTCCTATGTGTGATGTATCTGGTAGTATGACAGGTCTTCCTATGGAGATATCCGTTGGTCTTGGTATGTACATTGCTGAAAGAAATAAAGGTGTATTTAAGAATGTAGTATTAACGTTCTCTGAGAGACCCGAGTTTCATGAGATCACTGGCACAGACTTAAAGTCACGTGTTATTAGTCTCAGCACTGCACATTGGGCTATGAGTACTAACTTGCAGAAAGCATTTCAGGTTATGCTTGAACGTGCTATTGCAGGTAAAGTATCACAGGATGAGATGCCTACTAAGTTACTGATTATCAGTGACATGGAGTTTGATGCAGCAGGTGGTTTCAATAACTATGATGCTGTCAGACAACAGTATGCTAATGCAGGATACCTAATGCCAAGTATTGTGTTTTGGAATGTTAACGGAAGAATGGGTAACATACCTGTTAAATGTGACACTCCTAATACTGCATTAGTAGGTGGGTATAGTCCGTCTATCTTGACGAGCATCTTGTCAGGTGTAGAGATTACTCCCGTGAGTATCATGTTACAAGCAGTTGATAAACCGAAATATACTATCTAAAAATAGGGGAGTGTCATACTCCCCTCATTTTATTTTTTTAAAACGTAAACAATCAAAAACAAAAAATATGTTTAATTCGGAAGAAGATTACACAGCATATATGCAAGAGCAAGCATACCTTGAAGCACAAGGACAGGCAGAATATGAAGCATGGATAGCAGAACAAGAAGATTGGTACTATTCTATACAGGATAGGTATCATTATGCTACCGTGAAATGGTTTCCTACCGGTGATCCAACTCCCGTGTATCTTGTAGTTCTTGCAGCATTACCATCAGGTACAATAGCAGACTTTGCCGGTACTATATTAGAATGTGTGGTTCTCAAATCTTATAATGAACACTATACTAATAGAGAGAAGGTAGATGTACCCGCATCTGCTGTTGAAGTTATAGATCCTGAAATCACCAAGTTTAATCCTAATGTAGACTTCTAATGGATAATACAATAGTAAAATACCCAATGGGTGATGGAATGATCTATCTATTTGTAGTCACTATGACTAGTAATAATATGATACACGGTTTAGTAATACATAGTGAGAGTGAGAGAACTCCCGTTGGTACTACCGTTATCATTAATCCAAATAATGTTGAATCCACAAATATTGAATTTAAATGAGAGAAATTATTAATGGTCAAGAGAATATAGACCGTCATCAAGAGTTCTTTAAGTTTACACCTGAGCGTCAGAGATTAGAGTATTATACTAACAGGGGTTATTATAATTCCAATTATACATTTATATATGAAGATGATACTAAACTATGCTTAGGTAATGAAGGTAGACATGTTAGGTTTAATAATAACAAAGCGTGGTCACAAGCAAGTCCGGATAAAAAAGGTTTTACTTATGATAAGACTACCAAGAAGTTTAAGTTCTGGTATAAGAGTAATGCTAATACATTTTCAGAGTATGAGTGGGGTAAGATACTAACACATTCAGGTAATGAATGGTTAGAACCTATCTTTTATCCTATTACTTCTCTGATTACAGCAACTATGTTAGGTAAGGTATTCAGTAAGAAGATTACTAATCCTGTTGACTTATGTAAGTTATTCATTAAGAGTAAACCTTGGTTGAAGAACAGTGATATGTCTCCCGTACAGTTGCATAAGTTATTAGTATCTCTTAATAGTAACAGAGATCCATTGGGTATGTTTATCCCTTTCTTTTCTGTTGCTAAATCAGTTACTCCTATAGTAGATATGTATATGAACGGTAAAAGACATCATAATCATATTCTTACAGATCTTACTAATCAGTGTCTTGCATTAGATAGGAAGTTAGATTTCAGTTGGTCAGAGAAAAGACTAAATGAATATCATACTGAACTTACCCGGGAGATTATGCAGTTCAAGATAGATAATATCCGGGACACCCGTGTTGAGTACAGTGATCTACCACCTATTACTAATTCTATTAAACTATTATCATCTGAGAAAGAAATCTTTGAAGAAGGTACCCTAATGCATCATTGTGTGTACACGAACTATTGGTCACAAGTAAGTAACAGAATGTATTTTGTTTTTACCTATGAGAATGGTGATGTGCGAGCCACTATTGGTGTGAACAAGCATTGGGAATCAGGCAAGTTTGAAGTTCAGCAGATGTATCAGAAGTTTAATCAGCCTGTACCTGAAGAAGATAGAGCACGAGTAAAGTCTATTATGGACAGTGATTATATGCAGGAATGGTTTAAGAACAACAGTAAAGAAGAGAAACTTCCAGAGATGGAAGATGTAGTAGATTTTCTACAATGGTAAACTTTAAACCCCTGAGAATTAATCTTGGGGGTTTAATTATTCTTTGCTGATGCTTTGATGAAGAAATGCTGTTTCTCTTGTTCAGCTGCCATGATTGCCATAATACCTCTGAGTTCTTCATAGGTTAATTGTGCGATCATTATGTCGTCACCGTTTATTATTTGTATCATCAGTGAATCTACATAAACATCAGGTTGTACATAATCTTCCTCTTCATCAGAAAGCAATGGGTTATATAATCCGAGTTTTAGATATGTAGGCATAACTATAGTACTTTACCGTTACTGATTAGTTTGTTACTAACAGAGAATGTACCGTCCAAGTTCACATCAACTGTTGCAAATCCATGAACCCATTCTGTATGAGTATTCATATACTCTGCATTAAGTTCACATAAGCAACCTGTTGACCATGAACCATGTACTGTACCGTCTATATCTGTAGTAAGATGTTCTGATTTTCTATGAAAGTGTCCGCATATTACGGATGATTTGGTCTTGAGATACATGTTACGTGCAGGATTTACAGTTCCTCCACCTTTGTATTCATGACCGTGTATGATGTTTAGATTACCTGCTTTTACTGTAGTGAACTTTTCCACTAGATGGATACGGTTCTCTCCAAACTTTAATAGTATAGGTATCTCAAACTCCTCATTTCCTAACCATTCTGGTGCTTTAAGTTTTAACCATCTTTCTAATCTCATTTCATGGTTACCTATCTTATAGTATATCAGTGCGTTAGGAAAGGTTTCTCTCATGGCAGAGATAAACCATCTCCCCTGTTCTAATTCTTCACGCATCTTAGGTTTACTAGGGTCTTTATCAAATGCTGATAGACCATAGAAGTCTAAGATATCTCCGTTAAGAATTATAGTATCCGGTTTGTATTCAACCAAGTAATCTATTGCAATCTTTAATGCTTCTTCATCATGATAAGGAAAATGTATATCAGATAATATACCTATCTTACGTGATGCTAAAGAAAGTTTGAGTACTTTACTTTCTTCTTTATAAGATTTAGGTATACTCTCAAAAGGGTTGTATTTATGGGTTTTCTCACGAACAAATTCTGGATCTTGTATCTTTTTCTTATCTGCATTACCTTTTAATCCTGTATGATATCTGATAACATTTCTAACATCTTCTATAGATGCAAAGTGATCAGATTTTTCAGAGTAGATTAGTTTAGCAAGGGTAAGAACAGGAGTTGTTTTGTGTTTAGAAAGGTAAGATTTTACAATCTGTCCTTTCCTTGAAGGTTTACTAGCCATATACCAAAGGTAATAAAATTTAATTAAATAACAAAATTATGGCGTTTAACGTAAAGATTGATGAAGACTATCTTACTATTAAGTTATCCAGTCACTTAAAGGATCTTAATCCTATATGTATCAAGCAGATAGCTGAGGTATTGATGTCTGGTAATAGTACTACTACAGATGTAGTATTCAAATCATTAGACGGTTATATTTTTCATGACTCTCTTCATGCAGTAGGTGATACTGTTATGATTCATATGGAGCATCTCTATACATACAGATATGATGAAGATGCTATGAAAGAACAAGGTATCATAGATGAGAATCGTCACATAAAATGTACCGTAAAATCTATAGATAAATATGCACAAAGTTTAAGAGTTAGTTACCCTGCTGTTAATAGTTCAGGTGGAAACTTAGTATCTGAGTGGAACATAGAGATGAACCATGTTGTAAAAACCATAGGACTAGTACGTCCTAATTTAGATGAATTAATATGAATGAAAGTCAAGACAAACGTGCCGTATATATGGGCACATTCGAAGCGTACAAGAAAAGTAATGGTAAACATATGGTAGAGTTAATTGATACTACTACCAGAATATGGGAGTTTAGTAAGAATCATGTTCTTGCTTTATACTTTATATCTGTTATTTCTCTAGTATTAAGTATTATAGCATTAGCTATATAATGTAAATTATTTAAGTTACTCTGTACCAATTATTTGGTATTTTACTAACTTTGATTATGCTATATCAGCTCCCCACAGGAAAAGTAGTTTGGTTAGAGGTAGATGATGTTATAAATCTATCCAAAGAAGACTTGCAATTCTTGATAGCAGTTAATGCTGGGGAGCATATCCATAATCCCTTTAAACACTCTTCTATTGGTAGACAACAGTCAGGTGTTACTGAAGAAGATATTGTAGATGAAGAAGATGTCGATGAAATAGAAACATACTATGAGGAATTTTTTCCTGATGAGTTTCCAGATCTATTAGACGACAGTGTTTCTTTAAACTTCGAGGACTGATTTCAGTCCTTTTTTATTGTAAATTTTTAAAACAAAGAATATGAACAAGTATCAAAAGGTCGTTTACGATGGGAAATTGAGTCATTATCAGAAGTATGGTACTTCTTTTAAGAAAATTCAATTTGAAAAGGATCCGTTCAACTCTTATCAAAACTTTTTGTACAAGCGTGCGCTATTTGGACTTGCGGTGTATCCACAAGATGAGCTTGTAAAAATGCATTGGGATAAGAAAAGAAGGATTGAGAAAGTGCATGAAAGAGCACAGAAAGTATTAAATCTATGGAAACAAGAGATGAATAACCAATGGTTGGGAACTCTTTTGTCCACAGTATTCTATCACAGTTCATTCATTAAAGAATTGAATGAAAAGTTTGGTCAAGAAGTAGATGATCAGTATATTAGCAAGATAGATTTCAAGTCTATGGGTATCAGCAAAAAACAAGTTGTTGATAAGCTCATAAGCGAAAAGATCTTGCCGAATAACTTTTATCAACTAACTGACAAATAATGGAATTGCACGGTCTAACTAACGAAGAAATTATATTCATCTATAAAATTAATCAGAAGTCTATTCATACCTATAATCGCATTTTTGAGAAAAAAGGTATATATGAAGAATTGGAGATACCCGATATGGGGTATATCTCCGTCTTCAGGACTATGAATGATGAAGATCTAGATGATATGATGGAATCTGAGCACTATAAAATGTGCCTACAGATTGAAGAAAAGTTAGCACCTGTAGTAGACATAATAGAGGAAACTCTACCAGAAGTCTATGAAAAAGTAGAAAACATCTTTAAAAAATTGTCAGAAGAATGAAAACAACATTTATTGTTAATGGTAAGACACAGTTAGTTCTTACCCCGGAAACCGATACAGAAAAAGTATTATTAGCAGCATTACTAAAACAGTCAGATCGTATGATTACAGACCTATCAGAAGATAGTGCATATGCTCGTACGTATGGACATGGTTCATTACTAATAACCAGTCAAGCTAAGTTACATGCAGACGAAGAAGAAACTGTGTAGTGGTTGTAATCAGTTAGAATACATTTGGAAGAAAGAGGGGTCAGAGAGATATTGCAAGAATTGCTGGAGTTGCCAAAACAAAAGTAAGAAAAGCGCTAAACCAACTAGTAAAAAACCTCTCTCCCCTCGATCTTCTAAACAACAGAAACTGGAAGCTTTGTATTCTATACTACGTACTAAGTATCTACAGAATCATCCGTATTGTGAAGCACATCTTCCCGGTTGTCAAATCAATGCAACAGACATACATCATAAGAAAGGTAGAACAGGAGATCTAATGTTAGATGATACTGAGTTCCTTGCTGTATGTAGACTATGTCATGGTTGGATTGAAGTTAACCATGTGGATGCTAAGACATTAGGACTATCTAAATCTAGAGAGGAATGAAACAAAAAAAAGGACGCATCGGTCTATTACGTGTTATATCACCTCAACAAGCTACCGTTAAAGAAGGTAGATATGTAGATCCTATTCTAGTAAATAGTGCTTGGAGTTCTGGAGATATAATTACTAGAGATTTATATATGGTTGACCTTAAGGATTGTGATATACCTCTCTGGTATGAAGCAAATGGAAACTATGTAAGATTTAAGATTAACAGTAGACATCAAGCAGTACTATATTACAATTCAAAGAAAAAGAAATGAGTAAGTTTAAAGAACTAATGATGAACCCTTGGGGATACGGTATTGATGTACGTGTTTACTTTAATAATGTAAAGGACTGTATGTATCACACAGCATTCATTAGGGGTGCTGTTTCTCATAATCAACTTAAACGTCTTATTAATCTTGCTGGTAGTGATCATCCGGAAGGTATTCCTACTAAAGAACCCGAGTATGCTGAACTGTATATCTACCGTATATATGGTAATGATAAGGAGTATCAGCAGTATTGCAGAACAATCAAGATGACTAAACAACAATGTAAACAAGTATGGAGTTATGAGTAAGAAGAAAGAAGAAGTGCAAGAAGAAGCACTTGAGATACTACAAGATTATAATAGAGCAACTGTAGCTGTGAGTATGGGTGTTGGTAAGACACTCATTGGTTTAAAACATATAGAAAGATCTTATCGTCCCGGACGCATGTTTCTTGTTGTAGCACCTAAGTTAGCGATATTAAAGTCTTGGGAAGACGAAGCAAAGAAGTTTAATCTTGAGCATTTATTACCACACATTCATTTTACTACGTATTTATCTTTAAACAAACAAAGTTTAAACTATCATACGGTGTATGCGGATGAGTGTCATAACTTACTATACTCTCATCAAGAGTGGTTAGATAATTATAATGGTAAGATTATAGGATTAACTGGTACACCACCGAAAGTTAAGAACTCTGAGAAAGGTAAGATGATTAGTAAATTCTGTCCTGTAGTATACGAGTATATCACCGACAATGCTGTCGAGGATGGTATACTAAATGACTATAGTATAGTAGTACATCTATTACCTTTAGATGCTAGACGTAATATGTCCAAGAAGACAAAGACTGGTAAGACATTCGTATCCAGTGAGTTATCTGATTATAACTATTGGTCTGAAAGATTACTAAACGCTAATCCTGGTAAAGAGGAGCAGATACTTCGTGTTATGCGTATGAAAGCTATGATGAGTTATCCTAGTAAAGAGCAATACGCTAAGAATCTGTTTAATTCTATATCTGATAAGTGTATACTATTTGCTAATACACAAGATCAATCTGATCGTATGTGTACACACAGTTATCATAGTAAGAATCCAGACTCTGAAACTAATCTTCAGGACTTTAAAGATGGTAACATTAATAAGTTATCCTGCGTATTACAATTGAATGAGGGTGTTAATATACCTGATCTCAAGCAAGGTATTATCATGCATGCGTATGGTAATGAGCGTAAGAGTACACAGCGTATCGGAAGATTGTTACGTCTAAATCCTAAAGAGAAAGCAATAGTACACGTGTTGTGCTATGAAGATACTGTCGATTATACCTGGGTAACTACTGCGTTAGAAGGTTTCGATGAATCAAAAATTAAATACGTAAAGAAAGTATGAGTAATTTACCTCCAGGATCCAGTGATGATCCGTTAGCACCATGGAATAAATCTGATAAACTATGCAGACACTGTGATGCTGAGTATCTAAGAGATATCTTATATCAACAGGTATATGATGCAGAAGATTGTGATGATGACTGTGTAGATGAGAGAGTAGAGGAGCTATTATCTGTACAACCCTTATGTAAAGACTGCGCTAAAGAAGAATATTATGATTATGATGACGATTACTGAAACAGAAGTACTAGAAGAAGTACAAGTTAATCAAGATGAAGAAAGTAAGATCATCTTGTATAACGATCATGTAAATTCATTTGAGCACGTAATTATGTGCTTAGTAGCATTCTGTGATCATGGATTTCAACAAGCAGAACAATGCGCTACTATCGTACACTATAAAGGTAAGTATATAGTAAAGCATGGAAGCAAAGAAGATATGATCGAGCGTGCTAAAAAATTATCCGAAGAACATTTGACAGTTGAAGTAATTTGATTATATTTGTCATGTGTTTTGTTACTTAGTATATGTTTTGATTGTTACTGAGAGAGGGGATTTATCCCCTCTTTTAGTTTAAACCAACCTTATGAAAAACAAGAAAAAAACTGAAGAAGAACTAGTCCGCACACTAATAGAGACTATGTTCCTTATTGCTGGTTATCCTGATATAACCTTTGAAGATATCCTTAAAGAAGGAGACGGATGGTGGTCTAGATATACCATGTCCGAGAAACAACGTGATGACTGGTTCAAGTGGGGTTCTGACTATCTAAAGAAAGAACTTAAACTTAGTACTGTAAATGCACATAGAAAGATGCAATGGATAGACCTTATGTGGGGTCTCCGTGTAGTTAAACCTCAACAAGAATTAGAAGAATAACTATGGAAAAAGAATTTGTACCTTACGAGTTGGCTTTAGAGTTAAAGCAACTTGGATTTGATGAACCTTGTTTTGCATATTATGATACTGGTATTTTTACATTTTGGTATCATTCTGAACAACAACCTGATTTAGTATTAAATTGTACAGCGCCACTATACCAACAAGCATTTAGATGGTTTAGAGATAAGTATGGTTTATGTTCTTGGATAGAAAGAATGTATACAGTAGATAGTATTTGTTATTATAGATACACGTGTGAATATAAAAAAGATCCTTTATCAAAGACTCATGAAGTTATACTTAGTCTCAAAGAATATGATAACTATGAAGAAGCAGAGTTAGCTTGCTTACAAAAGCTAATAGAAATTGTTAAAACTAAATAACTATGAAAAAGACAATGATGTTTATAGCAGTAATAGCAATGCTATTGTTATCCTGCGAAAAAGAAGAATGTAACTGTGGTACTATTGCTAATGACGGTATAGATAATGGATGCTACTGGTTAGAGATCCGCAATGACTGTTCAGGTAACAAGAAGAAGTTCTGTTTTGATGAAGATGTATGGATGAATAACCATCCCGGTGACCATTTCTGTGTAACTAATGAACCTGCTTGGTAACCATGAATGAGATTAGTGTGTTTGTAGAACGTCTTAAGAAGATTGGTATACAAATAGAACTTGCTAGTAATGTTCCTTGGATATATCTAGATAAAGTTAATGGTGTCCGGATTAAACGTGAAGACTGGTATAATGCTAATCATGGTTACTGTATAGCATACCACGGAGTAAAAGCAGGTGAAGGACCCCATCTTAACTGGAATAGTATGGATGTTACCTTTAAACTAATCAGAAAGTATAAAAACTTAAATGATCATCTATGACACCAAAAGAAAAAGCAGAACAGTTGATTTCTAATATGTATAATACAGAGCATTGTGGTATTACGCATTTCCCAAGTAAAAAATACTGCGATTGCAGTGAAATGAATATATATCAAGCAAAACAATGTGCATTGATAGCAGTAGATGAAATCATTGAAGAAGTTGTTGAAAGTGCAGACAATGAGGTAAAATCCATGAGAATTATTTACTGGGAAAAAGTAAAACAAGAAATAGAAAAGCTATGAAACCTGGTACTAGAGTAGTATGTGTAGATGATTCTATGAGACCTGAAGTTGCTGAATGGCAACCTAAGTATTGTCCTAACTGGGTAAAACTAGATGCTAAGTACACTATTCGTGAGTTTGATGATAATGATGGTATTGTAGACGGTGTATTACTTGAAGAAGTAAGAAACCCTATGGTTTATCTTACCAAATGGAATAGGTTTATAGAACCTAGGTTTGCTGCATGGAGATTCCGGGAGATGGAAGAGTCAGAATCCACAGAAGAAACTGTAGTATCAGAAGAAATAGAACTTGTTCTATAACACATTAGTTTATATATTTGTAACAAAACCAATAATTATGTTCAAAGAACTCCGCGGTAAACGCATCTTAGTAGAAAGACCTGAAAGACCAAAGTCTTTAATTGAATTAACTCCTGAAGCTGAAGAAGCAGCAGCAAGAGAGTTTGTAAAAACATTAAACAAGTTACCTGTTGCAGCAGTAGGTACTGATGTCACAGCTATTAAAGTTGGTGATTTAGTATATACTGGTATGGGTATTACCAACTGTGAAGTACTAGAGATAGAAGGTAAACTTTATTTCGTAGTACCTGAGCAGATGGTAATCATTGTTTGGTGATAATCCGCAATACAGATAGACTGTTAGGTAGCTCCTAACATCCCCAGTTGAGGAATACTCTTCGTAAGTGTACATACTCGAAGTGACGTATAGCACTGGGTTCTGTATTGCAACTTATTAGCCACGCTCGCGAGTGGATCGTAAAACACAGGAAGCCTCTGACACAAGCTCAAATTACTGTTCTCATCGTATAGGAGATAGAGTTAGCCTTCTCGACGTCGTTTAAAAAGGCAACCTTTAAACTTTTAAAACCAATTCATATGAAGAAAACAATTACACTAGAACTCTTACATCAAGACTTAAGAGTTATCAAAAATGAATCTGCTGAACTAATAGAAGAGGACATTAAACATTTTATTCAAAGTAGTAAAGTTCCTGAAGAAGCTGTTAAGTTATCAAAGTTGACGGTAGGATTTAGACAGTGGCACACTGATGAAGGAGTAAAAAACCTTCTTGTGATTAATTATGGTGCGCCATTAGGACAAATCATAGGAGTTATAGTAGGAGCTGCTTATGATATCCTTGAGTACAAAGAGGTTGATTCAGTAGAAATGCATGCGTTGCTTGTTCAGCACATAGTAGAGAACCTTGAGCTATGAAAAAGTTTAAAGAAGCCTTACTGCTGTTTTGCATTCAGATTATTAGCTACTCTTTGTTGTGTATAAATTTTAGAGCAGTAGCTGCAACTGACTACCATGAAGCTGCTATCACAGACTTTATGTTAGCATCTCTATCATTCTTTGTCATTAGGAAAATTGCTCGTAGTGAAGATGCTGTACACCAATGGCTGGGGTATGTTGCAGGATCAGTTACAGGTAGTTACCTAGGAATTTACTTGTCTTCAATACTTAATTAAACAAAAACTATGAAAAAATTATTATCAATTGCTCTAATGAGCTTAACAACCTTTCGGAATAGACGGCACACCTTTGGGTGTTAATTTTAAACTTAAAAACAAAATAAAATGGAAGAAAATCCACAAAAACCAATGACACTCGGGGAGTCGAGATGTCATATCAATTTTAATCCATCATCGGATGACAAGATTGGAACATTCAAACGTATGATGGCAGATGCTATTGACTATTGCAATAATGAGCGTTTAGAATCTTTAGACCCTGAAGCACAACGATGTTTTGCTATTGCTATGAATGAATTAGAAACTGCGCAGATGTATGCGGTAAAAGGCATTGCTAAAGGTTTGAATAAATAAAACAAACGTGTTGTTCCCTTGAGAAAGGAAATTGTTCCATGAAATGTAGATACACCAAATACAATCTACACAACACAGAGGACTTCTCATCCCCAAACATACTAACTATGAAAGACTGGCTTCTAGCAGTAAATCAGAAATGATGTCTTGAGAAGTATAGTTAGTTGTTAGTCAGGTGGCGGAATTGGTAGACGCAATATATGGTTATAGCACTATGGGTAAAAAAGCACGTTGCGTGTGGTCACTATAATGGCAGCCCTTACAGGTTCGAATCCTGTCCTGACTACAAATAATTAAACATGAGTACAGAAAAACTAATCAAGCATGCTTCTTTACAAAGCATGGAGATTAAACCTTCTGGACGTAGTACTGATTATATTACCCCAAGTTTTGCATTTGGGTGTGGATATAACTGTAGTTACTGTTATTGTAAGAGACACGTAACAGAAGGTGTAGTATTTTATAAAAATGTAAATGACATTCTCACAGCTATAGACCATCACGCATGGTTTGCTACTGATGAGAAACCTAATCAAACAGATGATAAGTATATTACTTATGATATTGGTTGTAATGTAGATATAGGGTTACATGCTAGACAGTTACCTTTAGTAGAAATCTTTGACTTCTTTAAGTTACATCCCCGTGCTAAAGCATCTTTTGCTACTAAACATCTAATGCCGGATTTGTTTCCTAATAAATTAGCTTTTCTTAATAATAAGATTAGACTTCGTGTTAGTCTGATGCCGCAGAAATATGCTGCTGTACTAGAACCTAATACTCCTAGTATAATAGAAAGACTTAATCAGATTACTATGTTACTTGTAGATGGTTATGAAGTACATCTAAACTTTAGTCCTGTTATAGTGACTGATGGTTGGTTAGAAGAGTACCGGGATTTGTTTATGTTAATAGATGAGATAATTTCTCCAGCTGCAAAAAAACAGATGAAGTGTGAGGTTATATTCCTTACACATAATGAGAAGAAACATCTCTTTAATGTAGAGAATAATCTTCCCGGTGAGGACCTGCTATGGGTTCCTGAGTTACAAGAAGCTAAGATATCACAGTATGGTGGTGAGAATATCCGGTATAAACGTGAACTAAAAGCACAGTATATACATGAGTTTAAGTCACTACATAGTGTGTTAATTCCTTGGTGTACAATACGTTATATATTTTAAAATTAAAAACTATGGCTGACATAACTAAATGTAAGGGGACTAATTGTCCTGTAGCAACAAAGTGTTATAGATACACTGCTAAAGATGGTATGATGCAATCATACTTTTTAGATGTACCTGGTGAAATAGAAGATGGTGAGTTCACCTGTGACTATTTCTGGGGTGAGAAAATTAATGGTGTATGGCAAGAACTAAAAGACATATTAAACGAAAAAGAAAAATGAGAAACTATTATGTAATTGATTCTCTACAACAAGATGTAGAGTATATTATCACAGAAGCTGATACAGATAACGGAACATTATACCAACTATGGAGAAGTATGGGTTCTACATGGTCTGAAGATGCTAAAGGTGAACTACTAGTCAGTATTGAGAACGACGGTAACGGATATAAGTTTAAGTTCAAACCTCGTGAAAAGAAACGTATAGACTATGATGAAATTGAATGGTTATATCTTTTAATCAATCATGTACGTAAGGAAGATCCATCAATGAGTATTTATAATGTTTGTCAGTATGCATGATGTAAATAAAATACTAGTCGGGAATATGTCTGACTTAAATAAAATACTAGAGGCACATAATGCTATTACTAGAATTAAAGGTAAAGAGTATGCCCCAACAGCTGCTGAAATTCAAGAGTGGCTTGATAAAAACAATAAAAGTACTATGAAACAATACTCACGTACGGCTATATTTGATGAGTTAAAAAACTATTGTCATCTATCTAAAGATCATGACTACATTGAAATATGCGAGTGGCATAATGGAGAAGGGTTTGATGTTGAAATATATGGTAACCCTGGTGCTAAATTTCAGTTAACATGGGGTCAGTTAGATGCTCTTAATACATTGATAAAAAAACTAAATAAAAATGATGGTGAAGACTAACATTAAAACTCTTAAGTTATGAAAATTGTAGACTCTATATGGTTTGATAAGATAGGCATTGTAAAAGTAGACAATGGATATGAGACTAAGTGGTACATTGGTATAGGTAAAGGTAATAACAAAGAACTTGATGAGAAGATCATCATGACTGCAGGTACACCTATCTATCCTAAGATGCTACAAGGATTCTTTAAGTCTGTAAAAGAGGTAAAAAAAGAAGAGGAGCTTGAAGCTATTAGACTTGAGCACCTAACAGAGATTAACAAAATAATTAATAAACAAAAAGATGCTGATAATAATAGCAGTAATAGTTAGTTTTATATCTTTATTTCTCATATTCTATGCAAAACTATTGATGAAAAATGCTGAGATAGATATGCTTAAAGAACATGTTTGCTATGATAAAAACGATTTACATAATGCATGGAACAATGGTTTTGTAGAAGGTGTTCATAGCGAAGAAGGACATGAAACAAAAAGTTTTCACGAATGGTACCAAATGCATAAATTTGTAAAAAGATATGGAAAATAACGGTTTGTCTTTAAGTGCTATAGTTTTTATAGTGCTATTAACACTGAAACTTTCAGATGTTATTGATTGGTCATGGTGGTGGATAACTTTACCTTTATGGTGGATGATACCAATGGTATTACTGATTCTTATATTTGCACTCATTGTGGTGTTATTTGAAGAACTAAGTAAAAAGATTAGAGAACAAGACTAGTATGACTGAAGAAGAAAAGCTAAGAGTAGTGCATCTCATGATGCATTTAGAAGTATGCATTCATGCATGTGATAATACTGAAAGTATTAAGTGGTTTAACAAACACAAGACTAAGATGACTATGAAGAACTTTGTAGATACAGTTCTTAAAGAACACGGTCATTTATTCAAAGCTTTTTGGGAGACACCTGGTCTAGATATGACAAACTTTGTTAGAGCAATAACAGAGTTTGGTGAAGAGGTAAGTACACTTCCTTTAATGGACTTACCTGAAATTACAGAAATTATAAAGGATTACAAACAAAATAAATACAGTAAAAAATGATTACACCAGTTTTAGTATTTGCAACTATCTGTGCAACAGGGGCAGCCTTTTTATTCAGAGCAAAGTATAAAGAGTCTAAAGAAGAACTTAATGACTTAGAAACTACTTACGATAGAATAATAAATAAATATGCAGATGGTTTAGTAGAGAACCATAGTTTAAAAGCAGAGTTAGCTAAACTCAAGAGAAAACCAAGAAAAGATAAAGGTCAACCTAGAAAATCGTACAATGGCAAACCTGTTACCCGTAAGCGTAAAAGCGACGAAGGAAAATAAGTCTCTTAGTTTTGATAAGTTATCACAGACTAAGTTAGACCTGTTTCTTCAACAAGTACCTGAAGGATCTAAAGTTACAATTACCTATGAGATAGTTCAAGATAACGGAAGCTATGCACAGTTGAGCAAGCTCCATAAGTGTATCAGAGAACTAGCTGAGTATAGTGGTAATACTTTAGATGAGATGAAGATGTATGTAAAAGAAGAATGTGGTTTGATAGAAGGAGAAGATCATAAATCTTTTGCTAATTGTAGCAAAGAAGAATTATCTAGAGCTATTGAAACTTGCATATCTATTGGCGATAAGATAGGGTTCCCGTTATATTGATTCGGGATCCTTATCTAAATCAACATCAACAGTTTCGGTTAATCCCTGTTCTCTTGCTGCATTCTCAATCTGTAACTGAGTAAGAATCAAAGTTTTGAGATGATAAGCAATTCTATTTTCATCTGTATTTTCCTCACCTTTATTGATTATATCAATAAGACCAAGGAACTCAGAATGATCTTTACAAGGAATTAATTCGAAGATTATTTGATTGAGACGCTCATATAAAGCAGTAGGTAATTCTACCTTTACCACAGCGTCTTTCTTTAATACTTCAAGCTGTTTTTTGTTGTTTTGTTCTTCGCTCATACCGTAAGTTAATTTATACAAATCTATGTTAGAAAACGTAAACTTACAAGAAGTAAAAGAAAAACTGTATGTGAAATTGAAAGACGCTGGTTGGTCTGAGTATCTCAAAACTTTTGTTTTAAGTTCAGAAATGGACAAGATACTCGAGACTTTACTAGCAGAAGCAATGGATAATAAAAGATTCACACCTAAGATAAAGCACCTATTTAGAGCTTTTGAAGTGTGTTCTTTTGATAATGTAAACGTGGTTATGATCGGTCAAGATCCGTATCCACAAGAAGGTGTAGCAGATGGTGTTGCATTTTCATGTAGTATTACGGGTAAACCAGAAGCATCGTTGAGATATATACAAGAGTCTATTAGAAAGACAACAGGTATAGTGTCAACAGATCCGGATCTTACACGATGGAGTAATCAAGGTGTATTATTATTAAATTCTGCATTTACTACAACTATTGGAAAACCAGGTAGTCATCAACTACTATGGTCTCCTTTTGTAATTGCTTTATTAGATGCATTAGTTTGGAATAGACAAAACATAATTTATGTATTTATGGGTAAACAAGCAGCAAAACTTGCTGATTTTGTACCCGATAGTAACTATAAATTTATAGTATCTCATCCAGCAAGTGCTGCATATATGAAACAATCCGAATGGAATTGTGATGATGTGTGGAATAAGATAAATAGTACTTTAGAGAAACAAAATAAACCAAAGATCATATGGTAAATATAGACACAAGAAACGTAAGAGTTACTACTAAACTTACTAAGTATGGTGAAGTAGAATTTAAAGTAGTTACAACTAAAGGTACTTTTACTAACAAGTGTTTACATGATGCATTATCCCAAGCCGGTATCAAGATGACAGGTATTGGTAGTATAATTGCAGCATATGAAAGTAAGTTAGACTTAAAAAGAGATTTTAAAATATCAAGAAATGAATTCAGAAGTACAAACAAAGGTGCAGGAGGCATTAGATAATGCAGTACTGATACTAAACCAACAACTAAATGGTGTGCTAAGAACATTTGCTAAAAATGTAGGTGTTGCAATAGAACAAAGTGAGATCATAAAGAAAGTAACATATCATGATGTATTTATTGACTTTAGAGTTTCACTAGAAGATCTTGTCGATATTGCTCTTGAGATTAATCCTAAATCAATTAATCTTCATAAGAATAATAAAGATAAGGGTAAAGCAACTGTTAGACAAGTACTTGCATACATTGGAGGTAAGATGGGTTATACTGATGAAGCAATAGCATCACGTATTGGTTCTTCTCGTAGCACGGTTACTCTTGCACGTAAACGTGTAGAAGAAGCATTGTTATACAACGAGGTTCCTATGCGTAAGTTATATAACACATTTTTGGAGAAACTAAGAAAACATCCTAATTCTGAAGTACTAGATTACGTTATTAATATCTAAATTAGCAGAAACATATGGACATGCTACAACTTTTTCAGTTTATAGAGGATAATAACTTAACACCTAATCAGTTATACTTACTATGGTGTATCAAAAACAAAAATCTAGCTAAGAATATTAATCCACAGTTAGAATTACGTGGACTAATTGCTGAAGGTTATATAGAAAGTTCCAAAATTACCAGCAAGGGTGATTTGCTTTTAGAGAGTTTAACTAAGAATGAAAATTCTACTAGTAATTCACTAGATCATGTTGATGTATTTCTTAATATCTTTCCTAAAGGTAAACTACCGTCTGGCAAACCTGCTAGAGTAAACAAAAGAAACATTGAAGAAGCATTCAGATGGTTCTTTAAGAACTACAAGTATGACTGGAAGACTATTATAGCAGCTACAGTATACTATGTAGACAGTTTCGAAAAAGACAATTTCAAGTTTATGCGTAACTCACAGTATTTTATACGTAAACAAAATTCAGATAAGTCTTGGGATTCTGAATTAGCAAATTGTTGTGACATTGTATTAAGCGGAGATGACCAAGATAACTCTCCACATTTTTCAGAAAAAGTAGTATGAGTTTAAAAATAGAAAAAATCATAGCTAAGCTATTGACGTCGATTATTTTATCGGTCATATGCTATTTGATTCTTAGTAATTTTGTGATAGATGTTAGTATCTTTCAGTATTTAATTATTGAATTTATTTTGGTTTTATCACATACATTTTATAGATTTGTACATCGCTGGATTGATATTCAGCAACGATAATCACACTACATATGGAGAATAAAAAGCTTTGGAAAGACCAGAAGCAAGGATTCGTTGACTCCTTAGTTTACCTCAAAGGTAGAATGGATGGTCACATTCGCAGCTTGAAAACTCCGTGGGAAAAGTTTAATGATGCGACTACTGACGGTCTTGAATGGCACTCAATGACTGTAATAGGTGGTCGTCCCGGTAGTGGAAAAACTCTAATTAAGGATCAGATTGTACGTGAATCGTTCAAACTTAATCCTGATGAGAAGTTCAGAGTATTAGAATTTCAGTTTGAAATGCTTGCTCGTACTTCTGCAATTAGAGAGTTTTCCAGTGTACTTGGTAAATCATATAAGTACTTATGTAGTGCGGATGGAAAGTTGTCGAATGAAGATCTAGCAGTATGCTATGAACATGCCAAAGAGAGAGTTAAGATTCCTATTGACATTGTAGAAGAACCACTGACCGTTAATGAATTAAGAGAAACTATAACAGCTTACATGAATCATCATGCTGTTAAAAACGAAGACGGTACAGTAGACTTTACAAAGACAGTAGTTACCTTAGATCACTCTTTGCTGTTAAAGAAAGCACCATTTGAGAAGGATAAGTTTGATACCTTGTATAATCTTGGTGAGATGGTTACAGAACTCAAGAGGAGATATCCTATTGCGTTCATAATTCTCACTCAGTTAAATCGTGGTATTGACAATCCTGAGAGGAATGAAGACGGTAAGTATGGTAATTATATACTAGAGTCTGATATCTTCGGTTCAGATGCGTTGCTTCAACACGCTGATACACTTATTGGTATCAATAGACCTGCTAAACAAAAGATTAGGTTCTATGGTCCTGATAAGTATATCATAGAAAATGATCGGGTGCTTGTATTGCACTTCTTGAAATGCCGCAATGGTGATGCTCGTATGAGTTTCTTCAAAGCAGAGTTTGAACGCATGCGTATTTCAGAAATGCCTACACCACCTCAACAAGAAAAAAGAGTTAAAATATGAGTGTAAGTTTAAAAACAGAAAAAGTAGATTCTAAGACAAAAGTTGCTGAGCTAAGAGAGAAACATCAACCTGTATTCGAAGCATTGAATATTCCTGATGCGTATTTTTATCCAAAGTTAGCGTACAGACCAAAAGGTAAAGACGAATTACACATTAGTCTTTTCCCTAGTGAGTTACGTAAAGGTACTGATTTCTATACAGAGTTTGTCTCTGGTGAATTTGTACCGCAAGATTCAGAACGTACATTGTGGAAGTTGCACTTTAATCCCCACTGGGAGGATGAGTATGATACCACACCTACAACTGATTCTGCTTTGAGATATCTTATTCCTGTTAGTGAGTTAGTAAAAGTTAAAGCACCAGCTAAAACTATTGCTACTCGTTCAGGTATTGAAATTACAGAGTTCGAAGAGTTCTCATCTTTGATGGATGATGCTCCTATTTCTGATATGACTATCAGAGATCTTGCAGCGATTCTATTAAAGAAACCTGTAAGCAGCAAGTCTTGGTTAAACGATTTAGTTAAGTAATTATTATAAAAACATGGAGATCACACTACCTACAGCAAAGGTTCCTGCGGAGAATACAAGTCCGAAGAACCTGATTATTTTTGCTAAACCCAAAACGGGTAAAACAACTTTGTTATCACAATTAGACAACTGTTTAATACTAGATCTCGAAGGAGGTTCTAAGTATCTAGATGCTCTAAAGATTGAAGCAAAGTCTGTTGAAGAAATTAAGCATATCGGTAAAGCTATTAAGGACGCAGGTAATCCTTACAAGTACGTAGCTATTGACACAATCACTGCATTAGAAGAGATGTGTATACCATATGCTGAGGAGTTATATATGAAAACTCCGATGGGTAAAAACTGGTTAACAGACGGTAAACCTAAGTATGGAAACATATTGAGTCTACCTAATGGTGCTGGTTACCCATACTTAAGAGAAGCATTTACTAAAGTTGTAAACTACATCCAGTCATGGGCGGATCGTACAATCTTAGTTGGTCACGTGAAAGACACAATGCTTGAAAAGAATGGTTCAGAGTTTAACTCCTTAGATTTAGATTTGACAGGTAAACTTAAACGTATTACCGCATCAAACTCTGATTCTATCGGTTACTTGTATCGTAAAGGTAAGAAAAACATTATTAGTTTTAAGACCTCTGATGAAGTAGCTTGCGGAGCTAGACCTGCGCACTTAAGTAATAAAGAGATAGTTTTGTCTGAAATGTTAGAAGACGGAACTGTAAAAGTTAATTGGACAGAAATTTACATTGATTAAAAAGTAGAAAAATGATTAGTATCAAAAATTTAAAATCCTCAGAAGGTTCAGGATTGCCGAAAGTTATCGCTCCTGGTAATGTAGTATGTAAGATCAACAGTATCAAATTGGAAACACCAAGCTATGATACAAGTGCATCTTTCTTAGTAATGAACGTAGAGACAGAACCTATTGAGAATTTCGAAGGTTTCTATATTGACAAGAACAATCCTGATGCAGGAAGACATCTTGGTCAAGTTGGTAAAGTTAAGACTAATGAGTATGCATATAAAGATGGTACTACTAAGACTGGTATCGAAGTATATCGTCAGAACGACATCTTGAAAGCGCTTGAGTCTCTTGCTAGAAATACTAATTCTTACAAGTGGATGGAAGATAACGATGGTGTCTTTGAAACTATTGAAGAATATGTAGAGAAGTTCAACGAAGATGCTCCATTCAAAGATAAGTTTGTAATGATGTGTATTGGTGGTAAAGAGTATACTAACAAAGACGGTTATACTAACCATGACTTGTTCTTGGTTCGTAATCAACGCGGTGTTTATAATATGGCACCTGTTGAGAATGCAGCTAATGTTATTGCATTTGACAAAGACCTACACATTAAGAAGAAGAAAGTTGAGACTGTAGATTCATTTGGATCTGGTAACGTCGCAACGTCCTCTTCTGTGAGTAGTGACTTTGAACTCTAATTTAATTATCTGATACTAAAAGGGGGTGGAAGCATCCCCTTTTTTATCTTTAAACTTTAGCATATGATAAGTACTAAAAATCTAGTGTCTAGTATTATAGATGTTCCTGATCACTGGATCTTTGAGCACTATTGTAATCTGAGTGAGAAACTAGTAGGTCAAGATGTAAAGATTAAATCATTGTTTAATCCTACAGAAAGAACACCTAGTTTTTCAATATTCTATGCTGATAGCAAATACTATTACAAAGATTTTTCATCTGGTAATGGTGGCTCCGCTATAAAGTTAGTAATGGAACTCTATGATCTTGAGTTCGGTGCAGCTGCGAATAAGGTTATAAAAGACTACAGAGAGTTTTTGATGCTTGGTACAACTGATGACATAAGAACATTTAAGAGATTAGCAAGATATAAGATTGTTGATTTCACAAAGCGTTCTTGGAATAAAGGTGATGCTAAGTTCTGGACTCAGTTTGGTATTGATTCTGAAACGCTTGTTAAGTATGGTGTCGTTCCTGTCGGTGACTATACTATGCATAAAGAACAAGATGATGTTATCAAAAGTCTTTCTATAACTGGATCTAATATCTATGCATACACAAGACTTGATGGTAGCGTATACAAGATGTATCAACCGTTTAATGCTGATCATAAGTTTCTAAAAACAAAAAATTACATTCAAGGTACAGACCAGTTAAAATTCGAACAACCTAATCTTATTATCTGCAGTTCGCTGAAAGATATTATGTCACTTAGTAAGTTTGGATTTAATGCTGAGTTTGTTGCACCAGATAGTGAGAACACTGTTATCTCTCCGGGTGCTATTGCAATGTATAGAGCTAAGTATGAAAAGATCGTGATTCTATTTGATAATGATACTGCCGGTAAGAAAGCTGCTGCTAAATATGAAGCACAGTATAGTATACCATATGTTACATTACCACTAAGTAAAGATCTATCAGATTCTGTAAGAGATCACGGTCTAGAGAAAACACGAGAGGTATTATATCCTTTACTAAAAGAAGCAATAAACAAATGAGTTGGATCTACAAGAATCAGGTATTTACACCTGATATGATTCCTGAAGGTGCTGTCGGTTTTGTATATGAAATGACAGCTATCATAGATGGAAAGTCTTATGCGTATATTGGTAAGAAGAATTTTCATAGAGTTACTAAGAAGAAACTTACCAAGAAGAATACTCCGGCAGACAGACGTAAAAAGAATTATGAGCGTGTTGCTAAGCTTGCGTATGAGGATTACTTCAGTAGTAATGCTACGTTAAAAGAAGCACACAAGGATAAGGTTCCTATCAAGAGGAATATCCTGCAGATATGTTACTCTAAGACAGAGTTAACTTATATGGAAACAAAGTATCAGTTTGTCAACGGTGTACTAGAATCAGATTTGTATCTGAATGGTAATATCCTAGGACGTTTTTATAAACTTAAAAAATAAAATTATGAGTGCATTTAATGATGAATTAGAGGAAGCAGCATTTGTATCCTCCCTTAAGAACATGGGTATAACTGAACTTGTTGCTCAATACGACGGTAGTGGAGATAGTGGTTCAATAGAACATGTATACTGTGAAGATGAGGATGCTAATACTATAGATGTAGATGATGTCATTCTATCTAAGGTAGAAGAAATGCTTTATGAAGTTCTTAGTAATAACTATGAGTATGATTGGTATAACAATGACGGTGGTTATGGTACAGTAAGAATAAATATTGAAGATAAGACCTGGAAAGTAGACGGTGTTATAAGAAGTATAGAAAGTGCTGATGCATCAGGTGACTATGGCACATCCGAATGAACATGCTAAATCATCCGCTAGAAGGTGGGGTGGTGAACTAACAGATTACACACATATACATAGCTGGTTTGATGAGACTAAATCATGGGTAGGTCATAGTGACCACCGAATATTTCGTCATCATAGTGAAGGTATATTTGAAGCTGAAAAGATCTTCGGAGTAAGCTTTGTAAACACAGCAGGTAGAACTGTATACACCAGATATGTAGGTGAACAACATGTAAAAGAAGATTGCAATGGTTATATACCTAGTGCAAAAGAATGGGTCAAAGCAGTTAGTGGTAATGAACACCCACTGTGGAGAATTAAAACATTAAAAATTGAAGACTAATGACAAAGAACATTCAAGAAAGTATTATTCTATCAGATAGTACTTATGAAAGAGTATTAGGGATGCTAACAAGTCCTGACAAAGAAAGTGTATATATCGGTGTAAGTATTATAGAAGCAGTAGACTTGGAAGAGAACCTTCCGTACATCTTATTGCTTGCAAAAGATTGCAGTAAAAGTAACTGTAATCATGATCCTTTTAAGAATGATGTAACAACTCCTGATGATCAGGATGTTATAAGACATACTTCTTTTAGTCCATCTATCATGACATATGTAAATGATTGTGCTAATGATAAAGGACATCTTAACTTTAATAGTATGTATAATGTTATTAAGAAGAATACTAAGACTAGTCCGGCCGCAATGCAGTTTTTCCTAGATAAGTTTTCTGCGTCACTACAAGAACATTTATTAACCTGGGGTTTTGATTTCGTAGAAGAGATGAACCTTAAATTAATTCCAAAGCATGTTAAACAATCATGACAGTCTAGCAAGAGCTAGTAAAGAACTTATGTTGAAAGAACCATTCTATGGTCTTCTCCTACTAAGTTTAAATAAGCAGTGGAACAAACGTGTACCTACTGCTGGTGTAAGTAAGAATGGTGTTAACTTCCAGCTTACTATTAACGAAGACTTCTGGAACTCTCTTAGTGATAATCACAAGAGAGGTCTTCTGAAGCATGAGTTATTGCATATAGGTTTCTTCCACATTCAGTGTCAAGATGAATTTCAAAATAAGAAAGTAGCAAACATTGCTATGGACATTGAGATTAATCAGTTCATAGATGCGGAAGATTTACCTGAAGGTGGTTGTACTCTAGAGTCTTTTGCTGAATATAATCTACCACCTAAAGCAGGTTGTAGAGAGTATTACAAACTTTTGATGCAGGCAAAAGAACAAGAAGAACAATCTGGTTCTGGTGGAAAGATCTCTGATATGGCAGGTATGGATGACGGTGAACAACATAGTAGTGGTACTAATGTTCCTGATCATGGTACTTGGAAAGACTTTGAAGATCTATCTGAAGCAGAGAAGAAATTACTTGAGTCTCAGACAGCACATATCTTGAAAGAAATTGCAGATTCTGTAGAGAAATCTAGGGGTACTATTCCCGGAGAGTTTAAAGGTATCTTAGAAAGACTACGTCATGTAGAACCACCGAAGTTTGACTGGCGTAGTTATGTCAGAAGATTTGCAGGTGGTGCTAAAGAAGTATTCACTAAGAAACTTAGACGTAAAGACAACAAGAGGTTTGAAGAGAACCCTGGTCTTAAGATTAAAAACAAGAGACACTTGTTGGTTGCTATAGATACTAGTGGTTCTGTAAGTGATAAAGAAGTTAAGGAGTTCCTTAATGAGATACATCACATACATAAAACTGGTAGTGAGGTAACTATCTTACAATGTGATACTGTTATTCGTAGTATTGAGAAGTACAAACCTAATGAAGATATAACTCTTCATGGTAGAGGTGGTACTGATTTTGATCCTGTACTAGAGTATTACAATGAAAATCAAAGAAAGTATACGTGCTTATTCTATCTCACAGATGGTGAGTGTAGCACTGATGTAAAACCAAAAGGTAAAATGTTGTGGGTAATATCTACCCGTGGTGAAATTAACAAAGGTCTTCCTGGACCACAAATCAAGTTGAATTAAAAAAATTAAGAAAATGGCAAAGCAAGTTCAGTTAAACACAGATGAGTTAAAGCAATTCGTAACACACGTTGTAAATAATAACAAGTACTTACAGGAGAATGGAAAGATTCCTGTAGCTGTAAACATCGAAGGTGAAGCAGGTATCGGTAAGACAAGTACTATCTTACAGTATGCTAATGAGAACAACCTTCACTTTGTAAAATTATCCTTGAGTCAGCTCGAGGAGTTGGGTGACTTAGTAGGTTTTCCTATTAAGGAATTTGAAGTAGCAAAGACTACTGACGACGGTAAGCGTGTAGCTAAATGGATTCCTGAGAACATCATGCCATTGTATATTCAGCAGAAGTATGTTCCTACTGGTGAGAAGCGTATGACGCATGCACAACCAGAATGGATTCAAGGTAAAGGCGAGAACGGTTTGTTGATTCTTGACGACTATACTCGTGCTGATGCTAGATTCATGCAAGCTACTATGGAAATCATTGACCGTCAGGAATATATCTCATGGAAGCTACCAAAAGGTTGGACTGTAATCTTGACTAGTAATCCAGATAACGGTGACTATCAGGTGACATCTCTTGACGAAGCGCAAAAGACTCGTTTTATCACAAGTTACTTGAAGTTTGATATTGACTGTTGGGCGCGATGGGCAGAAGAGAATGAGATCGACACTCGTTGTATTAACTTTATGTTGTTACATCCTGAGTTGACAGAGAAGCGTGCTAATGCTCGTAGCTTCACTACATTCTTTAACTCTATCTCTAGTCTAGATAGTTTCGAAGAGAGTCTTCCTATTATTCAGATGATCGGTGAAGGTTCTGTAGGTGGTGAGTTTGCTACTATGTTTACTATGTTCATTAACAACAAGCTTGATAAGTTGGTAACTCCTAAAGATGTATTGAATAACAACAGTTGGGAGTATATCAAAGGACAACTTAAGTCTTGTATTGGTGAGGGTAACAGCTACCGTGCAGATATTGCCAGCTTGATGACTACTCGTATCATCAACTATGCAGTGCACTATAGTAATAACAACACAGTAACTCAACCATTAATTGATCGTGTTACTAACTTGATTACTGATGATATCTTCAGCAATGACCTTAAGTATTATATCGTTAAGGGTATCCTTAATGGTAACAAACAGAAGTGGTCTAAGTTGATGTTGAATCCAGAGGTAATCAAAATGACTGTAAAATAATGCAAAACAACATTAGTAGTATTTTAGAAGACTCTACTTTACCAAGCAAACTAAAATTTGTAGAAGGATCCCTTAAATATGTTTACATGTTTAGTCCTGATGAGTTTAATAGTGGTATTGGTGTAACAGAGTTGTATAAAATCTCTATGGAAAGTAGGAATAAAATAGCATCACTCCTGAAAGGGGGTGATGCTTATACTCCTGTTTCTGGAGATAAGATTTATTTATTACCAGACTCTAAGATACCTAGTTATAAGATCAAAGAGTATTGTAAAACATCTGGTATGACCGTGACTAGTAACATAGAAAAAGCTACTGTTATCCTAGGTACTGAACAGAATATTCTAGATGCATCAAGCTATGACATTAATAAGAATCAGTATCCTAATGGATGTATTGTAGGTGAACACTATTCTAGTCAGGTAGTATATAACCAAACCCTTGTAGATTTTATAAAGAATAAGAATACGTTTATTGTATTACCTACTACTGGTATAGATTATCATGACAGGTT
>ENA-ORFA01000080-ORFA01000080.1-marine-metagenome-genome-assembly--contig:-NODE-80-length-44088-cov-2.744768_pt1 | contig 44088 bp, 31 predicted proteins | sample MGYA00248621_ERZ508587 | MGnify/ENA primary metagenome ERZ508587 (study PRJEB26250, sample SAMN06266239) | marine metagenome | isolation source: Columbia River Estuary | place: USA:Columbia River Estuary... | reverse complement strand
TCGTACGAGATCGGCTTGTGGAATCTGGACGATGAGGAGTCGGCCAATCCGATGCCAGCAAAGACAATCGGACCCAAAAGTGAAGGCATCCCGTCGGTCAATCCTGCACGCGTACAGAGGGTGATTGGCTCCCCCAGTCTTGAAAAAAAGTCGCCGGCGGTTGGAGCAAGCGGGGAGCAGGCAAAGTCCATGGACTCTGGCGATAGCCGAGTGAGGCTGAACATTCAGCGACAAAAGGACTCTTCATTGTCGGCATCACAGCCTCCCAAATTGGCGAGTTTTTCCCATGAGTTTGATGATTTGGAAAAGTGGGTCGACGATGGAGGTGAGGCCACGGGCAAGGAAATGGAAGATGCCGCAAAACTTGCCGAGCTCGATGTTTCTCCTCCCCTCGAGAAGCAAGTTCCCGCTGTCGCATTTGTGGAGCCTGTCGCGCCCGCTCCGGTGGAGCCGATGGTTTCAGAAGCGCCGAGTGAGACTTCCAACCCAGTGGCCGCGCGTCGGCAGTCGAATTTTTCCAAGCTCGAAAAGTTGGGCATGGGTGCGCTGATTGTTGCTTTGCTGGCGATTTTTGCTGGGTTTCTGATGTTTTCGGTGACGCGTCTTCCCATGGAGTCGCTGGATTCAAGAAAGGTCAAATTTCCAATCGGCGGCAAACTGGTGACGGTTCGTGCGGCGAATACTTACTGGCGCGATGTGGTGCAGTCGGGTCCGGAAGCCGATGTGGTGAGGCGAGGCACCCGGATGTTGCCCGTGTTGGAGTTGTCCTGTTCCGAGGGGCCCGGCGTCTTGCGGGTTTTGTTCCGCGATGAGAATGGCGACTCGGTTGGGGATGTCATCACTCGCCAAGTCACGACCGAAGGAAAGATCATCTTTGCCGCCACCGCCGGTTTTGATGAGATCGGCATGCACGCCGCTTACCGCACCGGCGAAAGCAAACCTTGGAAGATTGAGGTTTATGAGGGTGGCGAAAAAAATGTTTCTGAGGAAAGTTTCGTCAAACTCTTCGAGATGGACATTTCCGCCGAGCGTCGCTGATTGTTTCGCCATGTCCGCCTCAGAAATCTCCCCGGTCGTGCCACGCGAAGGTTGGCATGTGATGCACTTGTTCTATCATGTCGATCACGCGCAATGGTCGCTTTACGGCGATGATGAGAAAAGGCAGGCCAAAACAAGGCTGACCGAGTTGGTGCAGGAAATTCGCGCCACTCCCAACACCCATCTGCTGGTTTTCTCCGTCACGACGCCGAAGGCGGATCTGGGTTTCATGTTGCTTGGACCCGATCTGCAAATGCTCAACACCTATGAGAAACAGATCAGCCTATCGCTTGGGCCGGAAATCCTGAGTCCGGTTTACTCCTACCTTTCGCAAACCGAATCATCGGAATACACCACAACACGCGAGCAATATGCGGCTGAGACGCTGATCGGTGAAAAGGGCATGTCCGAGGGTAGTGAGGAGTTCGAGGCGGCGCTTGTGGAGTTCGACCAACGAATGGCCCATTACCTCAAGCACCGCCTGTACCCGGTCTTGCCCGACTGGCCGGTGATTTGTTTTTATCCGATGTCAAAGCGCCGCAGCGGCGATGACAACTGGTATTCGCTCGGCTACGAGGAGCGGCGCAAGCTGATGGCCGGGCACGCGCGTGTCGGCCGCAAGTACTCGGGAAAAATTCTTCAGCTCATCACCGGGTCGACCGGCTTGGATGAATTCGAGTGGGGCGTGACGCTTCTGGCCAAGGACACATTTGACATCAAAGCGATTGTCTACGAAATGCGCTTCGACGAGGTTTCCGCCCGCTATGCCGAGTTTGGCGATTTCTACATCGGCCTGCAGCTTCCGCTAGATGTTTTGTTCCGGCGGATCTGCCTGTGATCCGCATTTGGCCGTTGCCACGCGCTGCGGCCAAAACTAGATTTTGATGTCGATGGCTGATCCGTCCCCCGCAGTTGAAATTCGCAATTTGGTCAAGGAGTTCAAAACCTCCTTCCGGCGTCGGCCATTGCGTGCGGTTGATGATGTCTCGATCCGCATCATGCCGGGCGAGGTTTACGGCCTGATCGGACCGAACGGTTCGGGTAAATCGACCACCATGAAGGCGCTGCTTGGGTTGGTGGCGCCATCGTCTGGCCAATGCTCGATTTACGGGCGCGATTCACTGAAGGTCGATTCGCGCAATGAAGTGGGATTTTTGCCGGAAAATCCCTATTTTTACAAACACCTCAGCGGCGCCGAAACCTTGAAGTTCTATGGCAAGCTTTGCGGCATTGGCGGGCGCGCGCTTGATGATCGGGTCGGTGAGTTGCTTGCGTTGGTCGACCTCGAAGGCGCGCGCGACCGTCGGCTTGGCGGATATTCGAAAGGCATGCTGCAACGGATTGGCCTGGCGCAGGCATTGATCCAAGAACCGCGTCTTGTCATTTTGGACGAGCCAACCGCCGGAGTCGATCCGCTTGGCTCGCGCCAGATCCGCGATTTGATTCTCAAGCTTCGCGAACGTGGCATCACGGTCTTCCTCTGCTCGCATCTTCTTGAACAGGTGCAGGAAGTCTGTGACCGCGTGGGAATCATTTTTCGCGGCAAGTTGGTCCGCGAGGGCAGGCTGGAAGATCTGATCGCCATCGAGGACCAATCGGAGATCGTACTGCGTGACGCGTCTCCCGAGCTTTTGGAAAAAATCAGGGCGCTGGTCGAATCGACGCCCGGTGCCATGGTGGTGAAAACCGGCAAGCCGCGCACCACCCTTGAGAGATTGTTCCTCCGTGAAATCAGCGAAGACGCACCATGAGTACCGCCACCATCTCATCGAAAGGCTCTCATCTGAGTCGGATCTGGGTCATTGCCACCCATACCTTCACGCAACTCGTGAGGATGAAGGTGTTTTACTTTCTGGCGGTTTTCGCGGTGATCGTGATCGCGAGCAATTTCTTCGACTTGCCGCAGCATGAGGGTCCGGAGGCCGTCGGAGCGAATGTGCTGCGATCGATCAGGAGTTGGTCGCTAGGCGCGATGACCTTGTTTTCGGTGGTCCTTTCGGTGGTCGCCCTGCCCATTTATTACCGGCTCAATGTCTACACCGCGTATGAATACCTGGAGACCCGCTTCGACGGTCGTGTGCGCCGATTGGCCGCCTTTTTGTTTCTGACCCAGCGGGGCTTGGCGGCCGGTCTGACCATCTACGCCCCGGCTTTGATTTTGAGTACGGCCCTTGGTTGGGATTTGTTATGGACGAATCTATTAACCGGATCGGTGGTCTTGGCGTATACTCTAAGTGGGGGTTCGAGGGCCGTTGCCCGTACGCAATTACTCCAAATGTCGGTGATCCTTCTGGGCATGGTTTTGGCCGGTTGGTGGATGTTTCGCAGCCTACCATCGGATTGGAGTGGTTCCGATGCCTTGCAACTGTCGGCCTTGGCCGGCAAAACCCAGGCCTTGGTCCTGCGCCTGGATTGGAACGATCGATATAGCTTGTGGACTGGCTTGGTCGGGGGTGGATTTTTGATGTTATCCTATTTTGGGACCGATCAAAGCCAGGTCCAACGTTACCTGGGCGGGCAATCCCTAAGTCAGAGCCGCAAAGGTTTGATGCTTAATGCATTCTTCAAGCTTCCCATGCAATTGATGATTCTGGGCCTGGGTGTTTTGATGTATGTTTTTTATGTGTTTGAGACGCCGCCTTTGAATTTCAAACACCCCGAACGGGTGGCGGCCCATGACCGGGTTCTCTTTGAGCAGGAGGCGCTTCGCCGCCGAGCGACGGCCGAGGCTTGGCGGGCTGCAACTTATCCTCAACGCAAGGATAGCTTGGGCATGGAATTCAAGCGTAGTGCAGCTCGATTGGATTCCATTCAATCGTTGGTGAGTGAGCGGAACAAGTCCATGGCTTCGGGGGATGATGGCCCGGACACCAATTTTATTTTTATCCGCTACGTTTTGGATTTTTTACCCGTTGGTTTGGTCGGCTTGTTGATTTCGATGGTGTTTTGTGCCTCGATGTCCTCCACTGCGGCCGAATTGAGTGCCTTGTCCACCACCACGCTGGTGGATTTTTATGCCCGATGGACCGGGCATTCACCGGAAGGCCCCAAAGCCCTGGCCATGGGCCGACTCTTTACGCTCGCTTGGGGGTTGTATGCGGTGGGCTTTGCCTTGATTGCGGATCGGATGGGGACCCTGATCGAAGCGGTCAATGTGTTGGGATCCTTGGTCTACGGGACCATCCTGGGAATTTTTCTAAGCGCTTTTTTTAGCAAGGGACTGCGGGCCCCTTCGGTCCTTCTCGCGGCCTTGTTAACGGAAGCCTTGGTACTCCTCCTTTATTTTGGGGCGGAAATTCCCTACCTGTGGCTAAACGCGGTGGGTGCGTTGGCCGTCCCTTTGCTGGGTTGGATTGTGCAACCTTGGCTTGTGGGTTTATCTTCGCAGTCGCCCAAAACCCCAACCCTTGGCTCGTAAATCATCTCCACCTCCACCTCCCCCGGTGCCGGGTCATGCCAGTAATGTGGTACACAAACCGGTCGCTGGCCTGTACGAGGACTGGTTCTTGGATTATGCATCCTATGTTATATTAGAACGAGCGGTCCCCGCTTTGGAGGATGGACTCAAGCCCGTTCAGCGAAGAATTTTGCATGCGATGGAGGTGATTGATGACGGTCGCTTCAACAAGGTGGCCAATTTAATCGGTCAGACTATGCAATACCACCCCCACGGTGATGCTGCGATTGGAGATGCTTTGGTTGGCTTGGGCCAAAAGGATCTTTTGATCGAAACCCAGGGGAATTGGGGGGATGTTCGTACCGGGGATTCGGCCGCCGCTTCTCGTTATATCGAGGCCCGTTTGTCCAAATTTGCGAAGGTGGTTTTGTTCAATCCCCGGACCACACTTTGGCAAATGACCTACGATGGTCGCAAGAAGGAACCCGTTACGTTGCCAGCCAAGTTTCCTTTGTTGCTGGCGCAGGGTGTAGAGGGGATTGCCGTGGGCTTGGCTACCCGCGTTTTACCCCATAATTTCATCGAACTCATCGAGGCATCGATTCGCATCTTGCGTAAACAGTCTTTTGTTTTACTGCCGGATTTTCCGACAGGGGGCTTGATGGATGCTTCTCATTACCAAGACGGTAGCCGTGGTGGAAAAATCCGCTGCCGGGCTCGTATCGAGGAGAATGACAAAAAAGCCCTCATCATCCGGGAAATCCCTTTTGGGACTACCACCGGGGGGATCATCGATTCCATCCTCAAGGCCAACGAGAGTGGCAAAATCAAAATCCGCAAAGTCGTGGATAACACAGCCGAGCGGGTCGAAATTGAAATCCAGTTGCCGGCAGGAGTTTCGGTGGACCAGACGGTGGATGCCTTGTACGCGTTTACGGATTGCGAGGTTTCGATATCCCCCAATGCCTGTGTTATCGAAGGCAAGACCCCGGCGTTTCGAGGCGTTTCGGATATCCTTCGAGCCAATACCGCCCAAACGATGTCCCTGCTGGAACAGGAACTTTTGTTACGCAAAGCCGATCTGGCCGAGCAGTGGCATGCCGGCTCTCTGGAGCAGATATTTATCGAAGAACGAATCTATCGCAAGATCGAAGAATGCGAAACATGGGAGGCGGTACTGGACGCCATTGACAAGGGCTTGCAGCCCTTTCGCAAACGTTTTCGCAGGGAAATCACCCGCGATGATTTGGTCCGTTTGACTGAGATCAAGATTAAACGCATCAGCCGATACGATAGCTTCAAAGCCACCGAACAACTCAAGGCCCTTCAGGACCAAATCAAGGAAACCGAGCTTCATCTTTCCAATTTGACGGGCTATACCATTGATTTTTATCAGCGTCTCCTCAAGGATTTTGGAAAAGGCCGGGAACGCAAAACCGAAATTCGGACCTTTGATACCATCCAGGCCTCTCAAGTGGCCTTGGCCAGTGAGAAGCTTTATGTGAACCGGGCTACAGGATTTGTGGGGACCGGCCTCAAAAAAGAAGAATTGGTCGGAGAATGCTCCAGCTTGGATGAAATCGTCGTGATCCGCCGGGACGGCAAATGCGTGGTGACCAAGGTATCCGAAAAGGCCTACGTGGGCAAGGATATTTTATGGGTGGACCTTTACCGGCGTCAGGATGACCGAACGGCCTATAACATGATTTACACCGATGGGGAATCGGGCCATAGTTTGGTCAAGAGATTTCAGATTGGTGGCATTATTCGGGACAAGGAATACGACCTGACCAAAGGAACACCGCATACCCGTGTTCAGTATTTGTCTTGCAACCCCAATGCTGAATCCGAACGTGTTCAAATTCAGTTGCATCCGGGATGCAGGGCTCATATCAAAGCCTTTGATTTTGACTTTGCGGAATTAACCATCAAAAACCGCTCAGCCGTGGGGAATTTAGTGACTAAATACCCAATCAAAAAGGTGGTTTTTAAAGAAAAAGGCAGCTCCAATCTAGGGGGAAGGCCCTTCTGGTTTGATCCGCCGGTAGGTCGCCTGAACCAGGACGGTCGCGGTGTTTTTATGGGTCATTTTAACACCGGAGATTTGTTGTTAGCGGTTTACGAAGAGGGGTCCTACGAGATTTTGGAGCCTTCTTTGCAGCGGCGTTTTGAAACGGCCGAGCTCCTTTTGTTGAACAAATGGTTGCCCGAAACCCCCTTGAATGTTTGTCATTACGTTCCGTCCTCCAAGGCTTGGTATATCAAGCGATTCTTGATTGAGACCTCCACCCAGGGGAAGCGGTTTGGGTTTGTTAGCGAGGACAAAGGAGCCAAAGCGGCCTTTGCCTGGCAACATCCGGCACCGCGCGTTGCCTTCGAATGGGGGACCACCCGCAAAAAAGACCGCAAGGTTTTGGAATTGGATCAGTTCATTGAGGTCAAAGGTTGGAAGGCCTTGGGGAATCGATTGACTCCTTTGCCTCTGCTCAGCGCCGAATTGATGAATCCGATGGGGGTCGAAGACCTGACCGAGGACGAGAAGTCCATGTTAGAGAAGAACCGTCAGGATATTTGGAACGAAGAAAAGGTGGGTCCGCCCCCTGCCAAAGGCCGCAAGGCTGCTGCCAATGGCAAAGGAGGTCCCGGCGCCAAAGGCGGTACGGGTAGTGGGGGCGAGCAGCAAAAGTTGTTTTGATGCGTCGCGACCCCTCCGTCTGGCTGTTGTTGGGGTTGCAGTTTCTTTTGTGTTTTGAATGGGTTCATTTGGACCGTTCCGCTGAAAGCAAACCCAACCTGCGCCCCATCTATTGGGATGTTCTTTCGTATTACGCCTATTTGCCTGCTTTGTTTATCGAGGGCGATCTCCAATTAACCTTTGTGGAGGATCCGAATTGGGCGGATGTCCAACTGCATCGGCATCGGTATTGGCCCGAAACAACGCCCGATGGGCACAAGGTTATCAAGACCACGATGGGGGTGGCCTTGATGATCAGTCCGTTTTTTGGGGTGGCCCATTTTTTGGCTCCTGTTTTGGGTCATGAACCCGATGGCTTTAGTCGGCCTTACCAAGCGGCCGTTGCTTTGGCCGGGTTCGTTTGGGGTTGTTTGGGTTTGTGGGTACTTCGCTCCTGGTTGAGGTCCTTTTGGGGTCCATGGATGGTGGGGCTGGCCCTTTGGGTGCTGGTGGGGGCCACCAATTTGTGGAATTACCTGGTCTACGAGCCGGCCATGTCGCATAGCTTTTCGTTTTTTTGGATGTCGGTTTTGCTCTGGTGTACGCATCGTGCTATGAAAGGAACGAAGCCGTCGAATTGGCATGAAGCGGGTATGGCTTTGGCCTTGGGAATGTTGGTTTTGATACGTCCAACTCTTTTGATCGCCGGGCTCTTGCCCTTGCTTTATACCGGTAGCTCGGGACTTCGTTGGTGGTGGCTGCGCCTGACTCGCAACGCGGGGCATCTTTTCCTCTTGCTTTTTGTTTTTTTATTACCGTTTTTGTTGCAATCCCTTTATTGGAAATATGTTACGGGTAATTTCCTTTTTTATTCGTACCAAGGTGAGCGATTTTTTTGGGGGGATCCCCGGATAGCAGAGTTTTTGTTGAGTTACCGCAAAGGTTGGTTGTTGTACAACCCGGTCATGGTCTTGGTGATCGGGGGTTGGTGCTGGGCATTGGCCTGCTTGATTCAGGGATGGTGGAAGAGGAGGCTGGCCTCGGAGCCTTTTCCCCTGGCTTTTGCCCTGACGGGGGTCCTGCCTTTGGTGATCTATGTTTATGCATCGTGGTGGTCCTGGTGGTTTGGGGGGTCTTTGGGCGGTAGGGTCCTGGTGGAATGGTACCCGGCCTTGGTACCAGCCGGTCTTGGGGTGGTCCATCGCTTGATGGGCTGGATTCACCGTCCACTCCTAGGCGAGCATCGGGCCTTGGACGCTTTGCGGCGCTGGGTGTTCGGACTCGGCTTGCTGATTTTTTTGGGGTATACCGTGGCCCTCCAGTACCACCAGAGCTGGCAGTACCGCATTGCGCTTCTGCATTGGGATGCCACCGGGAAGGATTGGTACCGGGCCGTGTGGTGGCAAAGCTCCTTTCCGGTAGGCCTGGACGCCATGGCGGTACCACCCAACGGAGATCTTGCCCGTGCGGGGCAGGGTCGCCGTGCAGAAATTTGGGAGCCTAGTTGCCTTGGGTTCGGTAGCGAAGGGCCGAAGGAGGTAAGGGGGCTAGGCTATACCGAATAATTTTCCAAAGGATACCCAAACCATCCACGGTGCGGAATTTTTTGCCTTCGCCTTGATGTCGTGCAAAATAATGCACCGGAATTTCTACGATATGGTTGCGCCGAATGCGGGCGCTTTTGATAAGAATTTCGGATTCGACTCCAAAGCGTTCTTCGCAGAGATCCAGACTGAGCATCAAATCCCTTCGTAACAATTTGTGACCGCAGGCCATATCGGTGATGCGGATATCGATCAGCAGGGAGGTCAACCAACTAAATAATTTGTTGGCGATGTACCGGCGGTAGCTGTGCAGGGGTCGATACAGACCTGGGAGGTAGCGGGATCCATTCACCATGCCAATGCCGGGCAGGGCCAGGGCCTGCAGCATGGACGGCCAATCCGAGGGAAGCAATTCCATGTCCGCATCTTGGATGCCCACGGCTTGTCCCACGGCTTCCTTCAACCCCAGGTGAATGGCGGCGCCTTTGCCCCGGTTGCCCTTTTGCCTCAGCAGGCGGTATTCCGGGTGTTCCCTGCACCAGCCCTCCAAAATGGCGGGGGTTTCGTCGGTGGAGCCATCGTCCACCAACAGGTATTCAATATGTTGGAGGCTGCTGGGCCATGGGACCCTGGCCAAGGCTTCCAGCAAGGCCTGCACCCGACCGGCTTCGTTGTACACCGGGATGATCAAACTCAGGGAGTTCAGAGGTTGGGCCTGTGATGGGGGTGCCGGGTTCATGGGAGGTGTATAAAGTTACCGGCCGATTTGCGATAGACCGGGTGAACCAGGGCATGGGCATGCCGCACGAGGGCCTCTAACAAGGGGTTCGGTATCCGGCCATCCATGCGGACGGTGTTCCAATGTTTTTTGTTCATGTGATAGCCGGGGAGAATTTCGTTGGGATAGCGTTCCCTTAAATCGAGGGCCCAGGCCGGGTCGCATTTGGCGTTGAATCGATCGGATTCGATCAAATTGGTCAAGACAAAAATTTTACCCAGGGCCCTGAAGGCCAAGGTATTTTCGTCAAAAGGAAGGTCCTCGGTGCTGTCGGGTAGACCAAGGCAAAGATCGCGGAGGCTTTCAAGGTTCATAGGGTGGATTCGTACCTTTGAGGTCTAAATATCGTGTATGTCTTTTGGAATCTTCTCGGTACCCCCCGCCGTTAACGAAAAAGTTCGATCTTACGCCCCCGGTTCTCCGGAGGCCTTGTCTTTGCAACAAACACTGCAGGACCTACGCTCTCGTTCTGTGGAGGTCCCCATGATCATCGGGGGACGGGAGGTGCACAGCAAACAAACCCGGCGCATAGCCCCACCCCACGACCATGCCCATACGTTGGGTCATTTTCACGAGGGTTCCGCCGAACATGTCGAAGAGGCCATTGATGCAGCCCTAGCAGCCAAGCCGGCCTGGGAGGCGTTGCCATGGGAACAGCGAGCCGCTGTCTTTTTGCGCATGGCCGATTTGTTGGCCGGTCCTTACCGGGATTTGATCAATGCCTCCACGATGTTGGCACAGAGCAAGAATCCCTACCAAGCCGAGATTGATGCGGCTTGTGAATTGATTGATTTCTTCCGCTTCAACGTGCGGTACATGACCGAGATTTATCGCCAACAGCCCGAGAGTTTGCCGGGCTCTTGGAACCGAGTCGAGTACCGGCCCTTGGAGGGGTTCGTTTTTGCCCTAACCCCTTTCAATTTCACGTCCATTGCCGCCAACCTTCCCTGCTCGGCGGCCTTAATGGGCAATACGGTGGTTTGGAAACCGGCCAATACCCAGGTTTATTCTGCTTATTGGCTTATGCGCTTGTTTCGTGAAGCCGGTTTACCGGACGGGGTGATCAACATGGTGCCTGTTCCCGGTCCGGTGGCCGGAGAGGTTATCTTCAAGCACCCTGATTTTGCAGGCATCCATTTCACGGGCTCTTCGGGTGTCTTTAATCAAATTTGGGAGCAAATTGGTCGTAACATCGGACTCTACAAGTCCTATCCCCGTATCGTGGGCGAGACCGGTGGCAAAGACTTTGTCGTGGCCCATGCTTCGGCACCTGCGGACGTGGTGGCCACCGCCTTGTCGCGTGGAGCCTTTGAATACCAAGGCCAAAAATGCTCCGCGGCCTCCAGAGCCTATGTTCCGGATGTGTTATGGCCTGAGGTATTGAAAAGGGTCCGGGCCGATTTGCAACACATGAAAATGGGCGGTGTCGAAGATTTCAGCAACTTCATCAACGCCGTGATTGACGAAAAGTCTTTTGACAAATTGAAGGCGGCCATTGACGAAGCCCAACAGCATCCCGATTGCGAAGTCCTCGTTGGGGGGGGCTGTGACAAGTCCAAAGGTTATTTTGTCGAACCCACCTTGATTCAGACGACCAACCCCAAATACAGGACCATGTGCGAGGAGCTCTTTGGCCCGGTTCTGACCGTCTATGTTTATCCGGCCGATCGCTACGAGGAGGTTTTGGATCTGTGCAATAACACTTCGCCCTATGCGCTGACAGGGGCTGTATTGGCCACGGATCGCTATGCACTGGATTTGGCCACCGCCAAACTGCGCCATGCAGCAGGAAATTTTTACTTGAACGACAAACCTACCGGTGCAGTGGTTGGGCAGCAGCCCTTTGGCGGAGCCAGAGCCAGCGGCACCAACGACAAAGCCGGTTCTTCCCTCAATTTGTTGCGCTGGGTTTCGGCTCGCACCATCAAGGAGAACCTATTGCCCCCGACCACGTACCCTTACCCGTTTCAGGGTTGATCAAAGGCTTCCGTTGAATTCAGGTGCAACCACCAGGTCTTTGGACCCGGCTTGGTAGGCGTAGAAGCCTTTGCCGGTTTTGACGCCAAGGTTGCCGGAGGAGACCATTTTGACCAAGAGCGGGCAGGGCGCGTACTTGGGTTGCCCAAAGCCATCGTGGAGGACGCGTAGAATGGCAAGGCAGACATCCAGCCCAATGAAGTCCGCCAATTGCAAGGGCCCCATGGGATGGGCCATCCCCAGCTTCATGACAGTATCAATTTCGGCGACACCGGCCACGCCTTCGTAGAGGGTATGCACGGCTTCGTTAATCATGGGCATCAGAATACGGTTGGCCACAAATCCAGGATAATCGTTGGCCTCCACCGGGATTTTCCCTAGGCGACGGCTCACCTCTACGATGGTCGCGGTAACAGCTGGATCGGTGTTATAACCTTTGATAATTTCGACCAGTTTCATGACCGGTACCGGGTTCATGAAGTGCATGCCGATCACCCTTGTGGGGCGCCCGGTGGCCCCGGCGATATCGGTGATCGAAATCGAGGAGGTATTGGTGGCCAGGATACAAGTTGGGGGGCATAATTGGTCCAATTGCCGGAACAGCTCCAACTTGATTTGTCGATTTTCGGTGGCCGCTTCGACCACCAAATCGGCATTTTGGGCTGCGGAGGCCAGGCTGGTACCGGTATGAATGCGGGCCAGGGCGGCGTCCCTGCTCTCTTGATCCAGGCTGCCTTTGGCAACCACCCGGTCCAAATTCCGGGCAATGGTGGACATGGCCTTCTCCAAGGCGGGGGCCGAAAGGTCAACCAGCTCCACATGGTAGCCGCAGGTTGCAAAAACCTGGGCGATGCCGTTGCCCATGGTTCCACAACCGACCACGGTAACTTTTTGGATGGACGTAGCCGGGCTGTTGCCGGAAGAGGGGGGGGTCTTTGATTCCATATTCATGAACCAAAATTAGGTCAAGGCCCTCTATTTTGGAGGTGGCGTTGGGCTCATCCGGTTCAGCGATCTTTGAACCATGAGCCAACCAACCGACGCCACCCTTTCGGTCACCGGTCTGAATGAATTGCTTCGATCCGTCTTGGAAGGAAGCCCCTATTTTCGGCGCCTGCAGGTCGAGGGAGAAATCGCGGGTTTAACCCGAGCCCGCAGTGGCCATTTGTACTTTACCCTCAAAGATGCCGGGAGTCAAATTCCCTGCGTTATGTTTCAGGCCCAGCGCCGCCTGCTGGAGGTGGAACCCTCCGAGGGAGACCGGGTCATCCTAGGTGGTGAGATCCGACACTATGTGCCCCGGGGTTCCTTGCAATTGCAGGCGTATTCCCTGCGCGCTACGGGGGTTGGGGATTTGTTTGCGCTCTTTGTTCAACTCAAAAACCGATTGCAGGCCGAAGGCCTTTTTGACCGAGAACGCAAAAAACCCATCCCAGCCTATGCCTCGGCCTTGGGCGTGGTTTCTTCCCCGGACGGGGCGGTTATTCATGATATTTATCGGACTGTTGAGAGGCGTTTTCCTGCCATGCCCGTGGTGCTTTCGCCCAGCCCGGTTCAAGGGGAGGCGGCGGTTGGACCGCTGATCAAAGCCCTGCAAGCCTTGGATGCCCGACCGGATATTGAGTTGATCATCTTGGCCAGGGGAGGGGGGTCCATGGAAGATTTGTGGTGTTTTAACAACGAACATCTGGTTCGAACCGTGGCCGCAATGCAGACGCCGGTGATTACGGCCGTGGGCCACGAAACCGATGTGACCTTGGTGGATTTTGCTGCCGATTTGCGAGCTCCTACCCCCACGGCGGCCGCTGAATTGGCCACGCCGGATGCGGCCGAATTATCGAGAGAATTGATTCGTATGGAACAACGCGCAGGTTCAGCCTTGTTATCCATGCTGGACGATTTGGAACAAGGGGTGGATGAAGGCGAACAAAGACTGCGTCGCGGTTTGCTTCAACGTTTGGCTTTGATGGAACAACGCTGTGAAACCCTGAGCAGGCAGGCGGAGGCCCTGGATTTCCGATCGGTCCTGCGCAGAGGATTTAGCCTCACCATGAAAGACGGGCGTTTGGTCCGGGAGCTTCAACAGGTCCGTCCCGGGGAGGTGATCCAGACCATTCTCCACAGTGGCCTGTTTCAGTCCAGGGTGCTCCCCCAACCCGGAGATGAATAATCGCGGCGTGATTCATGGATAACGAAGGTTTCAAGCAGGTGGAGTATTCCATCCCCGAATCGCCGGGGGTGTACCGTTATTTTGACAAAAACGAAGCCTTGCTCTACGTAGGCAAAGCCAAAAACCTGCGCAAAAGAGTCTCCCAATACTTTTTGGAACAACGCTCACCCAACCGCATTCGCTTGATGGTTCGCCTGATCCATCGAATTGAGTTCACCGTGGTTGATACCGAGCACGATGCATTGTTGCTCGAAAATGTTCTCATCAAAAAGCTACAGCCACGCTATAACATTCGACTCAAGGACGACAAGACGTATCCGTTTTTGGTGCTGCGCAACGAACACTTCCCTCGTTTGGAGGTGACCCGAAAAGTTCAAAAGGATGGAGCCAGGTACTTCGGGCCCTATACATCGCCCCCCGCCATGTACACGCTTTTGGAGTTGGTAAGACGCTTGTACCCGCTGCGAACCTGTGCCCTGCTTTTGTCCCCTTCCAATATCAAAAAGGCCGGTTACCGACCTTGCTTGGAGTACCAATTGGGAAACTGCAAGGCTCCTTGTGCCGGATTGCAGAACGAAGAGGAATACCGAGAACTCACCGAAGCGGTGCATCAATTGTTAAAAGGCAATCTAGGCGGGCTTATCAAAAGTCTGCGCGTTCAACTTCAAGAAGCGGTCAAACAATTGGCCTTCGAAGAAGCCCACCGCATCAAGGAGCAGGTTGAAATGCTCGAAAAATACCAAGCCCGTTCCACTGTGGTCAGCACCAAGATTCATGATTTGGATGCCTATGCCTTGGCCCGGCACCGGGATCGCGCCGTGGTCAACCACCTGCATGTCCTGAACGGCGCTGTGGTCCGTTCTTACAACCTCGAATTTCGCTTGGCTTTGGAGGATGAGGAAGATTCATCGCGGCTAATGGCCCAGGCGATGTTGGAAATTGCCGAACGGTACCGCCACGAGCCCCGCGAAATAGTCTGCAATGTATTGCCGGATAGCCCTCCTTTTCCGGGGGTTCGGGCCCGTATTCCGGCCAGCGGAGACCCCAAGAAACTGGTGGATCTCAGCCTCAAGAACGCCTTCTTTTGTTTGCAGGAAACCCTCAAAACCCCGGATCAACGCCAAAACGCCACGCGTTCGGATCGTTTGCTGTTGCAGGTCCAAAAGGACTTGCAGCTCAAGGAAGTCCCCTCGCTTATGGAGTGTTTTGATAACTCTCATTTTCAAGGCAGTCAAACGGTTTCATCTTGTGTTGTATTCCGTAACGGAAGGCCTTCCAAGCGGGATTACCGCTTGTTTAATCAAAGGGACAGTGCGGGGATAGACGATTTTGCGAGTATGCACGAAGTCATTACCCGACGCTATTCAAGAATTTTGGCCGAGGGAGGAGAATTGCCCGGTTTGGTGGTGATCGACGGAGGCAAAGGCCAGTTGAGTGCCGCCCGCGAAGCCATGACTGCCTTGGGCTTGGGCGATGTTCCCCTGATCGGGATCGCAAAGCGCCTGGAGGCTTTGTTCAGACCCGGTGATCCGCATCCCCTGATGCTGGACAAAAAGAGTCCCACCCTGCGTTTGTTGCAACAAATGAGAGACGAGGCTCACCGATTTGGTTTAAACCATCATCGACGCCGACGCAGCAAAAGCAATACGGCCTCCGAGTTGGTCAACCTTCCAGGGGTCGGACCCGTCACCGTTCGAAAATTATTGGAAGCTTTTGGTTCGGCCGAACAAGTTTACTTGGCCGGTACCGAGGCCCTTGCTCAGGTCGTAGGCCCCTCTATGGCGTCCAAAATCTTGGCAGCCATCCAAGGCTCCCAGGATCCACGGCCCGAATAGGCTATTTCGTTGTCGCAAGAATCTCTTTGCGCAATTCGGCAAATTCCGGATCGACGGCGATTTTGTCCTTGAATTCGGGGTACGCGGCCAAAAGGGTTTGCACGGCCTTTCCCAATTCGGAAGCGTTGCGAGTTCGGGCTGCAAGGACGGCCTTCAGGTAGAGAACCGATGATTCGGTTGAAGAACCCAAGGCGTTCAGGGCTTCAGACGCTTTGGAATCCTCGCGGTTGAGGATATGAGCCAGGGCTTGCAAGGTACCTGCGGGTTGGTTCCCCAGAACTTGCAATGCTTCTTTGTATTGTCCTTTACGGATCAGGAGCACCGCCTCGTATGCTGGCAAGCTTTGTCCGTTGGCCTGGGCTCTCTTGATCACCAAGGCGAGTTTGGCCCAATCACCCAGATTGGTGGCGACCATGGCTTGGTTGCTCAGGACTTCCGAAGAACTCGGGGCGGCTTCGGCTGCAGCGTCCAAATTCTTGGAGGCTGTTTCGAAACGACCGCCTTGAATATCCATAACAGCTAGGTTGTTATAGGCCCGGTGATCGGCGGGAAAGCGCTGCTTGGTTTTTTCGAGGATATCGGCAGCCATGGCAGGAGAGCCGGCTTGTTCGGCGGTTGCCAGCATTTCGGATGCGGTAATTTCGGAAGATGGAACCCGAATGAGTTCCATGCGCTCTTCGAAGGAACGGGGAGCGACCTTGGTCATAATGACCATGTTAGCTCGTCGAAGTGGCGGCAAATATTCCTCGGTAATGATCTCCCAAGCTTCGTTCATCGCACGCAATTGGCTTTGCTTTTCGGTGCTGGACAACGAAGTATTGCGGATAATTTCGACGACTTTTTCTTTGTTGGGAATGCGAGCAAATTCAATCCCTTGGAGCAAGCCTTTCCAATCTTCGGTTCCTTGGTTTTGAACGTAGAGGTTGCTGTTGTTAATATCGTAATTGATGTCTTTCAAGCCCTTGCTGGACCGTAGCGCGTCCACCACGAACTTGCCGCCCGCACCGGCCCGTTCATTGGCCAGTTCGTTGTTAAACTGCAATTCGCCGTCAGGTGAAGCGTAACCATTGACTTCAATTTTGAGGATTTCTTTGGTTTTACTCAAAAAGTTAACCAGTTGCAAAATCTCCTTGCGCTTGCGTTCGCTCTCCCGGATCGTGGACTTGTTCAGTTCAAAGTAAATGGTCGCCTCAAAGGGTTGAACGGTATCCGGGACAAAGCCCGAAGCAATGGAACGAGGTGCGGAGGTGTAAGTGGCCGTCCGGCTGAGAAGGCTAGGGCCCTCGGTGAGCATGACATCGAAGCGATAGGTTTTGGCAGGCCACGGAGTCGTCGAGCCTGCTTCCATCGCGGCTTTGGCAGCTTTGACATTTTTTTTGGAGCCACTGAAGGAGGCCACCTCCAGGAAGTACGAACGATTGGGAGCCTTATCGTTCATGGTTTCACCAAAGGTGAGGGTTCCCGCCGTCTCTTTGAGGGGATCGGCCTTGGTGCCGTTCATTCCCTTGACTTTGGGACCGGTAATAAGGTCTCTGGATTTGACCTTCGTTTGACCACCGTCTTTTTCGAGCAAGGTCATCACGGCGATACCGTTCTTGGCGATGGTTTTGGGGGCAATTTGGTAATTTACATCCAGTTGAGCCCGGTTGCCATGCAGTGTTAAAGGCGCTTCGTTGAGTCGGTAGTTCACTGCGTTGGAATCCAGTTTGAATTCTTTGGCGCAGGATCCCAAGAAAAGGCTGCCCAAGAAGAGGCAGGTGAACCCGATCCATGAACGAGTATTTTTCATTTTATAAAAATTTGGCTCAAAAATAGGAGGAACAAAGAAGAATCGAACGCCTTTAGAACGCAAGATGGGGGGAAGGCGTATAAAACGAGGCAATTCCTACGAGTCGGTGAGGATGCGTAGGACGCTTGTCCACGGGCTGAATGCCCTCGTTGTTCACTGGATCCAAACGGACCTCCCCGGATGCATGGAGGATTCGGCCATCCCCTATCAGTAGACCAACGTGGGTGATTCGCTCGCTGTTCTCCGAAAAAAAAGCCAAATGACCAGCTTGCCAGGCCTGAGGGTCTTCTAGTTTATAGCAATAAGGGGCCAGGCGGTATTGCTCCGAGGCGTCTCTGGGCAGGGAGACCCCCACCGAGCCCCAAAGAACTTGGACCAAACCCGAACAATCCACCCCAAAACGACTGCGGCCACCCCATAAGTAAGGGGTCCCTAACCAGGCCATCCCGCGTTCAAGAACGGTCCGGGGATCGGGATTTTCATCCAAGATCAAGGAAGATGCACCGCGTATCAAACGATCGTCCGCCGAGCCCAGGAAAGGTCGCAAAATACTCCCCATACTTAGGCACCGAACGGGGCCCGGTGGGGGAGTCTGGACCAAGGCCCAATCACTGCAAACGCGCGGGCAATCGTCTTTGAGGGTATCGGAATGAACCATGCATTGGCGTTCCGAAATCCAGCCTGTATAGCCGTCTACCACGGATTGTACATGAAACCAAGAAGGTTCGTGACCTAATAGGGTGAATTGCTCACCCCAAAGGCCCTGGCTGACCTGCTCGCTGCGATGACTAGGCTCCGAGCGAAGGGGAGCTACCGGTACCGAACAAAAAAGGTTGGAGCCCAATTCCAAAGCGAGCGAGGACTTTAGTCGTTGCCGACTCGTTGGGAATCCGGTGGCAATTTGATGGCCTCGCGGAATTGGGCGTTGGTCCGGTAGGGATGAAAATCCGCTTCTTTTTTGGCCCATTCCCTCATCGTGAGGTCGGATTGAATGGCGATACGGACTTGCTCACAAACCAGGGCAATGTCGTTGATCCGCGTTGCAGCGATAGCCGTTAGGTAGGCGGTCAGCGCTTGGCGCGGTTCGATGGCTTGCAAGGTGGCAATGGCTTCGTATGCTTGCCCGGCACCGATTTGGCAAAGAGCGCGGTTGTGGCTGGGTTCCTGGTCCATGGTTTCGAGAGCATCGCCAAAGTGACCCAATCGAGCTGCTACATAGGATTGGTTGATGGAACTGGAACGACCTTGGACGGCTGCGGCCTTAAACAAGGACATGGCTTCGCCAAAACGATTGAGTTGGCTGAGAGTGGCCCCCAGGTTGTTCTTGGATTCTGCGGATTTGGGATTGAGGATAACCGCCTGCTGAAAACGATTCTCGGCTTCGGTTAATCGGTTGTTACGGTAATGCAACATGCCCAGCTTGAAATGGGCCCGGTAATCCTCGGGGTACCAAGTGGCCGCTTTGCGGTACAATTCCATGCTGGTTTGTTCGGACTCAGCGGCCAGGGCCATTTGAATCATGCGAGTGGCGGGCCACTGATTCTTGGTGGAGCCTTTGGCAAAGGCTTTGAGGTCGTTCAAGATGCTTTGATCCGAGGGAGTGCTGAGAATTTCGACCCGACAGGAACGCATGGCGGGGAACCAATCATTGACCATGCGCTGGTAATCAGAGGAGAATTTTTCGGCAGCTTTCTTTTTGGCTTCCTGGCCTTCGGCGGCCACCAAAGCGGCTTTAATTTTGGGGGCATTTGAGGAGCGCAAACCGCTCAACATCGGAACGATCGAATCCCAAGTCTGTTGAACCCAACGCGTTGTTACAAAACCATCGGCAAAAACCTCCGAGCTAGCCATGGCGTTTTGTTTGCGGCCCAACAATTCCCGAACAATGGTTTTGCTCAGGTTCTCCATGCGCTTGTAGGCCAAATTTTCGTTGTTGGATGATTCGCCCTCCGGGGATGCGCTACCGGTTATTTTGATTTCCAGAATTTCGCGGGGGCTTTGCAAAGTGGCTAACAATTGTTGAAAAGCGCCTTGGTTGAGGGCATCGCCTACTTCGTAACGACCGGCAGGAAAGTTAATGGTGTGGATTTCTTTGATGCAAAGTTTCTCTTTTTCGTAATCCAAATCCATCAATTCCAAGGTGGGCTCCAGGAAGCGAGCAAAACTCGAAAAGCCCGCCGAACTGATGCGGACCAAGGGTAGCTCCCGGCTGGTCTTGCCTTCGATAACCGTGAAACGAGCTTCGAGGGTGGCGCTTTCAATCCCTTCTTCGTAGGGGACTTGAACCGCATGTTCAAAGAGGTTTTCGCCGCGGCGGACCAGGCTGGCCATGACCGTGTCTTCCCAGAGTTCAGGGTTAAGATTGCGGTTAGCCAGCGCCTTGAAACGCATGGGTTGCAGGGCCACGGCTTTGTTCCGGTAGTGGACCTCCGGGGTCACCACCACCTGGGTGTTCTGGTCAAAGTCAAAATTCTTGAGCCCGATCACGATGCTGAATGGGATGCTATCGCCCACTCGGAAGGGCAAAGCTGGCACGGTCCGAAAGGAAGCGTTGCGGCAACTCTCAGTAACGGATTTGGAAACCTGAAGGGGGGCGGTCTTTTGGGCCCAAAGCGGGGTAACCATCGTAAGAGCCCATACGGCCCACAGCAGCTTGGCAGGTTGGAAGTTCATGGCAAAGAGTTCGGGTAGGAGTTTTGGAACCGGTTAAAACCCTAAAAATAGGCAACAGGGCAGGTTTTCCAAACGATTCTGCCCCAAAGAACCTTAAATTCGAGCAAAATTCCTTGGCCATGGACCGCGAACCCGTTCTTCAATTGGAGGACATCACCCTTGCTTACGGCCCCCGCGTTCTTTTTGAAGGGGTACACCTGGAACTCAAGGCCGGTGAAATGGTCTATTTGGTCGGCAAAAGCGGGCAGGGCAAATCCAGCCTGGTCCGGGCACTGATTGGGGAGATTCCTATTCAAGGCCGAAGGGCGATGGTGATGGGGCAAAATTTGTTGAATCTGTCCCGTAAGGATATTCCGGCTTTGCGGCGTCGTATCGGCGTCGTATTCCAAGATTTTCAATTGCTCATGGATCGCAAAGTCGATGCGAACCTGGATTTTGTGCTAGAGGCCACCGGATGGAAGGATAAGACGCAGCGCAATCAACGCAAAGAAGAGGTTTTGGCCTTGGTAGGCCTGGTCGGGAAGGGCGCCGAAATGCCCCATCGCCTGTCCGGCGGGGAGCAGCAACGTTTGGCAATTGCCAGGGCCCTGCTGAACAACCCTGGACTGCTTTTGGCCGATGAACCCACCGGTCAATTGGACCCGGACAGCTCCGAAGAGGTTTTGTCCTTGCTGGTGGAAATTAACCGTGGAGGGACCGCCCTTTTGATGGCAACCCACGATTATATGACCATGGATCGTTTCCCGGCCCGCGTTGTGCGTTGTTCCGGGGGGCGTTTGGAAGACATGGGGAATATCCTATTTGAATCGCCTTCGGAGAACAACGGTTGATGGGGTCGAGGCATGCGCTGCAGCTGGTCCTCTTTGACCTGCCGATAGCTCCCTTGTATGGCGGCACGGCCGAGGTGGATTATAAAATCAGAGCCTTGCTGGACCTTGGATTGGAATTGCATATCCATGCCTGGGTTAGCTCAACGCTGGATCGCCAGCTCCGTTCAGGTGCCAGGGCCCTCCCGGATTGGCATCAACGGGTGGCAACCCTTCGTTGGTACCCCCGGCCCATGGCCTTGCGCACTTGGTTATCCGCTCGGCCCCACGCCGTGGCCTCCCGCAGCGGAACAGCCTTGAACAAGGCCTTGGCTCAAGGCCCCCGGGATATACTGCTGGAAGGATGGCAGGTCTCTGCCTGTATGGCAGCGCCGGCTTTGGGTCACCATCGGTTTTGGGTTCGGTCTCATAACCGGGAATCCCAGTACTATCGAATGCAGGCGCATTCGGCAACCAACGTATTCAAAAAAATATACTATAACATCGAATCATTTCGCTGGCGTCGGATGGAGCTTTGGGTCACCAATGCGGCTAGTCATCAACCTTTGGCGGGTGTTATGAGCCTTTGCCCTTTGGAAACCCGTCTGTACCAGAACGAAGGATTGAACGCCTTTTATGCGCCTGCCTTTGTTCGTTTGGCTCCGCCCAAAGCCGGGCCTGCCATTGAGAGGCAGCAGGTAGCCGCGCCCTATGTCATGTATCATGGTCGGTTGGACATACCGGACAACCAACAAGCTGTTCAGAATGTGTTGCGATTGGCCTCTCAATGCCCGGAATTCTCTTGGGTTGTTGCGGGATCCAAGGCCCCAATTACCTTGGTACGTCAACTCCAAGCAATGAACGGTTTGCAATGGGTGGATACCCCCGATGATACGGCCCTGGACGCTTTGGTCCAGAATGCGGCGGTACATGTGATCCCATCCAAGGGACGGGCAGGCCTCCGACTCAAAATGATTCATGCGTTGATGGGGACCGGCCATGTGCTGGTTCATCGCGATGCGGTGGAAGGCTTGCCCTGGGCCCGCTGGGTGACCACGGTCGACAACGATAAGGATTGGGCCCAAGGACTGCGAATCGCCATGGCTAGGCCCCTCGAGGGTTTGCAATTGGAGCAGCGTCATCGAGAAATCCGAGCTCATTTTGACCCGAATCAAAACGCAGGCCTGGTCTGTGAACTGATTTTTGGGAGTCGCGTGCCTACCTAGGTTGCTTTTGGGCAAAGGTGCGGAGTTCTTCCATAAGCTGTTGACTTTCGTTTTCCCAGGTCCAAACCTGCGCAGCCAGTAGGCAGGCATGACGGGCGGCCTGCATTCGTTCGGGCTGGTTCCAGAGTTCATAACAAAAGCGGACGATCCCTTCCGGTTCGCAATCCTTCAAACCCCAGCCCACCGGATAGTCCCTGAGCAGGGCTTGGTACTCAGGAAAGTCCATCCCCAATTGGGGCAGGCCCGCCATCGTATAATCAAAAAACTTATTGGCCAAGGAGTAACGATAGCTCAGGCTGGGATGGTCCAAAAGGTTCAAGCCTAACCAGGCTTTTTGGGTCAAGGAACGCAGTTGAGAAGAGGGCAAGGGGCCGGTGAACCATACCTTGCCATGGAGGCTGCGGTTTTGAACGGTGGCACGAAGGCTCCTCTCCAAATCCCCGCTACCCGCCAGGACCAATGGACAAGGGAGCCCCCTTTCGGCGGCCTCCAAAAGGGCCTCCAGGCCTCTGCCAAGATTCAAGGCCCCTTGATACAGGATAAAGGGGCCTTGGGGAAAATCGAGGGTGTCAAGTGTGTCCGTAGGGTCGGTGTTACGGGAGGGCATGTTACGCAAAACACGAAAGGGATAGCCGTAGTCTTTTTGGAATTGCTCGGCCAGGGCCGGACCTACGGTGTAACATTGAACATGACCTCGCAGGAAGAGCCGAATTAATCCGGCCCACACCCTGCGCACCGCGGGTCGACCGCTCAGTTCGGGGACTTCGGTAAACCACTCGTGGGCATCCCACCACAGAGGCCGCCTGCGCATCCAAGACGCCAAGCGCAAAGCCGGTAGGGTATCGGCATCCACCGAAAGGTAAACCGCGGATGAACAGCGCAAAGCTTCCACCAAGAGTCGAAGGTTGTAAATCAGGTAAAAAAGTGGTCCTCGAAGGGGTGATAAGCGAAGACGTTGATAGGTTCGGTGCGGCGTGCTATGCAAAGGGACCTCTCGGTGCCGATCCACGCCAATCCAACGAACCCTCCATCCGGCCCTTTCCAAGGTTTGGCACCAGCGCATCATGCGTTGGTCTTGCCACTGGTCGTTGGTGGTGGCCATGAACAGCAAGGGTGACGCGTCGGTGATTATTGGGGCCGGGGTCGTTGGGGCCGAGGAGATGGGTTTCATGGGTTCTTCCATAACAAACGATCATCGACATCCCTTGCAACCGCCCCTTTTTGGACCAACCAAGCGAGGGCCTTGGCCTGTCGCGCCCAATCCTCCGCGCCACGAACCAGTCCCTTGGCTTCAAGGGCTTGACGCAATTCGGCCGGGTGGAGGGGAGCGCTGAGGTAGGGCCGCACCTGTAGCACCCAAGCCTGAAATTCTTGGGTGGTCATTTCTTCGAACCTTCCACCCCCGGAAATACAAGCATCGCAGCGCCCGCAATCCATCGCAGCGGTCTCCCCAAAGTAGGCGAGCATCAGTCGACTACGGCAAGTGCCTTTCCCTGTGATCATGGCGATCATGGCTTCCAGCCTCCTTTGCCTGGCTTTGAGAAGGTCGCTGTAAGCCTGCGGTGGCAAATAAAAATGACTGGGGGGCAATCGTTCACTCAGCCAACAGAGGTTTTGTTGATCCGACCGCGGGGTATAATCCAGTAAATCCAGTTCCTGCAACCGATGAATCGCTTGCAAAATAGCCACCGTAGTCGTTCCGGATTCACGGGCCATGCGTCGTTCGTCAAAGCGGACCGGGTGATCCAAAACGCCCGGATGTTTTCGTAACAACAAATCAATATAGGGGTCCAACGTGGGATTGAGGACCCTTTGTTCGTAAAGTTGGGCGGAGGACACTTTGAATCGGATACGGGCCGGTAGGAGGCTTTCTTCTTCGGCCATGACCAGATTGGCCCGATGCAGAATCTGAAGAGCATGGTAAACAACGCGTTGTTCCAGATCAAAGCGTAGGCAAAAGGCCGAAATATCAAAGGCAAAGCGTTGTTCCAGACCACCTCCAACCGCCAGGTTGCACCACTGCCCCAGGGCCTGATAAATTCGTTGAATTTGTACGATGGGAGGAAAGGCGTCTTCAACTCGCTTGCGTGCCTGTTGCAGGTCCGCCTTCTGCCAGGCCAAAAGACAGAGCCCGTGACCCCCGTCCCTGCCGGCTCTCCCGGCTTCCTGGTAATAGGCCTCCGGTGATTCAGGGGGGTCCCAATGAAAGACTAGGCGTACATCCGGTTGATCAATCCCCATCCCAAACGCCGTTGTGCAGACCATGATCGGCTTCGTATGGTTCATCCAAGTCTGTTGGCGAAGGTCTCTTTGTTCGGGTGTCAGTCCGGCATGGTAGGCCTGGGCTGGATAACCCTTGCTCGCCAGGTATCTTGACAACTCTTCGCTGTTCCGCCGCGAACCGACATAGACCAAGGCTTTGCCCTCCAGACCGCCAAGGGCGTCTTCGAGGGCTTGATGCTTGGAGACGGTTTCTTGCCATCGGTAGGATAGCATGGGCCTTGCAAAACTTTGACGAACCAAAGCAGGCCTCACCATCCCCAGGCGTTCACAGATTTCATCGCAAACGGCTGGAGTCGCTGATCCGGTCAGGGCCACCGTAACCAAGGCCCCCACCTGTTCTCGGAATGCCGCAATACGTTGGTATTCAGGGCGAAAATCATGTCCCCATTGGGCAATGCAATGCGCCTCGTCCACCGCTAGCAAGGCAATTTTCCAACCCCGGCTGCGGGTTACAAAGTCTTTGCCCGAAAGTCGTTCCGGTGATAGGTATAGAAATTTGAGTTCCCCGCGATCGGCTCGGACCCGAATGGCTTCACTTTCGATGGGGCTTAAACCAGATACCAACGCGGCCGCCGAAAGGCCTTGACGATTTAGCCGACTCACCTGATCCTTCATTAAGGCAATCAGCGGGGATACCACCAGGCACAATCCGTCCATCGCCAAAGCGGGGACTTGGTAACACAAAGATTTTCCGCCACCGGTTGGCAGCAGGGCCAGGGTATCCCGGCCTTCAAGAATCGAAGTAACCACGGCCTCTTGACCCGGCTTGAAGGCGTCAAAGCCCCAATACCGATGCAGCAGTTCCTTCGCGGTTTCGATGGAATTAGCCATTCGGATCCACTTCGGTGATGTGCCCGTCGCGGAGTTGCAGGACCCGGTCCGCCTGACGGGCCAATGGTAAGCTGTGGGTGACCACCAAAAAGGTTTGTCCGTTGCGATCTCGCAGTTCACGAAAGAGACCATGCAATTCTTCGGCCTGCTGCTGGTCCAAGTTCCCGGATGGTTCATCGGCCATAATCAGATCAGGTCGGTTCATCAGGGCCCGGGCCACGGCAAAGCGTTGTTGCTCACCACCGGATAGTTCCGAAGGACGATGACTCAAGCGTTCCGCGACGCCCAATTGTTGGGCTAATTCGAGGGCTCTTGCTTTGGCTGTTTTGGAATCCATTCCAGCAATGAGAGCAGGCATGAGGAGGTTCTCTTCGGCGGTAAATTCCGGGAGCAGCAAGGCCTGTTGAAAAACGAAACCCAATCGGCGGTTCCGAAAATCGGCGAGGCGGTTGCCGCTCAGGGTATGGATCAAGACCCCGTCCCATTCAATTTGACCCGAATCAGCCGGCTGCAATCCTCCTAACACATGAAGCAGGGTGCTTTTGCCGGCCCCCGATGGACCTACCACCGCCACCAATTCCCCGCGTTGTATTTCAAAAGAAACCGAACGTAGCAGGGCCAGGTTACCGAAGGACTTGCATAATTGGCGAACCCTGACCATGAACTATCCGGGTTTAGACGTCCAGTCGGGCGTAGCGGGCGTTTTGTTCAATAAACTCCCGTCGGGGTGGCACTTCATCTCCCATAAGCATGGAGACTACCCGGTCGGCTTCCGCAGCGCTATCAATCGTGACTTGGCGCAGGGTGCGGGTGTCCGGGTTCATGGTAGTATCCCAGAGTTGCTCCGCGTTCATTTCTCCCAAACCCTTGTAGCGTTGGATGTTAACGGTGCTTTCGGCGGCTCCTTTGGCCAATTCTTTGACGGCGTCCTGACGGTCTTGGTCATTCCAAGCGTAACGCTGTTGAGTGCCTTTTTTGACTAAATAGAGGGGAGGGGTTGCGATGTAGATATGTCCTGATTCAATCAGGGTTTTCATGTACCTAAAGAAGAAGGTGAGAATCAGCGTCGTAATGTGTGATCCGTCCACATCGGCATCGGTCATGATGATGATTTTGTGGTACCTCAATCGGCTGATGTTAAGGGCTTTTTGGTCCTCTTCGGTGCCGACCGACACGCCCAATGCCGTGAAGATGTTACGGATTTCTTCGTTCTCGTAAATCTTGTGTTCCATGGCCTTCTCCACGTTCAGGATTTTACCCCGAAGCGGAAGGATGGCCTGAAAAGCGCGGTTCCGGCCCTGCTTGGCCGTTCCACCCGCCGAATCTCCTTCGACCAGGAAAATCTCGCAGAGAGAGGCATCCCGTTCGGAGCAGTCAGCGAGTTTACCGGGCATGGAATTGCCTGATAACACATTCTTTCGCTGAACCATTTCCCGGGCTTTGCGGGCGGCATGCCTGGCAGTTGCCGCCAGAATGACTTTGCTAATAATTTGACGGGCCTCCCGAGGATTTTCTTCCAAGTAGTGGGAAAGGGCCTCCGATACCGCCGAATGAACCGCCCCCATGACTTCGTTGTTCCCGAGTTTGGTTTTGGTTTGGCCTTCGAATTGAGGTTCCGCCACCTTGACGGAGACCACCGCAGTGAGTCCTTCCCGGAAGTCATCGCCCGCAATATCAAATTTGAGTTTGCTGGTTAGACCCTCTTTGTCTGCGTAGGATTTGAGGGTACGGGTCAAGGCCTGACGAAAGCCGGCTATATGGGTTCCACCTTCGTGGGTGTTGATATTGTTTACGTAGGAATGGACGTTCTCGGTGAAAGAGGTGTTGTATTGCAAAGCAACCTCCACCGGTACGGGCCCTTTGGGGTTTTCGATATAAATAGGTGCGGCCAAGAGGGATTCCCGGGTTTGGTCCAAATAGGTTACAAATTCTTGCAGACCACCCTGCGAAAAAAACTCTTCTTGACGAAAGGTCCCGTCTTCCAAGGGCTGGCGCCGGTCCTCCAAGGACAATCGGATTCCCTTGTTCAGGTACGCCAATTCCCTCAAACGGTTGGCCAAGGTGGCGTAGTGGTACTCGGTGTGTTGGAAGATCGTCGCATCCGGTTCGAATTCGACGATGGTCCCCCGGTCTTCGGTGGTCCCGATCTCGCGTACGCTGTATTGGGGTTTGCCGCAGCGGTATTCCTGTTCATAAACGGTACCGTTCCGTCGAATTTCGGCGCGCAGGTGGGTGCTCAGGGCGTTGACACAAGACACGCCGACCCCGTGCAATCCCCCCGATACCTTGTAGGAGTCTTTATCAAACTTGCCCCCGGCGTGCAATACGGTCATAACCACTTCCAGGGCCGAACGCTTTTCCTTGGGGTGGAGATCGGTTGGAATACCGCGCCCGTTGTCCTGGACCCGGATGCGGTTGCCTTCCAAGATACTGACCTGGATCAGGTTGCAATGACCGGCCAGGGCTTCATCGATCGAGTTATCGACGACTTCGTAGACCAAATGGTGCAAGCCTTTGACCCCGATGTCCCCGATATACATCGCCGGCCTTTTGCGGACGGCTTCCAGTCCCTCGAGGACCTGGATATTTTCGGCGGAGTATTGGTTCGAAGACGATGGAATCATAGGGGTTTGGTGGGGGGCTAAGGAGGAGTCAAAAAGCCGGATTTCGGCCTGTGGTATCGCCTAAATATAAGGCAAGACAGAGCACTTAGGTTGGATGAAATCCCTTATTTGCGGAGGTACATGACCTCCTTGGCGGCACGAACAACTTTGTCAACCGAAGGCAGGTAGGCCGCAACCAAGGGCATGGAATACGACATCGGTACATCGGCCCCGTTCACCCGAACGACCGGGGCATCGAGTTCGTCAAAGGCGTCTTTCTGAATTCGGTAGGCGATCTCCGAAGAAACGGAGGCAAAAGGCCAGCTTTCATCCACCACCACCATGCGGTGGGTTTTGCGGACGCTTTGGAGCAGGGTCGCATGGTCAAGGGGTCGGATACTGCGCAGGTCAATGACTTCGGCGCTGATGCCCTCGGCTTCCAACGCTTCGGCGGCGGCCAGGACGACTTTCATCATTTTGTTGTAAGAAACCAAGGTGATATCCGTTCCGCTGCGCTTGATATCCGCAAGGCCTATCGGGATGAGGTATTCGCCGTCTGGTACCAAGCCCTTGTCACCGTACATCTGCTCGGATTCCATGAAAATGACCGGATCCTCGTCCCGGATGGCGGATTTGAGGAGGCCCTTGGCATCAGCCGGGTTGCTGGGCGAAACGACTTTGAGACCAGGAACATTGGCATACCAGCTTTCGAAAACTTGGGAATGTTGGGCGGCCAAGGAACCAGCCGAGCCCGAGGGTCCTCTAAAAACGATGGGGACCGAAACCTGGCCCCCTGACATGTTCAACATTTTGGCGGCGGAGTTGACAATTTGGTCAATGGCCACCAGCGAAAAATTAAAGGTCATGAATTCAATGACCGGGCGCAGTCCGTTCATAGCAGCCCCGACCCCGATCCCGGCAAATCCGAGCTCCGCGATGGGGGTGTCAATGACTCTTTTGGCGCCAAATTCATCCAACAGTCCCTGACTCACCTTGTAGGCTCCGTTGTATTCCGCTACTTCTTCGCCCATGAGAAATACCCGGTCATCCCGCAACATTTCTTCCCTTAGGGCCTCCCTTAGGGCCTCTCTAAATGCAATTTCCCTCATACTTCGTTTTTAAGCGGTGCAAAAATACGCTTTTTTGGACCTTCCTCAGGGTTCTTTTAAGCGGTTTTTAAGGGTTTTTTTGAACACAGCGAAGGTTCTTGGGGTACTTTTGGGGGTGCGCAAATCGCTTCAAATCCTAATTGCTAGCCTGACCATCCTGCTGGGCGGTGTGGTGGTTTATTGGGCGGAGCTCTATGAGCAAGAACGCCGTCTGGCTTGTGTTCAGGTGATCACCCCGGCCCAGTTCATCAGCAACGGGGTTACCATTGGAAAGGCGGGTCAAAGCGCTTGTTTTCTATCACCTGCCTTGCGCACCCTGACCGATTCGACCGGGGCTCTGCTGGTGAGCCTGGCCCCCGGTGCGTCAGGCCAAGGGACCAACTGGATCGATTGGCTGCCAGTTGACTCCGTACGCTGGGCGGTCATCAACCACTACAAGCCGGGTCAGTCCATTTTTGCGGTGAATCTTCAGATGCAAGCCCTGGCCAAGACCATCCAACATCGAGGCTTGAAGCAGGTTGTCGTCCTCGTTCCCGAAGAACATCGGCAGGCTTGGTTGCAAGCTTTGGGCCGATCCCTCGTTCTAGAGGTATGCCCTTCGCCTTAATTTTGTTATTTTCAATCCCTATGTTATGTTATTCATGCCGGCTCTAGCCTACTTGCGCTCCGGTTGGCGGTTGTTTCTTTGGGCCGCGGGGTTCTTGTGCCTGCCCTGGATGGTCATGGCCCACGGGTTTACCGGCGAAACCCGTCAGAACACTTCGGGTCCTTCAGCCACCGGCCTGGTTCCTAACCGAGGTCAATGGCCCGAGGAGGTTATTGCCCATGCCGATTTGCCGGGTCTGCGACTCTTTGTTCAAGCGGATGGTTTGCGTTGGGTGGCCTATCAAAACGACGGTTGTCACGGGGGTCATACCGAAAAAGGATTGCACGGGGTTGACCCATCTCGGAATTTGCGGGGCCATGCCTGGGAACAACGGTTTGTGGGGGCACGTGCTCAGCGTTCAACCATGCAAAGCGCGGATAGTCTGGGTTATCCGGTCCATTACCTGCGGGGATCTCAACCCCAAAACTGGGCCCAGGACCTTTATCCGGTGCGTGAACTCCGTTTTCCTGATTTTTATCCGGGCATTGATTGGGTTCTGCGCATGGATGGGGAATTCAAGTACGAGTTTCATGTGAGTCCTGGCGCAGACCCCAGCCAAATCCGTATGCAGGTCCGCGGTGTGCCGCAGCGCCTGGATGCTTCGGGTCGCTTGATCTACACGGCCGAGATAGGGGATTATATCGAAGAGGCCCCGGTATCGTGGACCTTAAAAGCTGATGGCTACACCAAGGTTCCGGTAGCATCCGCTTGGGTTCAAAAAAAGGGAAACTGGCAATACCAAACAGGGCCCTATGCTTCGGATGAAGTTCTGGTCCTGGACCCCCGAATGATAGGCGCTACCTACAGCGGGTCGGGGGTCGATAATTGGGGCTTTACGGCGACTTATGACAATGCCGGAAACATGTATTTGGGAGGTATCGCCTTTGGCCCCGGTTATCCCACCACCTTGGGGGCCTTTGGCTTTGCCCCCGGGCAGAACCAACCCTCCGGGAATCCCAATTTTTACTACGATGTAGCCTTGACCAAATATTCACCCAACGGCGGCCAGGTCCTCTTTAGCACCTACTTAGGCGGCTTGGGTCAGGAACGGCCATCGTCCTTGATTTTTGACGAGAATGCCCAGTCTCTATTGGTTTTTGGTCGGACCAATTCGGCCAACTTTCCGATCACAGCCGGGGCCTATCAGCCTGCCCTCAGTGGATCGTATGATTTGTTTGTAACACGACTTTCATCATCGGGTTCCTTGCTGGCTTCCACCTACTTGGGCGGATCGGGGGCCGAAGGGACGAATGCCGTGGGGACGCCTTTTACGACCTCTTCGCTTCAATTTAATTATGGGGATGATAGCAGGGGTGAGGTCGTAGTTGCACCGAACGGCGATGTCTTGTTGGTATCCAATACACAGTCGGCTAATTTCCCTGTTACATCGGTGACCGGAACATTGCAGGCCACCTTTGGGGGTTCCATGGACGGGGTGGTAGCTCGGCTATCGCCGAATCTCAACCAATTGTTGTTTTCGACCTATTTGGGGGGTGGCAGCATGGATGCAACGTACGCGATTAAGCCGGGTGGGGGTGATACCGTTTATGTGGCGGGTGCGACCTTCAGCCAAACCACCTTTTTCCCGAACCATGCCCGGGGTTATGACCTAAGCCACAACGGACAAGCAGACGGATATGTGATGATGATGCGGACCGGTAACCCGCCCTTTAGCCAACCTCAATTGGTTTCTCTTAGCTATTGCGGGACTCCATCGTACGATCAGAATTTTCTTCTCGAAAGAGATAGTCGCGGGCATATTTATGTGGCGGGTGTCAGCATGGGTAACATTAATCAAAGTGGAACTCGCTGGTTTCAAGCCGGAGCCAAACATTACATCCAAAAGTACAGTCCATTTTTGGACAGCCTCTACTGGTCGGCCCCGGTGGGTTTGCCTTTCTTGAACGGGGTTCCCCAGTCGGCAGGACCTGCCTTGTCGCTGACGGCTTTTTTGGTGGATCGTTGTGGCAAAATTTATCTGAGCGGTTGGGGTGGAGATTTGAACGCCACCTTTAATTCCAATATCCAAACCATGCGGGGATTGCCAATCACGGCCAATGCCTTGCAGCCCGGAACCACCGGAAGCGATATGTACCTTTTGGTCCTTGCTCCGGATGCCGATACCTTGGTTTACGCGACCTACTTGGGGGGATCGATTTCGGAGGAACATGTGGACGGTGGGACCAGTCGTTTTTCGCCCGAAGGCATTGTTTATCACGCCGTTTGTGCGGGCTGTCGAGGCAATTCGGATTTTCCGGTGACCTCCTCGGCTGTCTATCCCTTCAACCAATCCAGTAACTGCAATGCATTGATATTCAAACTGGATTTGGAATTGGTGCGACCCAGAGCGGGCATACGCATGACTCCATCCGACACCAATGTTTGTGTGGGTTCTCCGGTTCGTTTTGAAAACACCGGCACCACCGGTTCTTCGGTTTGGTGGACGATTGGTACCATAGGTCAACCACCCGTTCACAGTGCCCAAACCGCCTCTACCCAATACACCTTCACAACGCCCGGTACCTACCGAGTTCGTTTGGTGGTCGAAGGTTGTCAACAATTTGATACCACCTTCAAAACGGTGGTGGTCACGCCTCCACCCGTTATCACCAAATACCCACCACCCACATCCTGCCCAGGGGATACCGTTTGGTTGCGGGTCGATTCGCTGGATGCCTCCGGGGGTCTTCTCTCCATTACTTGGGTTGCCGATCCGTTTTTGTTACCGGGGGCACCGGGCTTGTTCAGACGCAGAGCGGTGGTGTCAGGAACACGGTGGTTTTATTTTGATGTTATATCGGCTTCCGGATGTGTATTGCGGGACAGTCTGAGGGCCAGGACCATGGCCCCCAAAGAGGTCTTTGGGAACGATACCCTGCGCTGGTGTTGGGATCGAAGCCAGGCCTTGCAACCTTTGGCTGGATTCCGCTCCTATCGTTGGTTGAGTGATGTCGAAATCACGAACCAAAACCAAACCGTCCAGAATTTTAGCCTCCTTCAGCCCCGTTGGGTTTATTGCCGTGCCTACGATGACACGTGTTTTCATTTGGATTCGGTGTATCTCTTACCGGAAATTACCGCCACGGTCAGCCTAGGCCCGGACCTCTTCTTTTGTCAGCAAATCAACCGAACCTTGGTGCCTACGGGGGGTCTCACCTACGAATGGTCCGACGGCAGTACGGGCAGCACCTACAACCTGAATGCAGGAGGCAGTGGATTTGTTTGGGTCATTGCCCGGGATGTCAACGGTTGCCGTAGCCTTCCCGATACGCTTTATTATTACGAAGACCCGGTTTCTGCAGCGATTTCGATTAGCCCATCGGATACTGCCTTTGCTCCGCAGGCAGTCTATTTCACCAACCAGTTTTCGGCCAATATTGATTCGGTTTATTGGTTTTTTGGAGACGGCAACAGCAGTTCTTCCTTTAATCCGGTGCATTCCTACACCGATACCGGTACTTTCTACGGATACATGCTGGCCTTTTCGACCCGATCAGGCTGCAGGGACAGTATTCCTTTTAAGATGGTGGTGGATACAGTGGTGATGGATTTCCCCAATGCGTTTTTACCCGAAACAGAGGGGGTGAATGCTTTGTTTCGCTCCTATACCAAGAACCTTCGGACCCTTGATTTTCGGGTCTACGATCGATGGGGTCAGAAAATATTTGAAACCACCAACGTGGATGTGCTTTGGGACGGTACCCAGGGAGGAAAGGCTGTGATGCCGGGAACCTATGTCTATACCGCGGATGGAATTGGCAAAAACGGCGCCGATTATTTTCGAAAAGGCTTGATTCACGTCGTTCGGTAGGTTTTTTTTTGGCCTTGGGCGGGTATATTTGCGCCTCCATGCGGGAGGGTTGAGGGACCCACAGCGGGTCTGGATGCCTCCCAAACGATTCTGTAGCTCAGCCGGTAGAGCAATACACTTTTAATGTATGGGTCCTGGGTTCGAATCCCAGCGGAATCACCAAATGGGCGGAACAAGCCTCCCCCAAAGGCTCCTCCCACGAAGTTGGGGCTTCCATCACGGTATTTCTCCCCCTATTCTTTTCTTTTTCGTTCGCATGGACCTCCCTTTGTTGAATCCCGAATGGGTCTTCAGGCCTGGTCAAAAATCCATGGTCGGGGATGGTTTTTCGGTTTATCATCTTTTTCCGGGTCAGCAATTGTCGATGCAGCGCACAGACCCTTTTCTGATGTTGGATTACAATCCGCCTTGGGAGATCAAGCCCTCTCATCAGCCCAAAGGAGTGGATGTGCACCCACATCGGGGGTTTGAAACCGTGACCCTGGTCTACAGCGGGGAAGTTGCCCACGCCGATAGTGCAGGAAACCAAGGGATCGTTGGCCCGGGCGAGGTTCAATGGATGCATGCCGCCTCCGGGGTTTTGCATAAAGAGTATCAATCCGAAGCCTTTACGGCTAGCGGAGGCGTTTTTCATATGGCTCAGTTGTGGGTGAATCTTCCGGCACAACGAAAAATGGACCCCCCTTCCTATTGTTCTATTCACAGGGAGCAAATCCAAGTTTTGCCGATTGCGGGTGGATCCCTTGAATTGGTGGCCGGTAGGTTGGGACAAAACGCTGATGGATCTTGGAGCTGCGTTTCAGACCAAGACGTCGTTTTAGAAAACTCCTTCCAAAGGATGGTCTCTGGAGCGGCTCCAGTTTGTAGTCCAATTTGGCTTTTTCACTGGAATCAAGGGGATTCGCACGATCAAATCTTGGAGCTCCGTGTTCCCGGAGGGGCAACGGTCCTTGCGCTGGTTGTGGAAGGCTCCCTGGGAGGGGAATTGGAAGGGGTAGGGAATGGTCACTTGGTCGTTTTCAAGCGAAGCCTTACCGATGAGTCTTCAAGCATTCGTGTGGAGGCCCTGGCCGGCACCAAGGTGCTTTGGATGATCGGCCAACCGCTCAACGAACCGATCGCTGCCTACGGGCCCTTTGTGATGAACTCCAAGGACCAAATCCAGCAGGCGTTTGAGGATTACCAAAACGGCCGATTCGGGATTTTGAATTAAGAGCTGGGCTCTTGGGGCCAGCCTTCTAGGTTTTCTTAAAAGGAAACAAAAATCTACTAGAGTCTATTTTTCAACAAGGTCCTGTTGATAAGCGTTTAAGCCCCTTTTCGAACCTTGTTTTCTGCCTACCTTTCGGCATTCAAACGAATTCATTTTTCGTCAACCCTTTTTCAACCTTCAATACTCCGCAATGTTCCAAAATCTACCCATTTTAAGGCATTTTCTAACCTTAATCGTCCTAGGCCTTTGGGCCTTAGGCCTCCAAAATCCATTGCATGCCCAAGGAACGGATACCCTGGCGACCTGGGAATTGACCGGCCTAAATGTTACAAGCCCCGCCTGGGGTCCATCGCCCCTGCCGGCCCAGAACGTCTCATCGTCCGTTTCGACGCCCGGTTGGACTCGTGGTTCCGGTGTACTGCTGACGGCTGCCGGCGTTGCAACCACCGGTACCCCGGCAGGGAATGCATGGGGAGGTAACGGTTGGGATGCTTATACATCGGGAGGCGCAGGAAACTTGGATTCCACCATCGCAAGAGGGGATTTTGTTTCGATTACGTTCACTGTTGGAACAGGAGCCACGGTTGGTTTTTCCTCGATACCGGCTTATACGATTCGACGCTCTAGTAGCGGGCCAGCTACCGGGCAATGGCAGTACAGTGTGGGTACGTCGGGGTCCTTTGTGAACATCGGATCGCCAATAACATGGGGTACCGTTACAACAGCCACCGGAAATCCTCAAACCGCCATCGACTTATCAGGAATTGCTGATTTACAGAATCTTGGTGGGGGTACTACGGTGACTTTTCGTATTGTGAATATGGGAGCGACCGCCTCCTCAGGTACCTGGTATCTCAACCAAATAGCCGCTGGTGGACGTGATCTGACTTTTTTGGGGAATAGCGGCGGTGGTGGTGGTGGTCCAACCGCAACCTTGACTTTGGGGGCCTTGGCGTCTACCTCGGTCTGCGCAATTGGTGGTGCAGCCGTTCCTTTATCGGTCACCTATACCTCCTCAGGGACTTTGTCAGGTTCGGTTGATTTGCAGTTATCGGATGCCAATGGATCCTTTGCAAATCCAACCACGCTTGGATCGGCTACCGGTAGCACCGGAACGATTACAACCACATGGCCATCGACCATGGTCGCAGGCACAGGCTATCTCCTTCGTTTGGTTTCTGGAACTGTCATCAGCGCTCCTTCGAATGCGGTGTCTGTACTGACTACGGTTCCCGATGCCACTGTTTTTGCAGCGGTTCCGTCCAACGGATCCGTGACGCTGACTTGGACCAATCCTACTCGTTGTTTTGACCAGGCCTTGGTGGTAGCGGACGTCGTTGCGGTGACAGGTCAACCGTCCGGCAATGTTATCCTCGCCAATCCAATTTTTGGTTCCGGTGCTTCGGTGGGTACCGGTTATGCTGTCTTCGTTGGCAATGCCCAGACCGTGACGGTGACCGGTTTGACCAATGGTCAGACCTACCATTTCAAAGTCTTTACCCAAAGCGGAAATACTTGGAGCAACGGCGTTTCAGTTCAGGCAACCCCTTTTAATACCCAGAGTTTGCCACTCCGTAGCATCGCTTCGGTGATTGGCGTTAACAGCAACGGGGTTCTCGATTCGTTGGGACAAAGGGTTCGCTTATCCGGTACTGTCTATGGCATCAACCAATACAGCAGCACCACCACCCCCGCTGGTTTGCAATTTGTTATTATGGACGCAACGGGTGGCATCATGTTCCGCAGGGCCGGTACCACCTTTGGTTTGGATACCTTGAACCCCAATGGTCCTTTGGTAGAAGGGGATTCGGTTGATTTGGTGGGTGTCTTGGAGCAATTCAATGGCTTGACTCAAATCAACTGCGATACCATCCTTCGTGTAGCTTCTGGTCGCACGCTGGCCGTGCCTACGGTGGTAACGGCCTTGAATGAGTCCACCGAAAACAGGTTGGTTCGATTGAATGGATTGGTATTGGTTGGCTCGAACTGGCCTACCAACCCTGTCACATCCGGGGTTAATGTCAATGTTTCCAACGGTACAACCACTTTTGTGTTGCGGATTTTACCAACGACCAACATTGATGGAACGCCCGCGCCGACCGGATACTTTGATTTAATCGGATTGGGACAACAATTTGACAACACCATTCCGCTTACCTCGGGTTATCAGATTACCCCTCGATCCTTGTCGGATATCATCGCCGTTCCGTTGGTCAACACGGTCGCCAATTTTGCCCGGACCGACACCTTGGTTTCCAATCAAAGCGGTGCAATTGGCATGAATATTGCCATCTTGAATCCCAATCCGGTCGCCCAGGTCCTCAAAGTCAAGGTGAATACTTCTGCAGGTGCTGCCTACGGGGTCACCTACGAAACCTTCCCTGTACCGGTTAACGATACGATAACGCTGAATGTTCCGGCCAATGCCACCTCGGCTTCTTTCTCTGTTTTGCTTTATCCGGCCGTTCCATCGGGTCGTACCGATACCCTGGGTTTTCGTTTGTTTGGGGCTAGCATGGGGATTTCAGCGGGCATTGTTAACCAATCCAGCATTCGGATTCAAACACTGCAAATCCCAACCTACAGCATTGGCTTGCTTCGCGGTAACAATGTTTCAGGAACGGTGGTCGGTATTCCTGACTCCAACGGCGTCTATGCGCGTACGACAGGTATTGTGTTAGGCGGAAATCGTCGCGGGGCTACTAGCACAGCAGCGGCCGGCCTGGAGTTCTTTGTTTTTGATCCTGTTTCCAATGCGGGGATAGGGGTGTTTCGAAGTACGAATTTCACCACCAACCCCTACACAGTGACCGAAGGGGATTTGATTCGGGTCATCGGAACGGTTTCACACTTTAATGGATTGGCCCAGATTAATGTGGATTCCATCGCGGTCTTGTCCAGTGGCAATGCCTTGCCCGCACCTCAGGTTGTAACATCCATGAGTGATTTAACAGAATCACGCCTGATTCAAATCAACAACCTCACGTTGGTTCCTTCGTCTTCCACCTCGGCCCAATGGCCCGTTTCCGGTGCCACAGGATCAGGAAGAACGCCTCGGGCAACCAACGGGGTGGATACGTTTGATATCCGGATTGACAACGATGTCAATTTATTTAATTCTCCTGCACCTGCAGGGACCTTTAGCATGATTGGGGTCGGTAGCCAGTTCGATAATTCGAATCCACACACCTCCGGTTATCAACTATGCCCCCGGTATCTGCAAGATTTGGTTCAATTGGTCACCTACAGTGTTAGCGGAACCCTGACCTACAACAACACCGCTTCAACCCCAATGACCAATTCTTTGGTTCGGGCCAAAGACAGCACCGGCGTGATTGTAGGAACGGATTCAACAGACGCGACGGGTGCTTATACCCTATTGGCTTTGCCTTCTGGAACTTATACCTTGGAAGGGGTTACCTCCAAACCGTGGGGCGGTGTGAACGCCTCCGATGCCTTGGCGATGAATCGTCACTTTAGCGGTTCGGTTCCCTTGGTGGGTTTGCGTTTGGGTGCGGCCGATGTGAACGGTAACGGTGCTGTGAATGCCAGCGATGCCTTGACGACCAACCGTCGATTTAGCGGTGGATTGAGTTCGTTCAGTGTTGGCAATTGGATTACGGAGCGGCCTTCGGTTTTGGTTAGCGGAGCCAACGCTACCCAAAATCTCAAAATGCTTTCTTATGCCGATGTGAATGGCTCGTATGCGCCTTCCACCGCTGCTCGGTTCGCAACTTCTTTGACCCTTCAAGAGGGTACGGAGCAAGGTATTGTTCACGATGGTTTGATTCGCCTAGCCCTTCGTGCCGATCGCTCGATGGAATTGGGTGCAATTTCGCTTGAATTGCCTTTACCTGCCGGATTGGAAGTCGTGGGTATGGAAGCAGGTTCGGCCATGGGCCATAGCAGCTGGGGTCGTCGTGATGGTATGTTGTGTTACGGCTGGTTTGCAGAACAAGGTCTTCGTATTTCCGAGAACGATGTTCTTGTGACGTTGGTTATCAAGACGGACCGAATGGATTTGTTGGAAGGCTTGGATTGGAACAACGTTTCGTTGGGATCGCTCAGCGAGATGGTGAATCCATGGGGCGAGGTCATTCCAGGCAGCCTGCGGGTTGATCGTGCCATCAAGGCCGTTCACAACCTTCAAATGTTCCCCAATCCTGCCCAAAACCGTGTGAATTGGACCTGGAATTCTGCACAGGGAGCACCTTCAAGTTTAATTGTTCGGGATTATACCGGCCGCGTTGTTGCATCAATGCTTCCTACCCAGGGTAGCACGCAGGCTACCTTGGAATTGGGCCAAATTCCTGCCGGTGCCTATACCGTAGAGATGGTTTGGACCGGATTGAACGGAGCGGAGCAGAGAGAGCGGGCAAACTTGGTTGTCCGTCCATAAAGTCGGTTCCATATGATGAATTTAGGGCGTCCCGCAAGGGGCGCCCTTTTTTTTGGCTCGTATCAAAAAGGAGGTTAAAGGCGTTGGCTCAAACGAGGCAGGACTTCGTCTTTCCAATCGGAGAAATCCCCTGCTAAGAGATGTTGTCGGGCCGTGCGCGTCAGGTCCATATAAAAATGCAAATTATGCAGCGTGGCCAAACGGGGCCCGAGCATTTCGTGGCATTGGAACAAGTGCGCGAGATAGGCTTTGGAATAAAGGCGGTCTTCAGCCAAGGGGCTTTGGGGATCCACTGCGCTTAAATCGCTGCGCCATTTGCGATTGCGAAGGTTGATAACGCCATTCCATGTAAATAACATTCCATTGCGGGCATTGCGTGAGGGCATGACACAATCAAAAAGATCAATGCCCCGCGCGATGCTCTCCAGGATGTTGGAGGGCGTTCCAACCCCCATGAGGTACCTAAATTGATTGGGGGGGAGTACCTCGGTGACCGCTTCGGTCATTTGGTACATGTCTTCGGCAGGCTCACCAACACTTAGGCCACCGATAGCACAACCATGGGTGGCCCGTTCGGCAATAAAGCGAGCCGATAGGACCCGTAGGTCCGGGTAGGTTGAGCCTTGAACGATGGGAATGAGGCGTTGTTCGTGACCATACAATGGCTTGGTATCGGACCAGGCTTGCAGGCTACGGTCCAACCAGCGGTGGGTGAGTTCCATGCTGGCTTTGGCGTCCTGTTTGGGACAGGGGTAGGGGGTGCATTCGTCAAAAGCCATGCAAAAGTCAGCTCCGATGGAACGCTGAATTCCCATGGAAACTTCGGGGCTAAACAAATGACGTGACCCGTCAATATGACTGGCAAATTCAACCCCTTCTTCGCGGATTCGGCGTCGATCAGCCAACGAAAAAACCTGGTAGCCTCCGCTATCGGTGAGGATGGGCCCGTTCCACTGCATGAAGCGATGCAGTCCCCCTGCTTTTTCGAGCAAATCGGTTCCAGGTCTTAGGTAAAGATGGTAGGTATTGCCCAAGATAATTCCTGCCCCAACGCTGCTCTGTAGTTCCTCGCTGCTCAATCCTTTGACCGTGCCCAAGGTGCCAACCGGCATAAAGAGGGGGGTTTGAACGATCCCATGGGCCGTTTGCACGAGACCTGCTCTGGCTCGACTTCCCTTGTCTTCGGCCTGAAGGAGAAAGCCGGTCGAGGGAATAGGGGGCTGGTTCGTGGAATCAAATGGCTGCATGTGGACAAAGGGTGATAAAGGCCAAGGCAAAAATCGGCAGGCTATTCTATTTTCGCACCTTATGCAGGTTTTGTGGCAAGATTTCCCGCTTTGGGCCTTGTGGGCCCCTGCGCTCCTTTGGCAATTGTATTTTGTCTTCCGTTATTGGTGGCCGGTGGTTTGGCGCCGGGATGCTTGGAAGGAAGCCCCCGGTGCGGCAGCCTCCAAGCCACTTAGCTTGGTGATTGCGGCACGCAACGAAGCCGATAATCTGCGACGCAACCTTCCCGTTTGGATGGCCCAAACCCATCCTGATTTTGAAGTGGTGGTGGTGAACGATAGCAGTTGGGACGAGACCGCACTGGTACTCAAAGAATTTGCCGAGGTCTATCCCCGATTGCGCATTGTTTCGGTGGAGGAACAGGACAAATACCCTACCGGCAAAAAATTCGCCTTGACGCTCGGAATCAAAGCAGCCTCGCATCCTCATCTGGTTTTCACCGATGCGGATTGCCGGCCGGCGAGCGAGACCTGGCTATCGGGTATGCAAGGCACCTATCGTTCAGCGACCGAATTGGTGATCGGTCACGTGCAGCTAGAGAATACCAGGGGAATCCTGGGCCTGTTTCAGCAGACCGATGCGCTCTTTACCTCGATTCAATGTTATGGGCACGCCTTGACGGGTCAAGCTTTTATGGGCCGCGGAGGCAATCTATCCTACCTGCGCAATTTGTTTTTCTATCACAAAGGCTTTAGTGCCCACCTCAAACATCTATCCGGGGATGACGGCCTCTTTGTCAACCAAGCGGCCACCAAGACCAATGTCCGAGTATGCCTTCAACCTTCCAATTGGACCTACACGCAGGCTCCCGATGGATGGGGTGCTTGGTGGTCCCAAAAACGTCGGCACCTCAGCAGTGCGGCCTATCTACGACCTCGTCATCGGCTTCGTTTAGGGGTTTACGGGGTTACGCTTTGGATGTTGATGGTTTGGCCGGCTATGGCAATTCAACTTCCGTGGGTTTATTCCTTGCCAATTGCCATTTATTTCTTGAATCGTTGGATGATCCTTGGTTTGCTGGCGGCTCGCTTTAAACAAGCGGGACTCCTTCCGTTTTTGCCGGTTTTGGATATCCTTAACTTGATCCTTCGCACATTTTGGACTTTGACGGCTCCCAAGCCTACCAAAGTTCGTTGGTAAGGTCATGGAAATACCGGCCTGGCATCGTTATTTCCCCCAGCTGACGGAGGACCAAAATCACAAGCTGAACCAATTGCCGGGCCTGGTCCTGGAATGGAACCAGCGAATCAATTTGATATCCCGCAAAGACGAGGATCGCGTTGCCATTCATCATGTGTTGCATAGCTTGGCTCCGGCCAAAGTGTTGACCTTTCCAAAGGGTTCGAGGGTTTTGGACATTGGAACAGGTGGGGGCTTTCCCGCAATCCCTTTGGCCATTCTCTTCCCGGATGTAGAATGGGTGGCGGTGGATTCCATCGGCAAAAAAATCAATGTTGTCAAAGACTTAGCTCAACAATTGCAGTTGAACAATCTGGAGGCCATCCATCAAAGGGCCGAGGACGTGAAGGGGCCTTTTGATTTTGTTGTCTCTAGGGCGGTGGCCCGAATGGCTAGCTTGGTGCAATGGACCAAGCCCGTATTGGCCCGAAACCGAAAAGGCGATACGCCCAACGGTTGGGTTGTACTCAAAGGCGGGGATCCTGACGCCGGTCTCAAGGAAGAATTGGAGGAGGCCGGATTGCCGTACAAGTTGTTCCCGGTTTCGATGTATTTTGAGGAACCTTATTTTGATCAAAAGTTTGTTGTTTATATGACCCCAACCCCTTTTCCAAGCGCGTCATGAAGGCCTACCACCAACTCCTTGAGCAGATCATCCAAACCGGCGTTTCCAAAGAGGACCGAACCGGGACGGGCACCCTCAGCATTTTTGGACCTCAACTTCGCTTTGATTTGAACGAGGGCTTTCCCTTGCTAACCACCAAGAAGGTTCATTTCAAGTCCGTTGTTTATGAATTGTTATGGTTTATAACCGGTTCAACCAATGTTCGGTATTTGCAAGAAAACGGCGTGAGCATTTGGGATGAATGGGCCGACGCAGAGGGGGAATTGGGCCCTGTTTACGGGAAGCAATGGCGTCGCTGGCAAAAACCCGATGGTTCAACCGTGGATCAATTGGCAGAGGTGGTGGATCAGTTGCGTCGAAATCCTGATTCTCGTCGTTTGTTGGTTTCTGCGTGGAACGTGGCAGATATTCCTTCCATGGCTTTGCCTCCTTGCCATGCCTTTTTTCAGTTTTATGTAGCCGATAACAAATTATCGTGCCAGTTGTACCAACGCAGTGCCGATGTTTTTTTGGGGGTGCCTTTTAATATCGCCTCCTACGCCCTGCTAACCCATATGGTGGCTCAGGTTTGTGGGTTGGGGGTAGGCGAATTCGTTCATACCATGGGGGATGCACATCTTTATTTGAATCACATGGAGCAGGCCAAGCTTCAGCTAAGCCGTGAATCCCGTCCCTTGCCCCGCTTGGTGCTAGACCCTGCGGTAAAAAATTTGGATGACTTTGTGTACGAGCATATTCAATTGGTAGGGTACGACCCACATCCTGCCATCAAAGCCCCCGTTGCGGTATGACGATTCCTGTGAGTCAAGGTCGGATGGGGTTGTTGCTGGCTTCTTCCACCGATGGTGCAGTCGGGGACGGTCGGGATTTGCTATGGCATCTACCCGAAGACCTTCAACGTTTCAAGCGTCTGACCATGGGCTGTACCTGTCTTTTGGGCCGAAGGACCTTGGAGAGTATAGGTCGGGTTTTGCCAGGTCGCCGTTTTGTGGTCTTGACCCGCCAAAGGCCAGCGCCTGATTCTACTTTATTCACAGGTTATCCAGGGGTGATTTGGGCGACGGGGGTCGAAGAGGCCCTCAACGCATCCGCAGATGCCCATCCACTTTGGGTCATCGGGGGCGCCGATGTTTACCAAGCCTTGGAAGAAAGGGCCGATTGGATCGATCGCACCGAAGTGGAGGGGACCTGGCCGGAGGCACCGGCTCGGTTTACAATCAATCCGATGTTATGGCATTGCGAACAGAACGGTGAATGGCAGGAAAGCCGAAGCGGTCTGCGTTATCGCTATCAGCGTTACCTCAGGATTCGCCCATAAAGCCCAATCGTTTGGCCGTTTTGAGTCCGGCCCCGCTGTGTTCCATCAAAAACTGACCCAAAACAACCTGGCTAACCTCTTCGTAGGGAGGTGCCATCAAATCTTCGTTCAAGCTGTATTGGATGGCCAATGTTAGAATTTTCTCAAGCTCCGCGTCGTTGAGTATTTGCTGATCCAGGTTGTTGTAGAGAAAGCCAAACTGTTGTTTTCCGTCCACAAAGAAATGGCTCTCTCCGTCCACAAATATGCGAGCCAGCAACTGGCCTCCGTCCTGCAAACGGTTGTATTTGAAGCTATCAGACAAGAAATTATAAAGCTGAATTTGGCCAAAATAAGCCCGCATGCTGTTCTCTTTGACGCGTTGACTTTGATGCACAAAATGTTGCGAATCAAAGGTGAAAATATTGGTATGCATGACCAAACCTAAGGTATCGCCCGAAAATTTGAGGCTGCATTCAAATTTGTTTTTGTCCTTGTACTCAATCTCCACCCGCGGATCTCTTTTTTGCATTTCATTGCCCCAGGCCTGGGCCATACCGCGCAAGATGCCTTTGATCGACTCAAAATGACGAACGGTATTGTCGTAAATCGCTTGTTTGTTGGAAGATTTTCCGGCAAGCGTGTTGAGGATTTGTTGGTGAGCGCTGGTCATCGGGATGCCTGGTTGGTTAGGGTGTAGCGTATTAGTAGGCTTTGGCAAAGACCACTCTCCGTGCGGAGGGTTGGCCGCTCCAAACACAGGTTCCCGCTTCATCGGGTGTGTCCAGTGGAATGCAACGAATGGTGGCTTTGGTGGCTTCTTTGATGGCGGTCTCGGTGGCGCTTGTACCGTCCCAATGGGCCATGACCAACCCGCCCTGGTTCAATTTTTGAAGGA
>ENA-ORFA01000079-ORFA01000079.1-marine-metagenome-genome-assembly--contig:-NODE-79-length-44088-cov-5.985958_pt1 | contig 44088 bp, 32 predicted proteins | sample MGYA00248621_ERZ508587 | MGnify/ENA primary metagenome ERZ508587 (study PRJEB26250, sample SAMN06266239) | marine metagenome | isolation source: Columbia River Estuary | place: USA:Columbia River Estuary... | reverse complement strand
AAAATTTTGCATTTGCACTCAAATAAACTGTTGTTTTACAAAGAAATAAACAAAAATGCGTGAAGAGTAAGAAATGCATGAAGAGTAGAAAATGCGTGAAAGAAAGTGTTCATATTCATATTCATTATTCATATATTCATATTATACATCATTCATATATTTATTATTCATATATTCAAATATACTAGGGTGTTGTGGAGAAAAAAGCTTGTTTTAAATCATTATTCATATATTTAAATCATAATAATAAATTTATTTACTCTTAAAGAACAGAAAAAATTTGTATTGCAAAGTGTTTAGATAGAGCATATGACTATCTATAGCAGAACAAAAAAAATATAAATCCCTTAAACGAAACAATTTAAAAAAAGTATGTCACTAAGTTGGATGGAAATAATATATTAAAATTTAATGAAGAATTATTAATAAAACAGGCATTGGATTACAAGCCCAATGCAGTTGTAATTGGTGATGAAACTCAGTATGCGAAAGTAAAGGAAGCGCTTCGTTCAGAAGATATACATGTTTATTGTGGCGAGGAAGCTCTTTGTCAAGTGGTTGAATCGACAGAAGTACACATTGTTTTAACAGCTTTGGTAGGATACGCAGGATTGAAGCCAACTATCCATGCAATTAATGCAGGCAAAACAATTGCTTTAGCGAATAAAGAAACGTTAGTTGTCGCTGGTGAATTAATTACGAGTCTTGCAAAAGAAAAAGGAGTCAATATTTATCCAGTAGATTCTGAGCACTCAGCTATTTTTCAGTGCTTGGTGGGCGAGTTCCACAATCCAATTGAAAAAATATACCTGACTGCATCAGGCGGTCCATTTAGAGGTTTTACGCGCGAACAACTTGAGAAAGTGACCCTCGAGCAAGCCCTCAAGCATCCGAACTGGAGCATGGGTGCCAAAATTACCATCGATTCAGCGAGCCTTATGAACAAAGGCCTGGAGGTTATTGAAGCCAAGTGGCTTTTTGGTTTGCAGCCCGAACAAATTGATGTCATTGTACATCCGCAGTCTATTGTGCACAGTTTGGTGCAGTTTGAAGACGGCAGCATGAAGGCACAAATGGGTTTACCTGATATGAAATTGCCTATTCAGTATGCACTGACCTATCCCGCGCGTTTCAAAACAGATTTCCCGCGCTTCAATTTCATGGATTATCCGCAACTCACTTTTGAGCAGCCAGACCGTAAGGTGTTCAAAAATTTAGATTTGGCTTATCAAGCAATGGCTGCGCAAGGAACAGCAGCTTGCGCACTCAATGCAGCCAATGAAGAGGCTGTAGCAGCTTACCTAGACCGCAAAATCTCCTTTTTAGAAATCGGCCAACTCAACGAATATTGCATGCAAAATGTAGCCAATATCTTGAACCCACACTACGAAGATTACGTGGCCACCGACGCAAAAGCGCGGGCTTTTGTGCAGCAACAGTTCCACAAATAAAGCACGTTTAGAAATAGGCGCGCAGCTCCATACCTCCCGTATGTACTGCTGTCTGTCCTTGCATGAGGCGCCCGCCATAATTGAGACTCAGCTGCAAATTTTTGCCAACAATTTTCTGAAAACTCAAATTCCAAGTCCAGTTGGTTCCTGGCCTAAGACCCTCGAGCATTTCATACCCAACCGCAGAAAGCGCATTTCCATTGAAGTCAAAATACACATACTTGAGTGATCCGTTGAGGCTGCCTTTTTCACTTCTATTGATTTTCCATGTTGTTTCAAGCGCTTTAGCATTGGCAATTTGACCGCCGTACAATGCGCTGTTTGTTTTCTTTGCCAGGCTGCCAATGACACTAAGGCGCAGTTGTGAACCGTTTTGATAGATCAGTTGTGGCTTGAGTTCTTGCTGCGCAATCTGAAAATTGCGTCCGCTGGTATAATCTGCTAGCGCTTCATTTATACCACCCATCGCAGTAGTTTCAAATGCAAGTTGTGCATTGATGTTGAGTCGCAAGTTGATTTGATTCTTGACCTGACTTCTGGCGTCATAGCCGCTGGCAAGTAACATTTTGTTTTCCTGACGAAGCCAGCTGTATTCGGCGCTGAATACCTTTGCATTTCGATTGAAAAACAAGGAATTGGAAAATTGGGCGTTGGCAGACTGCAAGGAGAAGGCCGAAATATCTGCTGCCAATGGATTGATCCATTGCATCGTACTGGCTTCTTGCAGTTTGCGTTGTACGCGAATGCGCGTTTGGTTGGAAAATCTAGCAAGCACCCCTAAAGTGCCTTGTCGCTGTCGCCAAAGTAATTCAGGGCGCCATATAATGCTTTGGTTCCATTCGTTGGCAAAAACGGGTGCATAAGTTGCACTTGGCACAAAAACCCTTATGTAATCAGCTTGGTCTGCGTAAACTGCTTGTTCGAATTCATTGAGGTCTTTAATGCCATCGGCATTGTAGTCTATCCAGGTGTAGATACCTTGCCCATCGCTTACCCTGATGTATTGAAATCGCCGTTTTTGCTCTAGCCCAGAACCAAGCTCGTAAAAAGTCGTGAGCGTCAGGGCATTTTTAAAATAGCGTGCAGTGTAGTCAAAGCGCGCAACAAGGCTGTTTTCTGCTTTCTGATCGATGAGTACAGAATCGATGATTTCCAATTGCCTTGAACCGAATAAGACCTGAAGGTTTTGCTTGCTACTGGGCGCCCATTTGAGTTCTAGCCCCATGGTTTTGGCTTTTGCCGCAACTTGTAGAGTTGAATCTGGCCGCCAATCGTAGCGTTCTCGGTAATAGAGTTTGAGGTCTAAGTTCTGTTTGGTGTGTAGCGCGAGATAGGTTTGCGCATCGTAAAATTGATACGAGTTACCTTGCATATTGCCGTTGTATTGATTCCATTCGTGGTCGTCTATCCAACCAATTTTGAACCAGCCAATTTGTTTGTTAAGGTGCAGTCGGTGGCGGATAAAAAGATTTTGTGCGTTGCTGGTTTGACTGCGGAGTGCAGAAGCATCCCATTTTGCATCCCAAAGATTTTGTTTCCACTGACCATCTGTATAGAAGCGCTGGCCTTCAAATAAACTGTCTATACCCAAATATTGCGCTTCTAAATTGAACTGCCCAAATTGTGAATTTTGGAGCCGTTGTTTGAATTCAAGCTGGCGTTGTGCGCCCGCATAATTTTGCTGTCGAATATTCCAGTCTCTGTCGAATTCAACAGCTCTAAATTGCTCAATTGGTTCAAATCGTTTGTTCAGATATAAGTAAGCTAAACTGCTTTCAAATGAGCGTTTGGCGCTGTCTTGTGCGCTTATCTTTTTATAGCAAACACCTCCTTTTGACGCGAGCCCAATATTGTTTTGGTCATCTAATGCTGAATATAAATTGAGGTCGTTTTCGCTGAGTGCATTTTCGGTGAAAATGGACCAATTTGGATGCAAATCTAAAACAAAACCGGCGCTGGCCATTTGCTTTCTTTTCGGGGTCTGTACTTTTTTGATGGGTGCAAAATTGCCCTGAGAAACCCCATTTACTGGCGCAACCCATTTGTAATAATTTCCAGAAGCGCTGACGCCACTCAACACGTAATCTCCTGCACCTGTACCAACCTCGGTAAAGCTGCTCGTGTAATGCGCTACCTGTGGGTCAACACTGAAAACCAAAACACCAGTATAACCCAAAGTGTCGACGCGCTGGTACATATTGGCATTTTCAAGAAAGCCCGTTGAGTCATATCCTTGGACATTCGCTGCATTCAGCTCATCGCCAATCTGACTGAGCTGCAGCAATTGTTCTGTGCTCAATATTTGCTGAAGCGCTTGATTTTTGAGGTCTTGTTCTTGATACACGGCTACCCAAGTTTTGAGTTTTTGAGTTTGGTAACGCGTGGTGTGTTGGAGCAGGCTGCGCGCATAATTTTGATCGGCGTACTGGAACTCAGCTACAATCCGGCTGTCTTTGGTGATCAAGTGTCTAGATGTGAAGGTGAGCTCGGCACTTGCGTAGTCAATGATATAGTCGAATTCTTGGCCGCGTTGCATCAGTTGGCCATCGATGTATATGCGCTCGGTCCCTGCCAAGATTAAAATATAAGGCTCATTGGTGGCACCAACAAGTCGGTATGGCCCCTGAACGGCTTCCAAACCTTGTATGATTTGTCGTTGGAACTTCCCTTTAGACAAGCCAACACTGCTTTGCGTGTAGAGTTTTGCCCCATTTGGAAGCTGCCAATTGTATTGTCCCGTAATGCCCTGCGCGCGTTTGCGGTATGTCATGAATTGTCCGTCGGGTTTGTCTAACCAGAAATCGCCAGCAGTAACCTTGAGTTGTTCGTTGTGCACTTGGATGAATACTTGATCAAATTCCCTGAGCTGATTGGTAGTGCCGGATGCTTGAAAGGGTATGTTGGCGTCAGATAAGGATGCAGTGAGCATTAAATTGGACGCAATCTGGCCGTTGAGCTGAAGGTTTAATGCAGAATTGAGCCCTAAGCTTTGGTTGTTGCCGAATCCAATTCCGCGCGCCAAACTTCCGCTTTTGTGAATGGCATTTCCTCCAAAAAGATCCGTTTGTGTTTGTGAGCCCAGTTGGAACTTTTCGCGCTCTTTCTCGAGCAGGTTGTTTGCACTCACAGGCTGCAAGGCATAGGCCTGCACAACTTGGTTCAACGCAAAAGGAAAGACCATAAACCGCAAGTAAACGGTGTCTTTGGGAACAATTTCCCATTTGAATTGGTTTGTGCGGCTATCCAAGCTGAACTGTTGGGCTTCGATTGGAAGTGTATCGGCAAAAGTGGCTTTGTTTGAGAATTGAAACGATGGTGTGTAAATGGCGTTGCTATCGAGCAAATGAAGTAGCGTGTCTGGTGGCAGCGCTACCACTCTGCTGTTTTGCTGCGCAAAGACGCTTAGCCCAAAAAGGTTGAGCGAACAAACGAAGAAGAGTCGAAAGCGAAATAAGCGTTTCATGGGCACAGACCTTTATTTAACGTCGAATTGGCCCAGACATTGCGTTAGTCGATGACTGAAAAACCAGTGTAGGCTTGTAGTGCCTTCGGAATTTGAATGCCGTTTTCGGTTTGATGGTTTTCCAGAAGTGAGGCGAGAATGCGCGGCAAGGCTAGGGCAGAACCGTTCAGCGTATGGCAAAGTGTGGTTTTCTTGTCATCTTTGAAACGCAATTTCAGACGGTTAGACTGAAAAGTATCAAATCTAGAAACCGAACTAACTTCAAGCCACTTTTCTTGTGCGGCTGAATAGACTTCAAAATCGTAGGTCATGGCAGAAGCGAAGCCCATGTCGCCACCACAAAGTCGCAAAATGCGGTAAGGGAGTTCTAATTTTTCGAGTAGGTTTTTGACGTGGTCAATCATTTCGTCGAGGGCTTGAGCGGTGTTGTCTGGGTGCTCAACTCTCACGATTTCTACTTTATCGAATTGGTGCAGGCGATTGAGACCGCGGACGTCTTTACCGTAAGAACCCGCTTCACGTCTAAAACATGGTGTATAACCACACATTTTGATAGAGAAATTGGCATCTGGCAAAATGACATCGCGGTAAATGTTGGTCAGCGGAACCTCAGCAGTAGGGATGAGGTAGAAGTCGTCTTCTTTGACGTAGTACATCTGACCCTCTTTATCGGGGAGCTGTCCTGTGCCGTAGCCGCTGGCTTCATTGACCATGTGTGGCGAAATGAATTCTTCGTAGCCCGCCGCAATAGCTTCGTCTAGGAAAAATTGAATGAGCGCACGCTGCAGTCTGGCACCTTTGCCACGGTAGAACGGGAACCCCGCTCCTGTAACTTTTACGCCGAGCTCAAAATCGATGAGCTTGAATTTTTTGGCAAGATCCCAGTGGGGTTGAGCTGCAAAACTGAATTGTGGTATGTTGCCTGCCTCAAAAACGTTTTGGTTGTCTTCGGCATCACGGCCTTTTACCACCGCATCGTGGGGAACATTAGGTAGTGTGTATAGTAATTTTTGAAGGCTTTCTTCGTGCGCACTGACTTGTTCTTTGAGCGCAGCCTCTTGTGATTTTAATACACTGGTTTGTTCTTTCAAAGCACTCGCCTCCGCTTGCTTGCCACTCTTGAAAAGTTCGCCAATGGAACGGGCCAGTTGGTTCATTTCGGCTGCCACTTGATCGAGTTGCGTTTTGGCTGCACGCCAATGTTGGTCGGTCTCAAGAATAGCATCAAGGGTCTGACTCGCATCTATATTTCTTTTGGCTAGGCCTGCAATAATGGCTTCTTTTTCCTGACGAATGCGCTGAATTTCTAACATATCTACTCGGTTGTAGCACAAAAGTAAGCAAATACGCTTAAAATGTCCGATGTTGTCCATACTAAGCTGTTGATTATTCCTCGAATCCTAGCGCATTAGCGTATAAGAATTGCGTTAATTTTGAAAGATGAGTTTGCACGAAGTTAAAATAGTCAGCAAGAGTCACCACGAAGTGCCATCTTACCAAACAACAGGAGCCTCTGGCATGGACATCCGTGCGGTATTAGAAGCACCGCTCACGTTGGCCCCCATGCAACGCACTTTAGTTCCAACGGGCATCTATCTCGAAATGGATCAAAGTTTGGAGTGTCAGGTTCGGCCTCGCAGCGGTTTGGCACTCAAAAAAGGCCTTACAGTGCTCAACACGCCCGGCACAATAGATGCAGACTACCGCGGAGAAGTTGGTGTAATTCTTGTTAATCTCTCCGCTGAGCCCGTCACCATCACCGACGGCGAGCGCATTGCGCAACTCGTTTTTTGCAAAGTAGAAAAAGTTAATTTGATTCAAGTACAAACACTCAGTACCTCAGACCGTGGCGAAGGCGGTTTTGGAAGTACAGGGGTGAAATAAATACCACATGAAAGTAATTGTCCCGATGGCGGGTCGCGGAAGCAGACTCAGACCCCACACACTGACCATTCCCAAACCTCTTGTGCCCGTAGGAGGCAAGCCCATCGTTCACCGCTTAGTAGCAGATATTGCCCGTGTATGCGAGGAGCCAATCGAAGAGATCGCTTTTGTAGTTGGTGAATTCGGCGACGCCGTTGAGAAAGAATTATTGGAAGTGGCAGCGAGTTTAGGCGCAAAAGGCAGTATTCACTATCAATTGCAAGCACTTGGAACAGCACACGCCGTACTCTGTGCTGCTGCTGCGCTAGAAGGCCCAGTTGTGGTGGCCTTTGCCGATACCCTTTTCAAAGCAGATTTCAAAATTTCTAAAACAGATGAAGGCATTCTTTGGGTCAAACAAATTGAAGACCCGAGTGCTTTTGGCGTGGTCAAACTCAATGAGCAAGGTCAGATTACTGACTTTGTTGAGAAACCTCAAACATTTGTTTCAGATCTGGCCATGATAGGCATCTATTATTTCAAAGATGGCGCACGCCTCAAGCAAGAGCTCCAATACCTCATTGATCATAATGTGGTCAAAGGCGGCGAATACCAATTGCCAGACGCCCTGCGTCGCCTCACTGAAGCGGGCGTCGCTTTCAAGCCCGGCACCGTCGACGAATGGCTCGACTGCGGTAATAAAGAAGTTACCGTCGAGACCAATCAGCGTGTGCTCGAACATGATTTAGCGGCGGGTCGCTTGCAAAATCACGCCACTGAAATCATTGATAGCATCGTGATTCAGCCTTGTTATATTGGTCCCAATGTGCGCATTGAAAGATCAATTGTAGGTCCGCATGTCTCCCTTGGCGACGGCACTGTGTTATCCGATGTACATATCAAAAATGCAATTGTGGGGCAAAAAACAAACTTGAGTCAAGTGCAATTATCGGGAGCAATGATTGGCTCTTCTGCGACTTACAGCGGCCGATCAAAAGACCTCAGCCTAGGCGATTTCAGTAGTGTACATGAATAAAATTTGCTCCGTCCTCGTCATTTTGGCATTGGTATCTTGTAAGGTTCAAGAGACAGCTGTTGTATCCCAAGATCCTATATATATCAAGCAATTCCATAGTGGTGTGCGCAATATGCTCAACGAGCAATACGAAACAGCAATCCAAGAATTCAAAGCCTGCCTGACCAAACAACCTAAAGACGCGGCAGTGCATTATGCACTTTTTCAAATTTACCTCAAGCAAGAACGCTACCAAGAAGCGGCATATCATACCGAGCAAGCTGCTGCACTTGACCCCAGTAACCTGCACTACAAACGCGAGTTGGCTTTTATGTACCAACAATTGGGCAAGTCCCAAGAGGCCGCTTCAGTATTTGAAGCCCTTCTCAAGGCAGACCCCAAAAACATCGATTATTACAGCGGCGCACTCAAGAGCTACGACGATTTAAAAAAGCCGAGTAAGTCCTACGTCTTGATCGAAAAAATGGAACAACAATTGGGCGAAAACCCCAATACCGTTTTAGAGAAATTTCGCTTATTGCAACAAATGGGCAAAACCAAAGACGGCGTGGCACTGCTAGAAGCAGCTAGAGTTCGCTTTCCGACAGAGCCGAGTATTCTTGCAAACTTAGTAGATCATTATTTTAGAACACAGAACTACACAGCGGGCTTTGGCCTGCTCAAAGACCTTGTCGCTGCCGATCCTGAAAATGGCGTGGCCTTACTCATGTATGGCGAAATGCTCTACCGTTCTGGAAAAGTGGATGAGGGTAAAAAATACCTTCATGCCGGCATCTTGGCACAAGGCCCCAGCTTGGACCAAAAGATGAATATCCTCATCATGTTGGTCAATGAAAAACAGCAAGCCGCTATCGATCCACAACTTGAGCCATTAGTGCAGTATATGTCTGACACCTATCCGAATGAAGCAAAGGCTCACTCTATCGCAGGAGATTATTACTATGTGGCAGGTCAGACCAAAAAAGCGATTGATTGTTATCGACAGACCTTGCGCTGTGACCCTAATTTGTATCCTGTCTGGAATCAAGTCTTGATTTTAGAATTCGAACAAGAGCGCTGGACCGATTTAGAACAAGACGCCAGTACTTGCGCAGAACTTTTTCCGAGTTACCCCATTCCGTTCTTTTTCAAAGGTTATGCGCTCAGCCGCAAGGGGGCCTACGGCGCAGCACTCGAAAATTTCTCGCTTGCAAAGGGCGTATTGGTCAATGACAACGCTCTTTTAGCAGAAATTTTTATGCAGGAAGGCAGCGCTTACTTGGGCTTAAATAAACAGGACCAAGCATTTGCAGCATTTAAGGAGGCGTTGACAATAAGTTCAAATGATCTAGAATTGAGCTATCTGCACAATTTGTTGAAATATAAAATTGAACTGGTAAAAACTACTGAGCGTTTACAAGAGCTTGCCGCGAAAGATCCCTCTAATCCAAATATTACCTTTGAGTACGCATTTGCGCAATTTCAGGCCGGCGCTTATCAAAAAGCACTAGCTGAAATGCGCAAAATTAGCAATGCTTCACTAGCCCAAACGGCTGCTTACCAAGAACTACTTGGCGACATCTATTTTCATTTAACACAAGTTCAGGATGCCAATGACAGCTGGCAGAAAGCGCTTTTATATGGCGAGGGCAGCGCGGTCTTAGCCGACAAAATCAATCAAAAAAAATATGTCCAAGCTCCATAATCTATATTTTCTTGTCATCTTGTGTGTCGGCTTGCTTTCTTGCAAGGCCCCTGCTGTAGCGCTTGAGGAGCAACAAAACACAGCTAAACTTCCCAAAATCAAAGACAAAGAACTCATTGATCGCATCGATAGCCTTTCGCGCATAGAACCCAAAACTTTCTACAGCAAGCTCACGGTTTCTTACAAAGACCTGAGTAAACCCGAGGACGAAAGCGAGTTGTCTTTAAAAACCTCCATCAAAATTGTTAGTGACAGCGCGGTTTCAGCCATTATTACCTATGCAAGAATTCCGGTCGTTACTGCACTTGTAACACAAGACACCCTCAGCGTTGTCAATAAACGCGACCGCTGCTATACCGTGGCGTCTTTGGATTATCTAAAAGAACTTTTTGGCGTTGATTTTTCATATGAAAACATAGAAGAAATCATTTACGGAAAGCCACTAGATTACCAACTTGCGCAAAAGTATTTTGTAGATAATGACCCTTATCACTACAGTGTTTCCACCCACAAAAAGCGCGACCGCAAAAAACCGGATCGCAAACAAAGAGACGACCTCATGATTCAATACCACCTTACCAACGATGCCAAAGCGCTCAAGCAAACACGCATTTGGAGTGTGGAAGACGCAACAGAGGTGAGCGTGGTTTATCTCGAAAGACAACAACTCGGGGGCTATGATTTGCCTTTAAAAGTGGAGATCAATATCCGGACACCAAAAAAATCGCTTTTGCTCACGTTGTTATATGAGCGCATCGAAGTCAATGAGCCCCAAGAATTGATCATCGTCATACCAGAAAGCTATGAAAAATGTGATTAGACTCTTATTGCTGTTGTGTTTTGTTCATCAGAGCTATGCGCAACAAGATCAAAATCAGCTCAAACGAGAGCAACAGAAATTGGAGAAGCGCATTTCCAATACAAAGAAGCTTTTGAATAAAGTGAAGAACAACAGCCAAGCCTCGCTCAATGAAATTCGCTTAATTGAAAACCAGATCCGGAGCAGAGAAGCTTTGGTCAATTTGTTTGACAACCAAGTGCGCAGCGCAGAGATGAAAATTGTCCAGAAGAAAATGGAAATCAAAAGACTGCGTGCCAAACTCACCCAACTCAAGCAACAATACCGCAAGATGTTTATCTATGCCTATAAACACCGCGGTAATTACAATAAAATCATGTACCTCTTGGCGTCTTCGGATTACAACGAAGCTTTGCGACGCAACCGTTATTTGAAAAAAGTAGCCGCAGTTCAGCAAAAACAAGCAGCGCTCATCAAACAGCACCAACAACTCATTTACAAGGAGATCAATCAAATAGATTCTGAAAAGCTCATTAAACAACAAGCGCTCGAAGAAAAAAAGCAAGAGAGGGAACTTATTGAAAAAGACAAATCCAAAAAAGAGAAGTCCTACCAAAAGTTCAAAAAAGAGGAGCAAGCATTAATTGCCCAACTGAAAGAAGACGAGCGTAAAAAAGTACAACTCAAAAAGCAAATTGACGCTGCCATCCGTGCAGATATTGCCAAAGAACAGGCCCGTGAGGCAGCACGCCAGGCAGAGCTTTCGAAAACCACAAGCAACACGCCTCCGAAAACAACAACTACCAATACGCCTTCTACAGGTCAGAAAACGACAACAGTTGCGCCAAAAGTTGTAGCTTCTCCTATTTCCACAGAGGGCGCCGCCATTGGTAAAAGTTTTGAAACCAACAGAGGTAGGCTACCATGGCCGGTAGACAACGGCAGCGTTACCGAAAGATTTGGGCGCAATTACCACCCAACATTAAGTGGTGTTGAATGGAACAATAATGGAATAGACATCACCTGTAATCGAGGATCAAAAGTAAGGGCTGTATTTGAAGGCGAAGTGACGACCGTCTTTTCTGTGCCGGGCGCAGGGAAGGTCGTGATCATCAAACACGGTGCATACCGCACAGTCTATGGCAATCTTGCGGAGACTTTCGTTGGTGTAGGGTCTAAAGTCTCGACCAAGCAAGCCATCGGCACCTTACTCAATGATGGCGGCGTATCGGTTTGCCATTTTGAAGTGCATCAGGTGGTAGGCGTCAACCCGGTAACGCTCAATCCGTCTCTTTGGATTGGCCGCTAGGGCCGAGTTCGGCTTCGTAAACCAACCACATCGCGCAGATACCCCAAATGGGCACGGCCGCTTTATCTGTATCCAGGTAATTATTCAAAAACGCATGGATAAAATAAGTGCTGATCGCCATAATTGTGCTCAAGACTAGAATGCGGTCTTCTTTGTAAGCAGTTGGAATGCGGTGGTAAAGTGTAATTCCAGTGTAGAAAATGGCAAAAACAACGGCAATTAAACTCAGCATTCCAAAAAGTCCTGTTTCTGCCAATGCGCCCAAGTACTCGCTATGTGCATTGCCCATATCGCCAAAATTGGTGGAGATAATCGTTAGGTTTTCTGGCCTTTGGAAAGGCGCGTATTCAAAAGCGTAAGTTCCTGGTCCGTAACCCATAATAGGCCTTTGTTTGAACATTTCAATGGCGCAGCTCCAGCGATTGATGCGTTCCAAATTGGAGGCATCAGTAGAAATATTAGCTGCACTTTGCAAGCGTTCGTCAAAGGCTTCAGTGGTATGCTCGTATTTATTTCGTTCAAGCTCCATTTGAATTTGATCCCAACGTAGCAAAATCGCAAGAACGGCAATACTTGCCAATACAGCAATTGGTTTCCATGAAACTTTGTAGTAGAGTACTACAGCCACGCCAATACTCCCGACCACACTAAGCCAAGCCGCCCGCGTATACGACAGCACTAAGCCGACTAAAATTATTGCGATGAGCGTCAGAAGGGTCATTTGCACCAACGGATTGTGTTTTTTATAAAGATAAAGCCCAACAGCAAGAGGCAGCACAAGTGCAACAATAGCTCCATAAATCGTATGGTCTTTGAAAAATGGTGACATCACCCAGTGCCCTTCTTTTTCGCCAAAACCGTAGAATGAGTGATGGATCAAAGTATAGATAATCACGATCACCGTTGCCACAATGAAGAGCCAAATGAACGCAATTCGGTTACTACGTTTCTGAAAAAAATAAGGTCCAAAAAAGAGAATAGGTACAATAAACCAAAGCCTGGCGAGGATAAACTTGAGTGAGACAATCGGATGGCTACTCGTTATAGCAGACAGCAGTAACCACAACAAATAGATGATCATGGCCCAGATGAGTGGGCTCTTCCAAATGTGCAGCGGAAGAAATCCTTTTTTGATCTGAAAAGCACTGAGCAGCAACATGAGGCCAAAAAGAAGTGGTTCGGTAGGCAGAAACAAGCCAAAACTGCTCGTGTATTCTTCGATATTGATGGACAGCGGTGTCAGGAAGGCCAGGCTCAAAAAGAGCTTTTCTGTCTGAAAAATGGCAAAATAGATGGCCAGCAGACCAACTGGAATAAGCGAATAAACAATCGGGTCGTTCATTTGGACCTTATGCGGCGTTCTGTTGGAGTTCTTTGATGCGTTGGCGGATCAATAAGAAGAAAAGCCCGAAAAGAAACCCGCCAATAGTAGATACCAACACAATAATCATGCGCTTGGGTTTTTCTTTACGGTCTGCAACAACCGCTCTTTCCACAACGAATTTATGATTGAAGTTGGCATTGGCATCAGACTCAGCCTGCTCATAAGAAACTTTAAAGTCCTCAATTTTCACAATTTTTTCGTTGCGTTGGTATTCGAGCCCATCATAAACTGAACCGTATTTGCTATTGGCTTCAATTTTCTTGCGGAGCTCTTCTTTTTCTTGTGGATTTTTGGCGTCGACCAAAGCTTGATAAAGCGTGGCGCGGGTGTCGTTAGGCAATACACCTAATTCTGCGAGGTCCTCGAGGCGCTGCAAGATGGAGTCGCGCTCTTTTTCCATTTGTTGTTTCTTGCGCAAATTGATTTGAAACGCGGGAATAGTGCGCTCTCGGATCATTTCGTTTTTAATGGTATCGATGAGGTCAACGATATCGTTGGCCATAGCAGCTGCTTGTTTAGGGTCTTTGTCGAGGACATCTATCTGGATAGAGCCGTAGCGGGTGCGTCCGAAAGTGAAATGTTGGTTATATGCTTTGTTGAGTTTGTAGTATTTATTCGGATCTGTTTTTTCAATTTCGTAGTCTTTCATGAGGTCGTATTTTTGAACAATACGGTCTCTGATCCGAGAAGAAGAAAGAATTTGTACGAGTTGTTCTGCTTGCTCCTCTTCACCGAAGTCCATCGCTGCGGCTTTGACATTGCGTTGTTCTGAGAAGGAAACGTTGCTAGATGCAGCCGGAAAGACAATGGCGGTGGATAAATATAAAGGCGTAATTAAAAAGGCGACGACGATGGAAACGATCGCTGCAGCGCCCGTAAATAGCATCAAAGGTTTGCGCTGATTCCAGAGAAATATGAGAAGTGCGTTGCGTTGGTCAGTGAGGTTGTTGTTTTCCATAATGCTTGCTTGCGGCCAATTTTTTTTCAAAGCTATGACAATAACTCCAAAAATCCATAATTATTGCGTTTTACTGCGTGTTTGAACAAGCGAAATCAGCTCCTTTATATCTATGAATTTAAAAGCGAAAAGCAAGAATATAGATACTGAAGCATCAATTAACAGGATCCAGTTCCCATATACGTAACCTATGGGAGTCCAATCAACTATAACAAACCAGAACACCAATGAAACAATAAGCAAGGGATAGCGATAAAAATAGCGATCAATAAGAGGTAAGGCAAACAAGCGTTTACAGTAAATGGCTTGTATTAATGCAACCAATAGTTGAGTAAATGCAGCTACCCCGGCAGCAACAAGCGCAGCACCAACACTGTGTACTTTTGGAAACCAAATTAAATTCAAGCAGATATTTACAATAACACCTATAAAGGAGATGCGATTCAAAACCCCTAAAGAACCATTGGCTGTGAGCAAAGACCCATATATAAGGTTTGATGCCATTCCAAAAAAAGCGATGCTCAATAGAAACAATATGCTCCCGCTATCCACAAATGTATTGGTATAAATTTGATCCATCAATAGCCCACCGCGCATCAGGCTAAAAACAATAAATGCGATACTCGAACCGAGCAAAAGTCTACTTGCCTGCTTGACCAATGGTTCTATTGCTGCAGGCCGCTCCTTGATTAGTTTTGAAAACATCGGAAAAAGCAGTCCCGCAAATACCATCGCAAACATATAAAGTGCATCAATTAATCGATAGGCTTGCGCATAATAAGCCGCTTCTTGTTGGCCATTATATCGAGAGAAGTGTAGGAGTAAAAGAGCATCTATACGGGTATAAAGCGTCATCAGTACGATGAGTAGAGCAAAAGGAAGTGCTTTTTTTAATACCGGAAGAATACTGCTCAAGCGCGGCCATTCCAACTTTGGTCTAATGTAGTAGATCGCTAAACTACCGGCAGCGATAAAGCTCAGTGCGTAACACATGAATTGAAAAATACTATAAGATTCAATATCGACTAGCTTGAAACCATCAGGATAAACATAAATGATGTAACCCATAGATATAATAAGTAAAAGTCGATCGAGAATACTCAAAAAGGCATCGATTCGAAAGCGCTGAAGACCTGCAAAATAGCTCCGAAAAAAGGAGATATTCGCAATTAAGAATTGGTTGAGCCCCAGCAAGAGAATCAGTCTATATTCAGTCCAGGAAAGTGTAATAAAAACTTTGAGCAAGCCAATTCCGGCTATATAACTGAGCATTAAAAAAAAGCGTAGGCCGAGGATTGTCGAAAATAACTTTTTGGCTTCTGGTAAGTTTTGTGCGCTTAGACGCGTACTGAAGTTATTGACCCCAAAGTCAAAAACGATGGAGATGATGAGGCTAAGATTGAAAAAGGCAAAGTAAATCCCGTATTGTTGCCCCACAATGTTTTGCACGGCGGCGTCGATTGCAAAAATCGAGACGGGCTTCACCAAGAGGTTGAGCCCCAATGAAAAGAATAGATTGGAATAAAAACTGCGTTCCTTCATGCGCCTGAATGGTCAGGCTCAAAGTTAGGATTTTCTCTAGACTAGCGAAGTAAATTCACGTGACCTGTCAGGATCTTGCGCTCGTCGAGGTCAGGATTTTTGTAGAGTATGCGGTAAGTATAGGTGCCTGCGGGGGCTGCAAGTGCGTCTGGCCCGTATGTGCCATCCCAACCTACTAGTGCGTTGCGACTCTCGAAAATAACTTCGCCCCAACGGTTGTATACCGTGAATTCATAGTTCTGCGGGTCATAACCAGAGAAGAATACCGGACAAAAAACTTGGTTGTTTTGGTCGCCATCAGGTGTAAAGCTGTTCGGGATGTAGAGTAATTCGTTGTATTGGTAACCAATACTGACAGAGGTAGCGTCTGCACATTGTAAGTCCGTAAGCGCAGTGAGCGTAATGGTATAGCCGTTCATGGTGCTTTGGAACACATGTGATGGCTCAAAATCATAAGCAAATTGACCGTCGCCAAAATCCCATACATAGTTAGTAGCTCCTATTGACAAATTGGTAAACATGACATACTGTGCTTCTTGAGTAAAGACACTGATCGGAGACTCGAAGTCAGCAATTGGGAGGTCTTCGACATAAATGTAGGCAAGTTCTGTGTGTGTATCGTAACAACCGAATGAAGTGGTGGCAGCAAGGCTCACGTCAAAGGTACCGCCATTCGGGAAGACAATGGTTGGCGCTACTCCCGATGCGGAAAGGCCGTTGCTCGTAGACCAGCTGTAGGTGGTGTTTGTGGCGTCGTCGGCCGTGATACTCACAGCAAGTGGCGCGCAACCCTCTACAGGTGTTGCACTAAAAGTAACAATAGGAAGCGGGTGTACGGTAACGGTCCCGGTGGCAGGTAAACTAGGGCAGTTGTTGAGCGTGTACACGACGGTAAGTGTGCTGTCTTGGAGCGGTGAAAATGTTTGGTTCGGACCACCTGCAATTCCATTTGGCCCCCACGCATATGAGCCACCCAAGAGGTCTGGTGTAGCGGTGAGCGTAACGGGGTCACCTTCACAAATAGTAGCACTTGTAAGGGTTACGACAGGAATAGGGTGCACGGTCACTTGTGCGGTTGCCGCTGGGCTTGTACAGTTGTTTAAGGTATATGTTACTGTATAAGTACTATTGCTTGCAGGACTAATTGAAATGGTATCGTTGGTTTCATTTGTAGACCAAAGAAAAGTGCCGCCTGGCAAGTTAGCCGAGGCAATTAAATTGATCACGTCGCCAAAGCACATGACTGCATTGGAGGTTTGAACTACGGGAATTGGATTGACTAACACAGTTGCGCTTGCGGTATCTTGACAGCCCAACAAATTGTAAATGACAGTATAGTTGGTAGTGGCTGCAGGGCTAACGGTTATGCTTGAACTGGTAGCTGAAATGGGCGTCCAGGAATAGCTTCCGCCGGGCAAGTCTACGTTGGTATTGAGGGTCGTTGAACCACCAATACAAATGGTATCATTGGCAGTAGTGATCACAGGATAGGGTTTGACTACTATGGTGCCACTCACTGAAGGACTGACACAACCGTTGGCACTGGTGTAGACCACACTGTATGTTGTAGTAGCAGTTGGAGTGATGTTGAGACTTGCGGTAGTGGCTCCTGTGTTCCATAGGTAGGATCCGCCGGCACCTACGTTATTGACAAAAAGCGTTCCGGCTGAACCGACACACACTGAGTCTGTAGTAACAGTGGGTTGTGGCGTGGCTTCGACAGTAACAGTCACGTTGGCGGTTCCGGTACAGCCTGCAGCAGCGTATTCTACAGTGTAAGTACTTGTAGTAATTGGAGAGACACTTATTGTGGGCCCTGTACCAATTTGTGTACCATTTGAGAACCAAGTATACGTACCACCAGGCGTTGCTGAACTTGCGGTAAGGGTACCGCTAGCTCCTTGACATATGGTGATGGGGCTTACCGTGACAGTAGGCCCTGGGTTGACAGTAACGGTAGTGGTGGCATTAACCGTTCCGCAATTGGGTACAGTCAATGTAACGGTATACGTTCCAGCAGCCAATAAACTAGGACTTGCAATTGTTGGATTTTGTTGAGTAGACGTGAAACTATTCGGCCCAGCCCAAGACCAAGTATAATTGTTGCCAGTTGGATTGGGTACGGCACCTAAAGAAAAGGGTTGACCCGCACAGATAGGGCTGGTATTTGAAGCAGTAAGAGTGGGTGTCTGACAGCAGTTGATGTACATACTGATGCGCCCAATGTTGTAATTGACTTCTGACCAGATATTGGCCATAGCGGCACCTGTTCCTGCTGGGCAAGATTGCATACCGCTGCGCTGAAGGGTCGTGTTGAAACCGTTGATACTCGTCACGAAGTTAGCAGGCCCATAACTGTTTACACAATTTGGCCCTCTAGCTCCGTAAACGCCAATGATTTCACCGGCGGCAACTGGGATATTGCAAGGAACAACTTGTGTGGCAGGCGCGTTGGTTACCGTAAATAATTGGATAAAGTTGTTTGTGGTGCCGGCAAATGCAGGTGGTGGGCCCGCCGTAAAACGCACGACACGAATGGTTTGAGTGCCTGTAGGAGCCGCATCGGGTGGAATGTAAAGTCCACAAATGGTAAAACTTGTAGGCGCGGTAAAGTGGTAGCCCCTGATCATGCTCGTAAAGGTATTGGTCTGAGTACCAACGCTAATTGGCGTACCTTGGGCTAGGGTTAAACCTTTGAATAAAGAGAAAAAAGCAAAGAGTAGTAGAAGTTTTTTCATTTATCTAATCAAATTTAAGTGACCAGTGATGGTCTTGCGTTCATCAACCGATGGCAGCTTAATGGTAATCAAGTATGTATACGTTCCATTTTGGCAGGGGTTGCCTTGAGTGCCATAACTACCATCCCAACCTACTTCTGGATGAAGAGATTCAAAAATCACCTCTCCCCAGCGATTGTAGATGAGCATTTGGTAATTATATGGATCAATTCCGGATGTAAAGATAGGCAGAAAGGTTTGATTAAATTGGTCTCCGTCTGGGGTAAAGGTATTTGGAATATAATACACCAAACCTGGGTCAAAACCAATGTAGAAGCTCGCAGTATCGAGGCATCCGAGAGTGGAGTACGCATAGAGTACAACGGTGGTGCCTTCGTTGTCAAGGTTGAAAATATAGGTTGGTGCTTCTTCGCTCGATGAACCACCTTCACCAAAATTCCAAACGTAGGTATCTGCACCTACAGAGCTATTCCAGAAGGATAACGATTGGTTTGGTTCGGTAAATACTTGCGAAGAAGGTTCAAATGAAGCAATAGGGTAGTTGTCTACAGCAATCATGTTTGGAATTGTAGTGGTGGTGCTGCAGCCGTTCAAAGTTGCTGTTAAAGAAATTGTGAAGGATCCATTGGTAGTAAAGTCAAGTGTAGTTTGTGCCCCAATCGCATTCAATTGGTTACTTGTTTGCCAAGTATAGGAGGTATTGTTGAGTACATCTGCACTGAAATTGACGCTCAGCGGCACACACCCCTGCAACACATTTGCACTGAAGGTGCTCACAGGCAATGGAAGAACAGTTACACTCGCTTGAATGGTATCGGAAGAACAACCATTTAAGACATTAAAGACTTCAATTATTGAGTCTTGTGTTGGCGTAAAGGTATTGCTCGCAATTCCTTGAACAGCGCTTGGCCCCCAATAATAAGTTCCTGCAGGATTCGCCACAGCAACCATGGTAACAGGATCACCGGCACAAATGGTTTGATTGTTCATGCTAATGCTTGGCACTGGATTTACAGTAAGTGTGGCGGTAGCAAACGTTGAAGTACAACCGTTGAGCGTATACGTGACATTTTGAGTTGTCGTGATGGCGGGGCTCAAGCTGATGGTATCATTCGTACTGCCATTGGCCCACAAGAATTGCCCATTAGGTAAGTTTGCGCTCGCTATTAAGATACCTGTTTGTCCGGCGCAGATGCTTGCGTTTTGAACTTGAACCACAGGCACAGGATTGACCACAATTTGTGCACTCGCTGTATCGGAGCATCCGGCGAGGTTATAGATAACCGTATATGTACTTGTCGTGTTAGGAGCTGTACTTAAAGTGCTCAAGGTATTTGTACTGTTGTTCCAAGTGTAAGTTCCTCCTGCTAAATTTACTTGTGTGGCGATGGTTCCTGTAGCGCCGTTGCAGATCGTATCGTTCTGTGCAGAAATAGTTGGATACGGATTGACCACAATTGTCATGGTTGCGGTATTTGCGCAGAGCCCTGTGTTTGGTGTAAAGGTATAAGTGGTGGTCGCATTCACGTTAGGTGCCGGACTCCAGCTTCCGTTCACTCCATTGTTTGAAGTCGTAGCTAAGTTGATGACGCCACCTGTACAAATCGGCGCTATTTGCGTAAAAGAAGGATTGGTGTTCGCTTGGTAGGTGATGACGATAGGCTCCGTATCTGTACAGCCATTAGCTGCCGTAACAGTAACGGTGTAAGTTCCAGCAGTGCTTACTTGCAATTGCGCAGCTGTACCCACAACGCTTGATCCGTTAGACCATGAATAGGAAACGCCGCCACTTGCTGTAAGCGCAATACTTGTGGTGTTGCAATCTAGAACAGTTGTGGTAGCTCCATTTGCAATTGCCGCTGTTGGTGGGGTAATATTCTGGGTAATGGTAATGACCTCTGTATCTGTACAACCGTTTGCTGCCGTGGCTGTAACGGTATATGTTCCTGGACTTGTAACTGACAGCGCAGCGGCAGTTCCAACTACATTCGTTCCGTTGGACCAAGAATAAGTAGATCCTCCACCTGCAGCCAATGAAATGCTTGTCTGGGAACAGGTTAAAATGGTCGTGTTGGAGTTATTGGTAATGGTAGCGGTTGGAGCCGCAATATTTTGTGTGATGATACTGCTTGAGGTTGTCGTACAGCCATTTGACCCAGTTACCGTAACGGTATAGGTACCCGGAGTGGTGATTGCCAAGGTGGCACTGGTGCCAACCGTTGCGGTGCCATTGGACCAACTGTAGCTTCCGCCTCCGGTAGCCGTTAAGTTGATGCTCGTGTTGGCACAGGTGAGCACATTGGTATTAGGTGAGTTTGTGATCGTTACTGTTGGCGCAGTAATGTTTTGAGTAATGGTGTTGTTTGCAGTTGCTGTACAACCGTTTGCGCCAGTTACGGTCACGGTATAGGTACCCGGAGTAGTGACAGAAATATTGGCTTGGGTACCTAAGTTGGTTCCTGTAGAAATCCAGGAATACGAACCTCCACCAGATGCGGTTAGTGTAATACTGGTTGTCGTACAAGTCAATACTGCAGGGCTTGGTACACTCGTGATAGCAGCTGCGGGAGGGGTGATGTTTTGTGTAATGACAGTTGGGCTCGTTGCTGTACAGCCATTTGTAGCCGAGGTGACGGTTACGGTGTAGGTACCCGGAGCTGTGACGTTTAAATTAGCATTTGTACCAACAACAGAAGTTCCGTTAGACCAAGAATAAGTGCCACCACCCGTTGCGGTCAGAGAAATACTCGTGATCGCACAAGTGAGTTGAGAAGCGTTCGAATTGTTGGTTATAGCAGCAGTTGGTGCTGTGGTATTTTGAGTAATGATAATTTGCTCCGTATCCAAACAACCATTTGCTGCAGTAGCGGTAACGGTGTAGGTTCCGGGCAAACTTGGGCTGAACGCCGCAGTGCTTGCAACTGTGTTTGTACCGTTGCTCCAGGAATAGCTCGTTCCACCCGATGCAAGCAGCGCAATGCTGGTCTGGGTACAAGTTAGAACGGTTGTGTTCGCGTTGTTGGTGATGACAGCGGTTGGCGCTGTTGTATTTTGAGTGACGGTATAATTTGTGGTGCCCAAACAGCCATTTGCTTCTAAGACATTTAAAGTGTAGGTGCCGGGCGAATTGACGCTCAAGGAAGCAACATTCCCCACACCAGCAATAGGCCCTGTGCTTAAAACAGTAGCGCCGTTCAACCAAGTTGCTGTTCCGCTTCCGGTAGACGAACTACCCGTCAAGGTAATACTTGTGGTGCTACACGTCAAGATGCCGTTAGCGCTTGCGGAGATACTCACCGTTGGCGCTTGGTTGTTTTGAGTGATGGTAGTTGCAGCAGTTGCGGTACAGCCATTCGCACCTGTTACGGTGACGGTGTATGTGCCGGGCAAGGTAATACTCAAATTTGCATTTGTTCCGATTACTGTTGTTCCGTTGCTCCATGAGTACGATACGCCTCCGGTGGCATTTAAAGTCAGGGCCGCATTGGTGCAAGATAACATGGTGGTACTTGGATTACTCGAAATACTTGCACCCGGGGCAGTTATATTTTGAGTAATGGTAGTGCTAGCGGTACTGCTGCAGCCGTTGGCTCCTGTGACAGTGACGGTGTAGGTCCCTGGGCTAGTGATATTCAAGGTACTGTTGGTACTGATCACGGCAGTTCCGTTGCTCCAAGAATAGGTGCCTCCTCCCGTTGCCGTTAAGGAAATGGAGGTCAGTGAACAAGTAAGTTCACTTGCATTTGGTGCATTAGCAATAGTTACAACAGGTGCTGCAGTTGTTTGCGTGATGGTAACACTTGATGTTGCAGTACAGCCGTTAGTTCCCGTAACCGTAACGGTGTAGGTGCCTGGCAAACTCACACTTAGGTTTGCTGTTGTACCAACAGTGCTTGTTCCGTTGCTCCAAGAATAAGCAACCCCTCCGGTGGCGGTCAGTGAGATACTTGTTTGGCTACAGTTGAGTACTGTTGTGCTCGAGTTGTTGGCGATGGCAGCAGTCGGGGTGCTCAGGTCTTGAAGGATGGTTGCTGTCGCCGTGTTGCTGCATCCGTTGCTCCCTGTAACTGTTACTGTATAAACGCCAGGTGCCGTAACGTTTATAGAAGCCGTAGTACCAACAATTGTAGTGCCGTTGCTCCAAGAATAGGTTCCTCCGCCACTTGCCGTGAGGGCAATACTCGTGGTGCTACAAGTCAGTGTGTTGGCATTTGGATTGTTGGTAATGGCTGCCGTTGGATTTTGAATGTTTTGGGTAATTGTAACAGCAGCAGGCGTTGCACATCCGTTAGCAGACGTTACTATAACGGTATAGACACCTGGCGAATTGACATTAATTGAAGAACTTGATCCCAAGTTATTACTTGCTTGACTCCAATTGTATGTTCCTCCTCCGGTGGCGGTTAATTGGATTGACGTGGTGGTGCAATTGAGCTGATTGTTGGCTACGCTGGAGTTAATGGTTACTGTAGGAGCGGTTAAATTTTCAAGCACGGTAAAACTTGTCGTGTTGATGCAGCCATTGCTACCAGTAGCGGTCACGTTATATACCCCTTGCGCATTTACTAAAAGAGTAGCGGCAGTTCCTATAATGTTGCCATTGCTTTCCCATTCATATGAAGCACCACCCGTTGCAGTAAGTGTAATATTTGTAATTGAACATGTAATTGTATTCCCGTTGGATGATGTAATTGAAACAACAGGAAGCGTAATATTCTCGGTAATCACTATTGTACTTGTAGAACTACAGCCATTGGATCCAGTTGCCGTTACGGTGTAAGAACCAGGAAGTGTAACTGTAAGTGCAGCTGCTGTTGAAACAATACTTGTACCATTGCTCCAAGAATAGTTCACTGCGCCAGACGCTGTAAGATCAATTCCTGCAACAGCACAAGTCAAAATCGTTGTGTTTTGTTGGTTGGCAACTTGAAGATTTGGAAGCGTGATGTCTTGAGTGATGATTTGACTTGCAGAAGCCGTACAACCGTTTGCCGCTGTGACGGTAACAGTGTATGTGCCCGGGTTGCTCACAGTTAAAGAAGCACTTGTCCCTACCACACTAGTACCATTACTCCAAGCGTAAGTTCCTCCGCCCGATGCTGTTAAGGTGACCGATGTGGTGCTGCAATTTAATACACTTGCAGTACTTGAGATGGCCGCACTCGGAGCACTTATGTTTTGCGTAATAGTGATATTGTTTGTGGCTGCACAACCTGCAGCATTGGTGACAGTCAGCACGTAGTTTCCTGGAGTGGTAATGTTTTGGCTTGCAGTACCACCAATAATGGCGGTGCCGTTACTCCATGAGTAGGAGCCACCGCCTGTTCCGGTAAGAGAAATACTGGGCAAACTACAAGTTAACACGGTGGAATTGCTATTGTTTGTTATGCCAGCTGTTGGTAGCACGTTGACTACAATTGTTGTGGTAGCGGTTGTCGCACAAACGCCTGAATTGGGCGTAAAAGTGTAGGTAGTTGTTTGGGTATTATTTAAGGAAGGGGCCCAAGTTCCGGCGACACCGTTGTTGGAACTAGTAGGCAGTGGGCTGAGCGTTCCACCCGAGCATATTGCCGCAATTGGACCGAATGTGGGCGTGGTATTTGCTACAACCGTAACAACGCCATTCACGTTGTTAGTGCCATTCCAAAAGCCGCCACCGCTTGCATTATAACCACCATAAACGGTACAGCCGTTGTAGGTGAAACTAAAGGCGTAGTAATAGGTTCCGGCGGCTAAATTGGATAGTGTCCCCATGTATTCGTCGTTGTTGGGGTTTACTGATGACAAAGGATTATAGCTTGCGGTGGTCCATGCACTTGCTGGCCAAGTTGACGGATTGGTATTGGTGGTGGAGATACCATATGATACAGAAATACCTGAAGCTTGTCCTGTAGGGTTTGTAAGCCCCGATTCAAAAACTTGTCCGTAGATATTCAGAGATTGACCTACACAGATGCTTGAGGTACCTGGCCATTGTACGTTTGCCCAGTCTAAAACATTGGCCAAAGTTGCCGTGCCTGTTGCCGTGCCAGCTGGGCAACCAGGGACAGTATAGCTTACAGTGTAGCTTGTCGTTGCAGTGGGAGATACCGTAATACTGTTTGTTGTTTGCCCTCCAGGATTCCAACTGAAGGTTCCTCCGGCTGGGCTTGCACTTGCGCTTAGAGTAACAGCTGCACCAGGGCAAAAGGTAACGGGCGTAACACTAACTGTAGGGCTTGGCGCTACGGTTACGGTTCCTGTGGCACTTGTAGAACTACAGCCATTGAGCGTGTAAACAACACTATAATTTGTGGTAGTAGTAGGCGACACAGTGATAGAACTACTGGTTTGCCCGCCTGGCGACCATAAAAATGTACCGCCGGCACTGCTTGGTGTAGTCGTTAGGGTAGCTGTTTGGCCCGAACAAATGGTGGTATTATTGACCGCAACAGTTGGAGGCGCTGCAATTGAAACAGTGACTTGATCTTGATTGGTACAGCCGTTTGCTGTAGCAGTAAGCGTATATGTAGTGGTAGTTGTTGGGCTCGCTGTAGTGGTGAGGGTATTTGTACTTGACAAAGTTGCTGCAGGGCTCCAGGTAACGGTTGGAGTAACAGTCCCCGCACAACCAGCGATAGGCACAGCAATTGTTTGCCCTCCAGTTAAAATGGCAAGCCCCCCACTAATTGATGTTCCTGTCAAGCCTCCACAAAGGACATTATATCCTGCAACATTTGAATTGGATGGCCCCTGGGTTTCTAGATTGAAGGTAAAAGGGGGATTGGTAGGGTTGTTTATTGTTATAGTGTTATTTGACCCTGTGGCATAAGGACCTCCAGAACCAACAACTGCACCGAGTGAATTGGTCAAGGTCCAAGTGGTTTCATCTAAATTACTTCCACTGAAAATATTTACCGTGATCGGCCCCGTAAAACCTCCGGTAGCAGAAGCTGTACCGTTAAGTACTGTAGAGGTTTGCCCGCCACAAAGCGTGACATCAGGCCCTGCATTCACAGTTGGCAAAGGATTGACGTAGACAGTTACTTGGTCTTGACTTGTGCAGGTTCCTTGCGTGGCTGTTAAGGTATAAGTTGTGGTGGCGGTAGGGCTTGCCGTCGGATTTAAAATGGTTGTAGAACTGAGTGCTGTTGCTGGGCTCCAAGAATAGGTAATGGGGGTGGTGCTTGGCCCACCGGTTGTACTACAGTTTGCAACTGAAATTGTAGTAGAATTACACGGCCCGACCGCACCTGTGGCGACGCTCGTTCCATTGCAGGTAATGGTATAGTTAGCGGTGTTGTCGCAGATAATTCCAAGTGTTTCTAGATAAAAACTATATGGACCCGCCCCTGGTGTGGCGATGGTCACAGTATTTGAAGTTCCAAAACCGTAGGGCCCACCTGATCCAACTTGTGTGCCTCCGGCGTTCGTAAGCGTCCACGAAACCATATCGAGCCAGCCGGAGCTGTTGATAGTGACGGTCATAACCCCGCCGCTTCCGCCGGTGGTGCCACCTGTTCCAGCTGTAACCGTTCCGCTTAATTGGCCGCTCGCGCCTTGGCAAATGATGACATCTGACCCAGCGTTGACAACAGGGTTGCTGCATGGAGGTGTTGGGCAGCTCACTGAGTAAGCCATGGTTGCAGCGCCTATGAGCGGCCCGCAAACGAACTGAGAAAGTTGAATACTGTAAGCGGCTGTTGCCGGGCAGGTCCAAACTGCGTTTGTTTGTAAGCCACATTGGTCATCCCAACCCTGTATTAACGTGATAGATGAATTGTATATGCGCAAATAGGTATCTACAGAACTCAGACCACAGGTTGTGAAGGTGTAGGTGCATCCTGCCGTACCCGTAAAAGTGAAGACCGGAGCAGTACCAGCAGGGAATGTCGCTGTATTTTGAACCGTGCTTGTAGGCGCAATGGCTGTTGTACTTGTGGCCGTTGTACAATATTGTGCTTGGGTCTGAAAAACCAAAGCAAGTAACAGGCCAAAAAAGGCGATGAAGCGCATTTGTGAGTAGTAGTGTTTCGTTAGTTTAGTTTTAGCTTGCTAAATTTAGCAATATCATAACGAATTACCAACTAATGCGTTGCCTTTTGGAGAAATAAAAAAGGCTTCCGAAGAAGCCTTTGATTAAAATTCGAATGTTTCCATAAACTTGGTGGTAAAATTCCCCGAATTGAAGTCGGGATTATCCATGAGTTTTTGGTGGAAAGGAATGGTTGTTTTAACACCTCCAATAACATATTCGTTCAGTGCGCGCTTCATTTTTAAAATGGCTTCATCACGCGTTTGTGCCACGACGATGAGTTTTGAAATCATGGAGTCGTAGTGGGGAGGAATGGAGTAGCCTGCATAAACGTGGGCGTCGATGCGCACGCCATGACCACCTGGGCAGTGATAATCAGTGATTTTACCCGGGCTCGGTCGAAAATCAGCGTAGGGATCTTCGGCATTAATGCGACACTGAATAGCGTGCATAGTTGGGTAGTAATTTTTCCCAGAAATTTTTTCTCCAGCTGCGATTTTAATCTGCTCCTTGATGAGGTCGAAATTGATGACCTCTTCAGTGATGGTATGTTCTACTTGTATACGGGTATTCATCTCCATGAAGTAGAAGTCGCGGTTTTTGTCGACCAAAAACTCTACAGTTCCGACACCTTCGTATTTAACCGCTTTAGCCGCTTTGATAGCCGCCTCGCCCATGCGTTCGCGCAATTCGTCAGTCATGAATGGAGAAGGAGTTTCTTCTACTAATTTTTGATGACGACGCTGAATAGAGCAGTCGCGTTCAGAGAGATGACAAGCGTTTCCGTATTGGTCACCGGCAATTTGAATTTCGATATGGCGTGGCTCCTCAATGAATTTTTCCATATAGATTCCATCATTACCGAAAGCGGCACCAGCTTCTTGGCGAGCGGAGTCCCAGGCTGCCTCCATGTCGGCTTTGGTCCAGACGATGCGCATGCCTTTACCACCACCACCAGCAGTGGCTTTTAATATGACTGGGTACTTGACAACTTCTGCAGTTGCAAAGGCATCGTCGAGGTCTTTTAACAATCCTGTTGATCCAGGAATACAAGGCACCCCTGCAGCAATCATTGTGGCTTTTGCAGTGGCTTTGTCCCCCATTCCTGCAATTTGTTCAGGTAGGGCGCCAATAAATTTGATGCCGTGCTCCTGACAAACCTTAGAGAATTTTTCGTTTTCAGATAAGAATCCATAGCCAGGGTGGATGGCATCTGCGTTGGTGATTTCGGCAGCAGCAATAATGTTGGGTATGCTCAAATAAGACAATGCACTTGTCGGTGGACCAATACAAACGGCCTCATCAGCAAAACGAACAGGAAGGCTGTCTTTGTCGGCAGTTGAATAAACGGCCACCGTCTTGATGCCCATTTCCTTACAGGTGCGAATCACGCGCAGCGCAATTTCGCCGCGGTTGGCAATCAATATTTTCTTAAACATGGTTTTGTTTTTAAGCTGGATCTACCAAGAATAGTGGCTGATCGTAATCTACTGGGCTTGCGTTGTCTACGAGAACTTTTACAATTTTACCAGAGATTTCTGATTCAATTTCATTGAAAGTTTTCATGGCTTCAATGATGCAAACTTTGTCTCCTTTTTGGATGCTGTCGCCAACATTTACAAACGCATCTTTGTCTGGGCCTGGGGTGCGATAGAACGTACCAATCATTGGAGACTTAATGGTTATGTATTTGCTGTCGTCTGCTGAATTGTTTTCTGAACTCGCTGGTGCAGCAGGTGCTGAAGCAGGCGCAGCAGCAGGTGCAGCAGCTACTGGCGCTGCAACCATTGGAGCCGCTTGGTACATCACGGGCTCAGATTGGCTGCCTTTGATGGAAATGCGAAAACCTTCTCTTTCGATTTCAACTTTGCCGAGTCCTGATTTGGACACTAACTTGATAAGGTCTTTGATCTCTTCTAAATTCATGGTCTAATTTTTTTCAAAGTTAATTTAATTATGAATTGTAGGCCCATTTGAGGTAAATAGCACCCCAAGTGAAGCCGCCGCCAAATGCAGACAGGATGAGTACGTCGCCTTTTTTCAGCTGCTTTTCGTAGTCCCATAAACAAAGCGGCAGGGTTCCTGCTGTTGTATTGCCATAGCGCTGAATATTGATCATTACCTTTTCTTTGGTCAATCCCATGCGGTTGGCTGTTGCGTCAATGATGCGAAGGTTGGCTTGGTGTGGCACCAACCAACTGACATCGTCGCTAGAAAGGTTGTTGCGCTCCATAATTTCTGCAGATACATCTGCCATATTGGTTACGGCAAATTTAAAAACAGCCTGACCTTCTTGCTTGACATAATGCAGTCTGTTTTCAACTGTTTCAATCGAAGCTGGTTTGTATGAACCACCCGCCGGTTGTTGGAGGTATTGGCGACCAGCACCGTCGCTTCTCAAGATGAAGTCCATGACGCCATTGCCTTCCTCATTGGGCTCGAGCAATACGGCGCCAGCACCATCGCCGAAAATGACGCAAGTGGTGCGGTCTTGGTAATCGATGATAGAAGTCATTTTGTCTACACCAATGACTAAAACTTTTTTGTGCTTGCCCGTTTCGATGAACTGAGCACCAGTTGATAACGCGTACAAAAATCCGGAACAAGCGGCATTGACGTCAAAACTCCAGGCATTTTTCATGCCGACTTTGTCGCATACAATGTTTGCCGTGCTCGGGAAGGGGTGATCGGGCGTTACTGTACCGATGATCACAAGTTCGATGTCTAAAGGGTCAATTCCTTTCTTTTCGAGGAGTGCTTTTGCAGCGGCCGCAGCCATGTCCGAGCTGGCGCCATCTTTCATGATGCGACGCTCTTTGATACCCGTTCTTGTGGTGATCCATTCGTCGGAAGTATCCACCAATTTGGCTAAATCTTCGTTTGATAAAATATGTTCAGGCACGTAGCCTTGAACTGCGGTTATGGCAGCGGTAATTTTACCCATGTTAGTTGAAAGCTTGGTTAATTTTTTCGGTGAGCTCAGAACTCACTACATTGTGAGCATGAAGGATCATATTTTTGACGGCAATATCATTTGAGATGCCGTGGCCAATAATGGCGTTGCCTTTCACACCTAAGATAGGGGTTCCGCCGTAGTTTTCGTAATTGAAACGATCAAAATAGGCGTCTTGAATACCGCGTTTCTTCATGAGCGTAAAAATACCCTCGGCCTCTTTGAGTACGATGTTACCGGTAAATCCGTCGCAAACAATGACGTCAGCAACACCTGTAAAGATATCGCGACCTTCAATGTTGCCAATGAAATTGAGTTCGTCTGTTTCGGATAATAATTTGTAGGTCGCAATGGAAAGCAAGTTGCCTTTGGAGTCTTCTTCGCCAATGTTCAGCAGGGCCACTTTCGGATTTTCTATTTCCAATACAGTGGCGGCATAAACAGAACCTAAAACTGCAAATTGATAAAGTACATCCGACTTGCAATCGGCATTAGAACCGACATCGAGCAGTACGGAGTTGCCTCCATTTATAGTAGGCAAAGTTGAGGTAATACAAGGGCGAATAACGCCTGGAATGGTGTTGAGTTTGTACATGGAACCAACGAGCATGGCTCCTGTATTTCCATTGCTAGCAAAAACGTCAATGAGTCCTTTTGCCAACTTTTCAAAGCCTACAGCAATAGAACTATTGGGTTTTTTGGGCAGCGCTCTTGTGGGGTGGTCATGGTAGGTAATGACCTCAGGGGCGTGAATGATTTCGAATAAATCAGCGCTTTGGGCGCGGCTAGCCAGTTCTTTTTGGATGACCAGTTCGTCGCCAAACAAAACTATAGTGACATCGTTACCCAATTCTTGCTTGGCTAACAATGCACCATCAATTGTCGCTTGCGGAGCGAAATCGCCACCGGAGACATCAAGCCCAATCTTCATGGGAGAAAATTAGAACTTACTGAGCCTCCTCGATGGAGTCGGTTGCTTTTTCAGCTACAACTTTACCTTTATAGTAAAGTTTGCCTTCATGCCAATGTGCATGGTGAAACAAGTGTGGTTGTCCTGTTGTAGGGCAAGTAGCTACGTTGCTTGCAGTCGCTTTCTTGTGCGTTCTACGTTTGTCACGACGTGTGGTCGATATTCTGCGTTTAGGATGCGCCATTTTTGTTAATTTATATCAATTTAATTTAAATTCTTAAGTGCAGACCACCTGGGGTCTATGTCGTCTTCATCGGGTTTTGAATCAGTTGAAGTTTGTTGGTATTTGCTGATTAAGGCTACCATTTCTTCGTTGCATTCACCCTCTTCGTGTACCATTTTAGCGGGCAACGAGAGGCTAATGAGCTCATACAAAGGTTGAGTGATGTCGATTTGATAGCTTTCGGGCGCAATAACAATTAGATTTTCGTCTTCGGATTCTTCTTCGCCAAAGGTGTAGTATAGCGTGAATTCTCCGTCGATTTCTTGTGTTAAAGGCTCGGTACAACGATCACAATCAGTAAAGATGAAACCGATCACACCGAGATTGGCAATGAGCATGGTTTCTTTCTTTTCTAACTCGAGGTAGGCAGTAAGCCGACCGTTTTCGATGAGCGAGTAAGGCAATGATTCAAAGAACGATTTGTCAATGTCAAATTCAAACTCGTGGAGCCCTAGCTTTAATCCTACGAAGGGTATGGCAAATGGACTTTTCATAATGAATGCTTCACTGACGAAAACGAAAGGGCAAAATTAAGGATTTATTTTGGATTTTTAAAATCAGTCTGCACGATCTTGTTCCTTCTTCCCGTTTTCGTCTTTAGAAATCGCCAACGGGTTGGCGTTCATTTCTTTGAATTGCTTTCTTTTTCGGTAGATATCCACTGCTAAAAAGATGGCGCTTCTAAGGCTTTGTTCATCGGCGAGCATTTTGCCTGCGATGTCAAAAGCAGTGCCGTGGTCGGGGCTTGTGCGCACAATAGGCAGACCAGCAGTGAAGTTCACGCCGTCGTCGAAGCAAAGTGCTTTGAATGCGGCTAGTCCTTGGTCGTGGTACATGGCTAATACACCGTCGAATTGCTGACGAAGTGGCGAGCCAAAGAAGCCGTCTGCAGGGTAAGGGCCGAAAGCGAGGACGCCTTTGTTTTTGGCTGCTTGGATGGCTGGAATGATGGTTTGTTGTTCTTCTTCGCCAATTTTGCCATTTTCTCCGGCATGTGGGTTCAGGCCAAATACAGCGATTCTAGGACGAATAAGTCCAAAATCCTTTTTCAAACTTTGCTCAAAGGCCTCGATTTTTGCAACGATAAGGTCTTTTTGCAATTGATTTGAAATTTCTTTGATCGGAATATGCGTCGTGACGAGCGCCACGCGAAGATTGCCCGATACTAGTACCATAAGTGCTTCGCTTGCGCCCGACATTTCGGCGAGGTATTCGGTGTGGCCAGCAAAATTGAACCCTGCCTTGGCTACATTTTCTTTGGAGAAAGGAGCAGTAACCAACACGTCAATTTTTCCTTCTGCCAAATCTTTGGTGGCGGCTTCTAGTGACAACAGCGCGTATTTACCGCCATCGGCATTCGAAACACCGGCCTCAACTTGTACTTCTTCCTGCCAAACATTGATGATATTGACCTTTTTTGGATTGATTTCAGCTGCATCTTTGCAAGACATGTAGCTGAATTCATGCAAATTGAGTAGTTTTTTATAGTGGGAAATCACTTTGTTGGAGCCGTAAACTACGGGTGTGATGTCGGTGAGGATGCGGTTGTCGTGAAGGGCTTTGACAATAATTTCAGGCCCAACTCCATTGATGTCGCCTAAAGTAATACCGACTTTGATCAGGGCTTTATTGGACTGTTCTTTGTCCTTTACCTCTTTATCTTTGGTTTCTTTTTCCATTAAATGTTGTTCGTTTTAAGAAAGTGGTAAAGCAAACGGATGCCGGCGCCTGTTCCGCCCTCGCCTTTGTAGTTTTCAGGGGCATCTAGCCAAGCTGGACCTGCGATATCCATGTGGATATAAGGTGCTTCAACGAAATGTTCTAAGAATTTTCCGGCTGAAATCATGCCGGCGTTTGGCCCGCCAATATTTTTAAGGTCGGCAATTTTGGATTTCATGTGTTTTTTGTAGTCGTCCCAGAAAGGGAAGCGAACCACGCGCTCGTGAACTGCAGTAGCGCTTTTCTCGAGGTTTTCAAAGATGCTGTCTGCTGCGTTGCCCATCACGATGCTCGCTTCAGTGCCAATTGCACGCAGGGCAGCACCGGTAAGTGTGGCCGCATCGATAACGAGAGCGGGATCAAATTTTTTGGAGTAGGCCAATGCGTCGGCTAGAATCATGCGGCCTTCTGCATCGGTATTGAGCACCTCAACGGTGGTACCGTCAAACATCGTGATGACGTCACCCGGCGCGTAAGCATTTCCACCCGGCCGATTGTCGGTTGCTGGCAAAAGTGCCACAATATGAACGGGAAGTTTTTGCAAAGCGGCAAGATAGATGACGGCCGCCATTGTCGCTGCCCCTGCCATATCTCCTTTCATGGTGTCCATGCTGCCAGGAGTGGGCTTTAAACTCAGACCACCAGTATCGTAAACCACGCCCTTTCCAACCAACAAAATTGGTTTTTTATTTTTGGCATTTTTTGGTTTGTATTCGGCAATCGTAAAAGTGGGTGGGTCAATAGAACCTTTGTTAACCGCTAATAAACCGCCCATCTTGAGGGTTTCGATTTGCGTTTCTTCGAGCACTTTGACATCAAAGTCAGCTTCCTCTCCCATCTCGACAACCGCTTGCGCAAGTTGCTCGGCGTTGAGGTGTGATACGGGTGTGTTGACGAGATCGCGCGCTTTGAATACCGCTTTGGCCATGTTGTGCAGTTCAGTGAGTTGCGCTTCATTTATATCAGCTTTGATCACAACTTCCGTAAACACAGCAGTTGTTGGCTTGCTAAAGTGCTGCGTAAATCGGTAACTCGAAAGCAAAAGCCCTTCGAGTAAAGCATAAGCTTCATTGGCTGAGCCATTTTCAAGTAAAAGAGTGGCATGTGAATCGTGGAGGTGCTTTTCAATCGCATGACCATGAATTCGGATTTCTTCGAGCACTTGTCCCTCTTTGATTTCGAATTCAAAACCGTCTTTGGTTTTGAAGTAATCAAAATCTTTTACTTGGTCGCCTTTAGATACAAAGCGAACCACAGCACTTGGACTATTCTTGGATTTTTTAGAGAGCACTAACATGATGGTGAATTTCTACAAAGTTAAAAAGAATGAAGCAGCCTTCTCTAAAATAATTCGCCGCTGTGCGCATTTAAAAATTTGTCGATCAAACGCGGTATTGGGTGGTCTTCTAAGTCCTCTAGGCCAAGCATTTGATAATTTGAAAGCGGCCATTTTTTTGGGGATGACATGACAAAGTAGGCTTCAATTTTTTGATGCGTCAAAACATGCTGAAATTTTGAGCCAATGATTTGCTCATTTTTTAAATAGTGTTCTATGGCCTCCAAACTGTCAAATTCTGTAAGTGGAAATTCGAACAAGCCCTCCCAAATGTCTTTGGGTCCGCGTCTAGAAAAAGCAAGTCTATTTTGTTCATTTTTAACGAGGTGATAGACAAAAAAACGCTTTCGCACCTTGACCTTTTTTATTTTGAAGGGAAGTTGAGCAACTTTATTTGTAAGCAATGCCATACAAGATTCTTGGACAGGACAAATTGCACAATTTGGCGAAACAGGTTTGCACTGCAAGGCACCAAATTCCATGATGGCTTGGTTGTGCAGGGCCGGATGATTGTCGTCTAGCAGTTCGCTGGCTAGGGCTTCAAAGACGCGCTTTCCTTCGGTTGAATTGATCGCTAGGTCTACGCCAAAATAGCGACTCAAGACCCGAAAAACATTACCGTCTAGCACCGCATGAGGCAAATTGTATGCAAATGAAGCAATTGCCGCTGCCGTGTAAGGCCCCACACCTTTTAATTTCAACAATGCTTCATAAGACTCTGGGAAAACGCCGTTGCAGTCGCTTGTGACTTGCTGGGCAGTTGCATGTAAATTGCGCCCACGGCTGTAGTAACCTAAACCCTGCCACAAATTGAGTACTTCTTGTTGAGACGCATTTGCCAAGAGTTGTACGCTTGGGAACGCATTGGTGAATTTCAGGTAGTACGGCAGGCCTTGATCGACGCGCGTTTGTTGCAATATGATTTCGCTCAACCAGATAAAATAGGGGTCTTGGGTGTGTCTCCAAGGCAGGTCTCTTTGGTGATTTTGATACCATTCTTGAAGTGCTTGCCGAAGTGCCTGCATAAATTATTTTAGAAATTTTGTCCGAAAATTACGCATATATACTTTCTGTGGAGTATTTTTGCCCCCGCAATTAATCACCTAATCAATTAACACAGAGATATGACAAAAGCGGATATCGTTGCAAATATTGCAGAAGAAACCGGATTGGAAAGAGCAGAAGCACTTCGTGCAGTAGAAGCTTTTATGAACAACATCAAAGCTTCTATGGCAGACGGAAAAAACGTGTATTTACGTGGGTTCGGTAGTTTTGTGGTCAAAGAGCGCGCTCAAAAAACTGGACGCAACATCTCTAAGAACACGACCATCATTATTCCTGCACACAACATTCCATCTTTCAAGCCTTCTAAAACCTTTGTAGACGAGGTTAAGAACAAGGTTAAAGTAAAATAAGTTTTCTTTTTTACTGAAATTTGTATTACCTTTGCACTCCCTTAACGGGGGTGCATTTTTATTTTGTAACAAAGTACTAAACATATAACCTTCTCATTATGCCAAGCGGTAAAAAAAGAAAAAGACATAAAATGGCGACGCACAAGCGTAAAAAAAGACTTAGAAAAAATCGCCACAAGAAGAAGAAATAATCCTTCTTTCTTTCATGTAAACGCATAGAGAGCTCATTGATTTTTCTTTGAGCTTTCATTGTTTCACCTAATAAACAATTTCAAGTGAATTTAGAACTCGTTGTAGACGCCCGTTCAAACGGCGTCTGGATAGCTTTGCTGCGCGACGGGAAGTTAATTGAGTTGCACGAAGACCGCGGCAACACAGACTTCTCTGTAGGCGACATCTATCTCGGACGGGTACGTCGTGTTGCCAATGGCCTGAACGCGGCTTTTGTTGATGTCGGTTATGAAAAAGATGCTTTTTTGCATTACCATGACCTCGGCCCCCAATACGTTTCTTTCTCAAAGTACGTCAAGGAGAGCATTAACGGAAAGCAAAATGTTGCAGACCTCCAATACTTCAAACTAGAAAAGGAAATTTCCAAAGAAGGGAAGGTATCTAATATCCTTTCTTCGTCTCAGGCTATTCTCGTTCAGGTAGCCAAAGAACCAATTTCCCAAAAAGGCCCGCGCCTGAGCTCAGAAGTGACGCTCGCTGGCCGCTACCTAGTTCTCGTACCCTTTTCAGAGAAAATTTCTGTGAGTCAAAAAATCAAGGACAGTTCCGAAAAGGACCGCCTTAAAGAACTCATGGATCGCATCAAACCCAAGAATTTTGGTGTCATTATTCGTACGGTAGCCGAAAACAAATCGACTGCAGACCTCGAGGCCGACCTCAATAGCCTCCTCGAAAAATGGCGCGCCCTCCATGCCAATCTCAAAGGCGCTCAGCCGCCTAAACGCGTGCTCGGAGAACTCAATACCACCAATTCCATTTTGCGCGATTTGCTCAATGGAAACTTTACTAATATACACGTCAACGATGAAGCCATGGCCCTTCAAATGAAGGACTACATTTCGGAAATTGCACCCGGCCGCGAAAAAATAGTACGTCACTACGACAACCGCATCGGAATTTTCGAGCGTTTTGGCATCAACAAGCAAATCAAAACTTTATTTGGTAAAAAAGTGCCGCTACCAAGCGGTGGTTACCTCATTATCGAGCATACTGAAGCCATGCACGTCATCGACGTTAATAGCGGTAACCGCAAAGGTGCCGATGGCCAAGAATCCAATGCACTTGCCACGAATATCGAAGCAGCAGAAGAAGTTGCTCGCGTCTTGCAACTCCGAGACATGGGCGGCATCATTTGCGTCGATTTCATCGACATGCACGACCGCGAAAACAACAAGATTCTTTTCGATAAAATGAAGGAATTCATGAAATCAGACCGTGCCAAGCACAACATGATTCCACCTTCTAAATTCGGCATCATCGAAATCACACGCCAGCGTGTCCGTCCCGAGACCGATATCCAAACACATGAAACTTGTCCAACCTGTAATGGCAGTGGAGAGGTTCAAGCAAGTATTCTATTTGCCGAAGAAATCGAAAACAATTTGGCTTATCTACTCAATGATCGCGGCATGCGTGGCATTACCCTGCTTGTGCACCCCTACCTAGAAGCCTTCTTTAAAAATGGCCTTTGGAGTCGTCAGTTGCAGTGGTTGTTTAAATTCAAAACCTGGATTCCCGTCCGAGGTGTTACTGCCCACCATTTGTTGCAGTATACTTTCGTCGACAAAGAGAACAACGAAATACCGCTTTAAATGTCGGCCCCTCGCGCCTATGACCTTACACAAATGCTTCAGAAATCTGAGGCATTTTGTGCTTATCAGGAGCGCAGTAGTTTTGAAGTGATCGAAAAACTCAAGCGCATGGGAGCTGAAGATGGTGAGATACTACAAGTTCTTAACGCACTCATTGACGCCAAATTTTTAGATGACGAGCGCTTTGCAAAAGCCTATGCCGTGGGTAAATTGCGCATCAAACACTGGGGAGTCAATAAAATCAAACAAGGCCTTCAATTGAAGCGCATTGACCGCGAATTAATTGCGCAGGCCATTGCAGCAATGTATGACGAGGAAAATTATATCGGGATTCTACAGCAGGTAGCCCAACGCAAATGGCAAGAACTCCATAAAGAAAAAGACCCCTGGATGCGCAAGCAGAAGCTATTTCGCTTCTTGGCATCCAGGGGTTTTAATTACGACGAATTTTCAGAGCTGAAATTCGAATAAAACGATAGATTTTAGTTTGGCTTGATGAGCATTCCTGCACCTGTTGTCCAATTGGCAGGGCCGCCAGCTTCGTAGCCCTTAGATCCAATTTGAACTAAATTGGTTTTGCCGTCGCTCATTTTTTCTGGACGAACAAACCAACATGTTGGATAGCCGCGTACAGCAAATTGTTGTTGGAGGGCGCGGTTTTGCGTTTTGATGGCTTCTGTTTGAGGTTTATTTTTCGGGAAGTCAAGTTCTACAAGTACTACATTTTCTTTGGCCCATTTTTCAAATTCCGGGGTTCTGAACACTTCATTTTGAAGACGAACACACCATCCGCACCAGTCAGAACCAGTAAAGAACAGCATCATTGGTTTGTTTTCTTTCTTTGCAATAGCGCTGGCTTCGTTGATATCGGTATACCAAGTGAGCGCTGTTTTTTGTGCAAAACTCAATTGAGCCACCACAAGCATAGTAAATAGAGCGATAGTTTTCATGTCAAATTTTTTCTAAAGTTAATGATAAAGCGGCAATAGACAAAAACCGTGCAAAACATTACAATCGGCCTTTGTGCACAAAAATTTTTATATTCGTTATCAAATTGGTAACCATGAAACTACAACTACTACTGCTTTTTTCTTGTATACAATTGCTCATTTTTGCGCAATTACCGACTCAAACGGTTCGCGGAACCGTCTTTGACAGCGAATCTAACTTTCCGCTTACTGGTGCCAAGGTCGTCATTGAAGTAGAGGGTCAAAAATATATGGCTGCCGCGGGTGCCGACGGAACTTTTTCCATATTAAAAGTACCGGTGGGCAAGCACCAACTTCAAGCCTCTGCGCCCTTTTACGATGCCAGAACACTTACCGTAGAAGTGACCTCAGGTCGCGAATTGATTGTTCAAATCCCACTTCAAGAAAAAGTTTCGGAACAAGAAGCCGTTCGGGTAGTAGGCCGCAAACAAGGCGAAGTACTCAACGAAATGGCGGTGCTTTCGGCCCAACAATTTAGCGTTGAAGAAACCAACCGTTATCCAGGTTCGCGTATGGACCCTGCGCGTATGGCATCTAACTTTGCAGGTGTGAATGGCGCCGATGACTCAAGAAACGACATCGTGGTGCGTGGTAACTCGCCACTTGGAGTCATTTACCGTGTAGAAGGAATCGACATCCCCAACCCGAATCACTTTGCCATTTCAGGTACTTCCGGCGGACCAGTCTCGCTACTCAACAACAAAATTTTGGGCAACTCCGATTTCTTTATGAGCGCCTTCCCAGCAGAATACGGCAATAGCTTGTCTGGGGTATTTGACTTAAAACTGAGAAGCGGAAACAACAACCAACATGAATTTACAGGTCAGTTTGGTCTCTTGGGCACCGAGTTCTTAGCAGAGGGGCCATTAGGTAAAAACAGCAAGTCGAGTTATTTGGTGATGGGCCGTTACTCAACACTTACCATTTTTCAAAAACTCAACATCAATTTAGGTACCGATGCCATTCCAAAATATTACGACGGCGCGTTTAAATTCAATTGGGTACTTAAAAATGGTGGCCAATTGGCGTTTTTTGGTATGGGAGGGAGCTCCGATATTGCCATCATCATTTCAGATTTTAAAGAATATACCGAAGACCTTTATGGCGAGGGTGACCGCGACCAAAAATTCGGCACCAGCATGATCACTTCAGGCTTGAATTACAAGAAGAGCTTAAGTGAGAAAACATTCATCTCTTCTACTTTGGCCTACAGTCAAGAAAATCAAGAAACCCGTCACGAGTATTTAAAAGGCAGAAAGATGAATCCTTTAGATTCAACAATTTCTGTAGAAGAAAAGTACTACATGATGGGATATGGTTTTCAGGTTCAAAAGATCAGTGGCTATACGGCGCTTAACCATAAATTTAACAAGCAACATTTGATCAAAGCTGGTCTGAGCTTCGACTTGATTTCAATGGATTTTCAAGATTCTTGCCTTTATGATTTAGACAGTGCAGCCCTCGGTTTTGAAACTCGCTGGAACTACCAAGGAACGGCAGCACTTATTCAGCCGTTTGTGCAATGGAAATGGCGCATTTCTGATCAAATGGATTTTACTGCTGGTGTGCACGCGCAGTATTTTACACTCACCAACAGCGTGAGCCCATTTGAGCCGCGTTTGGGCTGGAAATATAAAATGGGCAACGGGCAAGCTATTTCTGCCGGAGGAGGTCTGCACAGCATGATTCAGCCATACTATACATATGCTTATCAGTATTTAGATGGTAAACCAGGTAATATGAATATGGATTTTTCGCGCAGTGCACACTCTGGTATCGGTTACGAGAAATCTTTCAATAAAGGATTCAATATCAAGACAGAAGCCTATTATCAATACCTTTACAACATTCCAGTAACAATTGCGCCGTCTTCATTCTCTATGATCAATGTAGGAAGTGGCTTTTCTAGATTATTTATCGATTCACTGCAAAATACGGGAGATGGCTACAACTACGGTTTGGAGTTAACCATTCAGAAATATTTTGATAAATCGTTTTTCTTCTTGTTTTCTGGAACGGTCTACAATTCGCAATACCGCGGTAGCGATATGGTATGGCGCAACACTTCTTACAATGGCAACTACGTCGTCAATTTCTTAGGTGGCAAAGAATTCAAGGTAGGAGAGCGCAGCGTCATCGGCATCGGCGGCAAAGTAACTGCGGCAGGCGGCAAACGCTATGGACTCGTGGACATCGAAACGTCAACCGACATGAAAGAAATCATCTTCCAAGATTCCATGTTCAACGAATTACAATTTAAAGACTACTTCCGTGCAGACCTCAAGATTTCATGGCGCAAAAACGCAGACCGCGTTACACACGAGTTTGGCTTGGATTTAGTAAATATCCTTGGCACTAAAAACTTATTGACTTTAGCTTTTAGACCACCATTGACACCTCAGGATTTCACAGACCAACAAAACGGTACTTTCTTACCGTATTCAGAAAAGACGCAGTTGGGCTTCTTCCCGATTTTCTATTACAAAATAGACTTTAGAGCGACGCGCAAATAGTTACAGTTGAATTCCTGCTAACTTTGTATTTTATTACAAGTTATGAAAGGAATTTTGAGTTATCAGTTAGTAGATCCTCAGCTGCCAAACAGCGAAGAAGGATGGTTTATTGAAGCAGAAAATGGCGCCTACAAGGTGAGCGATTTATCGATCAAGAAAATCGTAAGCGGTCGTTATGCGGTAAGCGAAGGATCTGAGGTTATATTTGAGCTAGAACCCAATTGTAAGGTCAGCGACCAAACCAAAATTCAGCATGCGGTAGTAGCAAAGTTGCATTTAGAGGAAGAAAACGCCACTAAAATATTTCTCATCGACATCGATGGAACCATTTGCGACGACATCAAAAATGAGGAGAGTCATTTATATCCTGGGGCAAAAGTCTTTCCTAATTCAAGAGAAGTCATCAATAAGTGGTACAACGAAGGTAACATCATTACTTTCTTTACTGCCCGGGAAGCCAAAGACCGCAGGGTTACTGAGGAGTGGCTCGAGGCAAATGGTTTCAAATACCATGGTTTGGTTATGGATAAGCCGCGCATCAAAGATGGTCAGGAATACGTCTGGATAGACAACCGCAAGGTAAGGGCAGTTACGTATATGGGAACTTGGTCAGAACTCACGGAGGTGGATGCCAAAATCAAGGTTTTCGCCTAAATAATCGATTTTTGAAAAGTAAAGACCTTGGGATATTACTGGACAAAACTTTCTATTCCGAGAGTAGTCTTGTACTCCATTTCTATACTTTGGAGCGCGGATTCCAATCATATATTTTTAAGGGAGGTCTCAAGAAACGCAAGGCGCTTAACCAATTGGGTCTATATGAGCTCAGTTTTTTCAAGCGCCCGGAGTCTGACCTTGGCATCATCAATCAACTCGACTTCGCCTGGACACCTCAAGCGTTATTTGAGCGCCCTCAGAAGGTCATGTTGGTCTTTTTTATGACCGATATTCTGCAGCAAACCTTGCGGTATCAGGGTCCCGACCCGCAGCTTTTTTATTTTGTCAGAGATCAATTAGTTGCTTTAGAAACGAGCCAGTCTGAAAGAAAATTTCCGACACAATTTTTAGCGCAGTACTTAATGCTTTTGGGATATGCGCCATTGCTTGAAGAGCAGGAGCAGCCCATTTTTGATTTGCAGAAAGGCAGTTTTTGTGGGGCTGCTCAGGGAGGGGTAAGTTGCGTACAAGACCCAACTTTGGTTGCTTTTTTGAAGGCTCAATTTTGGCCGAGCGGTGATCTTCATTTCTCAGGCGCCATTCAAAAAGAGGGCTTGCGTATTCTGATTCAATATGCAACTTTCCATTTGGCCAATTTCAACTTGGATAAAACCTTAGAAATCCTACACGATACCCTCTACGACTAGCGTTTTCTAGCGAAAAAATCTTTGAGCAACTGACTGCATTCGGCATCCATGATGCCATTTTCTACGAGCGTAGCTGGATGATACAAACTAGTACCCGTTGCACTTGCTCCTCTTTTGGCATCTCTAGCGGCAAAAACGACGCGGTCAATTTGAGACCAATAAAGCGCCCCAGCACACATACAACACGGTTCTAGAGTCACAAATAAAGTGCATTCTTTCAAGTATTTGGCACCCAAATATTGGGCTGCAGCTGTGATCGCCTGAATTTCGGCATGGGCTGTTACGTCGGTGAGTTGCTCCGTAAGGTTGTGGCCGCGGGCAATCACTTGGTTTTTGCAAACAATGACCGCGCCAACAGGCACTTCGTCTGCCTCAAAAGCCTTTAAAGCCTCTTGATAGGCTTGTTTCATGAAATATTCGTCGTTGAAAGGGCTCAGCATAGCGCAAGATTACAAACTTTCTCTTAATTTTCGGCCATGAATCTTTTTGACCTCTTTCTTTTTGCACCCTTGGCATATGGCGCTTATAAAGGATATAAGCGCGGCCTGATCATGTCTCTTTTCATGTTGTTGGCAATTGTTGTAGGCCTATACGCAGCTTTTCAGCTCACTGATGTCGTGGTCGAATGGGGCATCAAGACCTTGCACTGGGAGAAAACAACGCTTATGCCGCTCAGTTTTATAGTGTTGTTTTTAGGAATTGGAGCCGGTATTTACTTTGCCGGAAAACTACTTGAAACCGCTTTAAAGGTGGTGAAGCTCTCCATACTCAATAACCTAGCGGGCGCCCTCTTGGGTATTTTGCAATGGATGTATTTGGTTGGCACGATTCTCCTTTTTGTACTTTCCAATGACCGCAAACAAAAACTCATCAGCTCAGAAACGTGCAACGCCTCCATCGCTATTCCGTTCTTTACCGGGATGCTGCAAAACACCTTGCCAAAGGCGAGTGAAACCATTCTATTTGAATCCTATTTAGAACAAGCGAAGGAAAGCATCAGTCCTGATGATCAAACCAAAGAGAAGCAATAGATATGCAGTTCATCAAAATATACTTAACGAGTTGTTTGTTGCTTTTTACGACCTCGGCTTTGGCTGATAATGATCGGATTGCACCTTTACTCCAAAAACAACCTTTGCTCGACAAAAAACAAAAAACGCTTAAGTCCGGCCCCTATTTTGGTTTGCAAAGTGGGCGGTTTTATGTGTTAGAATATGGTTGGGAGTTACAGTATAAAAACAAGAAAGGCTTATTGAACTCGAATACAACTGCTTTTCATCATGGCTTTAATGCCACTTTTGATTTCTCAAGACTCAATCCAATTTTGGGTTATGATATTGGTTTATGGCGCCGTACTGGCAATTTTGACCTCACTTATGGCCTGAGCGCTGCGGTCCGGACAGACCTCAAGCAATTGCGTTTTGGCGTATGCCCTAGTGTAGGCATCAAAGTTTGGCAACTGCACGTGCAAACGGGGATGTATGTACTCGCTCCGTTTTATGCTTTAGACAACACCTCGTTCAATTCAAATACCTTTTTTATCTCCGCCCGCTTTTTGTTGGTGCAGCATAAAAAAACAAAAGGGGCCAATTAGACCCCTTTTTGAATGTAAGTGCAATTAAGCTTATAAATCGAACTTGATGCCTTGTGCAAGCGGCAAGGAGTCAGAGTAATTGATGGTATTGGTTTGGCGACGCATGTAAACTTTCCAAGCATCTGAGCCAGACTCGCGGCCACCACCTGTTTCTTTCTCGCCACCGAAAGCACCACCAATTTCTGCACCAGAAGTACCGATATTGACGTTTGCTATGCCGCAGTCAGAACCAGCTGCACTCAAGAAGGCTTCAGATTCTTTGAGTTCGTTGGTCATGATTGCAGAAGAAAGCCCTTGTGGCACACCATTTTGCATGGCAATAGCTTCATGGACGTCGCCGGTGTATTTCATGACGTATAGAATAGGCGCAAAAGTTTCGTGCTGTACAATCGCAAAATGATTTTCTGCTTCGATGATACAAGGTTTTACGTAACAACCCGACTCATAGCCAGGGCCGCTCAATACGCCTCCTTCTACCAACACTTTTCCGCCTTCTTTTTGAGCGGCTTCAATAGCGTTGAGGTAATTGTTGACGGCATCTTGATCGATCAGTGGGCCTACGTGATTGTTTTGGTCAAGTGGGTTGCCAATGCTCAATTGTTTGTATGCAGAGGTAAGCGCTTCCGTTACTTTATCGTAAATTGAAGCGTGGATGATGAGGCGGCGCGTAGACGTACAGCGCTGACCAGCCGTACCCACAGCACCAAATACAGCACCTGGCACAACCATTTTGAGGTCTGCAGAAGGTGCAATGATGATGGCGTTGTTGCCGCCTAATTCTAATAAAGAACGACCCAAACGCTGCCCAACTGCTGCCCCAACGGATTTACCCATTCGGGTAGAACCTGTTGCAGAAACTAAAGGAACGCGTGTATCGTTGGCCATGAGTTTGCCGATTTCGCCGTCGCCAATCACCAAACCAGAAACGCCTTCAGGCACGCCATTGGC
>ENA-ORFA01000078-ORFA01000078.1-marine-metagenome-genome-assembly--contig:-NODE-78-length-44192-cov-7.857237_pt1 | contig 44192 bp, 45 predicted proteins | sample MGYA00248621_ERZ508587 | MGnify/ENA primary metagenome ERZ508587 (study PRJEB26250, sample SAMN06266239) | marine metagenome | isolation source: Columbia River Estuary | place: USA:Columbia River Estuary... | reverse complement strand
TCGCCTCATCAGATCTGCCAAGGGTGTGAAGAATCGCTGCAATTCGCCGCTCAATAGAGATGATAAATTCGAAGTCTTTGAGATCAGCCTCGGCTGCGGTATCAAGTACCCGCTCCAGAGTGCCTAATCCTTCATAAACCTCACCAGATAGGACCTGGGCTTTACCCAGTTCAAATGAGGCATAAGTCAGGCGACGTTGATCATGAGCCGTTGTAAAAACATCGACAGCCTTTTGGGCTGCAGTTAACGCAGAATCGGCATCGCTAAGTTCGGTATAGCAATGAGCGATTTTTTGATCGCATCTTGCAACATGAATCACTTCTTTTGCCTCTTTAAAATATTTTCTTGCCTCAAAGAATGCTTCAAGTGCTTTCTCATAAATCTTCAACTCTCGATAGGCGCAGCCAATTAAATGGAAATCAGTTGCTGCTCCTAACTCATTTCCATCAATTAAGTGTTCGCGAGCACACTCCTGCATGCAATCAATCGTGTTTTGATATTCCTTGGAACTAAACCACCACTCACCAAGGGTGCAGGCTAATTCAAGTGCCATTGGTGATTTATTCTCTCGAAGCAATTCCACAGCTTTACTCATGGCAGTTGCTGCCTCATTCATTCGCTTTAATTGATTTAAGTTATACCCAATTGCTGAATAAGCCTGAGCTAGCCCCTCGCTTGGGGCTGCGCTTCCCAGCTCTGAATAAATATCTCGAGCAGTTTCGGCAAGAGCTAGAGCTTCATCGTATTGGCCACGAGCATAAATTCGCGCGCTTAATTCGTAATAGGTGCTGGCTCGATCCACACCTTGAGTTTCAGGTATTCGTTCCCACAACATTTCTTCAGTAATGATTTCATCATTAACATCATCTTCGTTGTGTTCGTCGGCCAATGCACTTCTCCATTCACTAGTAGCGCTGCGAGTAAGCCTTAACTTATCAGGTGTTAATTAAGCTGACCCTCTAGAACTAACAATTACTGTGAGTCGGCCTTACCAAGTACCACCAAGAAGGTCTTTGATCCTCCGCCAGGCATATCTACTGTGACTTTAATGCTCTCACCTGGGGCAAAGGAGCGGACTCTGACAATGGCAGTTATTAGATCGTTGATCTTCTTTCCTTCAATCTCTCTAATAACAGCACCTGCTGGAATTCCAGCTTTCTCAGCAGCCTCGCCAGCAACTAGACGCAAAACCTTTGCGCCAAGCCCGGTATAGCTAGTATCAAAATTAACACCTAGAAACGGTCTAGATGATTTACCGGTGGCAATAATTTCATCAACTACTCGCTTTGCTTGATTGATAGGAATTGAGAAACCAAGTCCAATAGATCCAGATGTTCCAGAACTTAGCGTTGCAATAGCAGAGTTAATTCCAACGAGTGCGCCAGTTCCATCAACTAATGGACCTCCTGAGTTTCCAGGGTTAATAGCTGCATCGGTTTGAATTGCATCAATAAATGATTCAGCGCCAAAGCTTCCCGCAGTAACAGGTCTATTTAAGGCTGAAACAATTCCACTAGTTACAGTGCCTGATAACCCAAGTGGGGAACCAAATGCCACAACCGGCTCTCCGATAGCTAATCTGTTTGAGTCGCCGACGGTAATTGCTTTTAGATTTCCGCGCTCAATTCTTAGCACTGCAATGTCATAGGTGCTATCTCTTCCCACAATAGTGGCCTTTTCATAATCACCATTATTTAACTCAACTCTTACGCTGCCAGCTGTTGCTGCTGATTCAATAACATGATTATTAGTAATAATAAAAGATGAAGAAGCGCTAGTGCGATAGATAACTCCAGATCCACTGCCGCTTCCAGCAGCTGCGCTAACTGCGATAGAAACCACTGAGGGCGAGACTGCAGCAGCAATGCTCTCTACATTAACTCCAGAGCCTGCAACCTCCATCAGAGTGCGGGTCTTGGTGCAAGATCCATTAGTTGCTGAATAAAGCGCTTTGGTTCGATTATCTACACATACCTTGGTTGGGGGCAAATCTGGAGTGACAGCCACAGCCACACTGCCAGCGACAAATGCACCTGCGATAAAGCCGACCATTACCTTGCTAAATGTTGATAAATTTTTCATACGCGAACCTAACCACTCTTTGCTGAATGCAGCCTGAAAGGTAAGTTAACCTTGGCTGAGTAGACTTCGCAACTTATGGATCTTGCTCTAAGACGTGCTCGCATAGCGGTCACTATCACTTTTATTATAAATGGCTTTAGCGCTGGAAGCTTTGTGGCAAGAATTCCAGACTTTAAAAGAATTCTAGATATTTCAAATGGAACCCTTGGTCTCTCTCTGCTCTTTGTTTCAGCCGGGGTATTTCTAGCCCTAAAACCTGCTGGTAAATACTCCGCAAAATTTGGAAGCCAACCAATTATATTCTTCTCAACTATTGCATTAGCGCTCTCTTATTTACTTCTTGGTTTTCTCTTCTCGCTTACCTGGTTCTGGATTACTTTATTCATCTTTGGTTTTGTACTCGCAGCTCAAGATGTCTCGATGAATGCTCATGCTGTAGTAGTTGAGCAGCGCGCAGGTCGACGATTAATGAGTGTATTTCATGCCATGTTCTCAGTTGGAACTTTATTCGGTGGAATATTAGGAGGAGTATTTTCGCAATTAGAGATAACTCCACTAACTCAAGGCTCATCACTTGCACTCCTCTATATTGTTGCAGCTCTTCTAGTACGACCACTCTTTCTCCCCGCCTCTGCTGATACTCACCACTTTGGAGATGAGAAGAGAGCGAAACATCCACCGATATTTGCCATATTGGGGCTCTTTGGTTTGTTTGCAGCCTTAAGTGAGGGAGCAGCAGGTGATTGGGGTGGAGTTTTAGCTCGTGAGACATTTGGCGCATCTCCGTTTATCTCTACTCTTCCTTATATTGTCTTCTGCACAGCGATGATTATTGGGCGCCTCTCTGGTGATTATCTTGCTCACCGTTTTGGTGCATCTAAAGTTATTGCTGCAGGTGGTGTTATCGCTGGAACTGGACTCAGCGCAGGGCTACTAATCGGCGGTGTCCCAGCAATTATGGTCGCCTGGTTTTTACTTGGAATTGGTTTATCGGTAGTTATTCCTTTGATGTTTAGCGCCGCTGGAACTATTGCTTTAACTAAGTATTCGGGAGTTATTGCCCCATCTGAGGCAGTTGCAAAAGTATCTGGGGTTTCCTACTTCGGCTTTGTTATCGGTCCCCCACTTATTGGATTCATCGCTGATGCATTTGAATTGCGTTGGACTTTGATGTTATTAGCAGGGCTTTCTTATCTACTTATTCTTGCCTCTAGATATGCCAGGGTGGCTTAAGACTTACTCCAAGATGTATTAAGGGCTCGTCCCTCTGCATATCCTGATGCAGATTGAATTCCGATAACAGCTTTTTGCGCAAATTCACTTAAGTTTTTCGCTCCCGCATAAGTGCAAGAAGATCTAAGTCCTGCAATGATTTCATCAATTAAATCCTCAACCCCTGGTCGAATAGGATCTAAATACATTCGAGAGGTTGAAATACCCTCTTCATATAGCGCTTTTCTAGCGCGTTCAAAGGCATCTTCACTTGAAGTTCTTGCAGCCACTGCTCTTGCTGATGCCATACCAAATGATTCTTTATATAAACGAGCTGATGAATCAACTCTTAAATCACTTGGAGATTCATAGGTTCCCGCAAACCATGAACCAACCATGACAGCAGATGCACCAGCGGCAAGTGCTAAGGCAACATCTCTTGGATGCCTAACGCCTCCGTCTGCCCAGATATGTTTGCCAAGCTTTCTTGCAGCCTCTGCGCACTCCATCACTGCCGAAAATTGTGGTCTGCCAACTCCAGTCTGCATCCTGGTTGTACACATCGCGCCTGGTCCAACGCCAACTTTTACTATATCTGCACCTGCTTCAATCAAATCTTTTACACCTTCTGCAGTAACAACATTGCCAGCAACAATTGGAATATTTGGATTTAGTGAGCGAACTGCTTTTAGAGCTTCAATCATTTTCTCTTGATGGCCATGGGCAGTGTCGAGAACTAATAAATCAACCCCTGCTCTTATTAGTTCTGAAGCCTTTGTTTTCACATCACCATTAACACCAAGTGCTGCGCCAATTCTTAACCGCCCCTGATTATCAAGCGCTGGTTTATATAGCGTGGCACGTAGCGCACCAATTTTGGTGATAATTCCAACTAGCTCACCACTACCATCAACTACTGGAGCAAGGCGGCGATTCTTCTCTGTTAGTAAATCAAAGGCTTGACGAGCGCTAACTGAGCTTGGAATTACCATTAAATCCTTAGACATAATTCTGCTTAATTGAGTAAAGCGATCAGCCCCCTCCCAATCTTCCTCCATCACAATTCCAAGTGGCTTATTGTTTTCAACTACCACGATTGCTCCATGAGCTCTCTTATGAATTAAAGATGCGGCATCAGCAACTGTCTGTTCTGGCGTTAGCGTTATTGGAGTATCAAAGAGAATGTGCCGAGATTTAATCCATGAGATAACTTCAGTAACTACATCAATTGGAATGCCTTGTGGGATAACACTTAAACCACCACGCCGGGAAACAGTCTCTGCCATCCTTCTGCCAGAAATTGCTGTCATGTTGGCAACTACTAAAGGAATGGTGGCGCCAGTATTATCTAAAGTGTTTAGGTCAACATCCATACGACTACTAACACCAGAGCGCGAGGGAATCATAAAAACATCGTCGTAGGTGAGATCGTGATTTGGTTGATGAATTAACCGCACGTAGCAGAACTATAGACCTACTAGAGCGCGATAGGATAAATCAATGTCTGAACCCCTTATCTCTGCCCGTGGCTTAACCAAGCGCTACGGGGATTTCACAGCTGTAGATGCCATCGACTTTGATGTAGCTAAAGGTGAGTCATTTGGCCTACTTGGTCCAAATGGAGCTGGTAAGTCAACAACTATGAGAATTATCGCTGCCACCTCGCAGCGCACCTCAGGAACAATCACAATTTTAGGAAGAGATCCTGAAGAGCATGGTCCACAAATCAGAGCTCACCTAGGCGTTGTTCCTCAACAGGATAATTTAGATACCGAACTTACCGTTACTGAAAACCTTTTTATTTATGGTCGTTATTTTGGGCTAAGTAAGAAGTTTATCCGCACCAAGATAGAAGAGCTTTTGGAATTTGCGCAGTTGGAAGAAAAGCGTGATGTGAAAGTTGATGCGCTAAGCGGTGGAATGAAGCGTCGATTAACAATTGCTAGGGCTCTAGTTAGTGAGCCAGATATTTTGATGCTTGATGAACCAACTACTGGACTTGATCCCCAAGCTCGCCACATTCTCTGGGATAGGTTGTTTCGCCTTAAAGAACTAGGCGTGACTTTAGTTATTACCACTCACTTTATGGATGAGGCCGAACAACTCTGTGATCGCTTAGTTGTGATGGATAAAGGCAAGATCATGGCTGAAGGATCTCCCTTGGAGTTAATAAAGGCCTACTCAACAAAGGAAGTTCTGGAAGTTCGCTTTGGTTCTGATAGGAATAAAGAGATTGCTCCAACTCTTAGAGCTATGTGCTCTCGGATTGAGGAGTTGCCAGATCGAATCTTGATGTATGTCGAGGATGGAGAGGCTCTTCTCGAAGAGATCTTAAATAAAAAGCTCCACCCCACCACCTCGCTTGTCCGACGTAGCTCACTAGAAGATGTATTTCTTCGTCTAACCGGAAGAACCCTGATCGAATGAATTCAGGGATCAGCGTTGCCAAGATTCGAAGCTTTGGCGCTATTTATGTTGCTGAGGCTCGCATGTCTGCAATGCTTAAGTGGAAGGGCATTATTGCCATTGTTGCCATTGGTAATCCGCTTTTCTATTTAATAGCAATCGGTATTGGGGTTGGAGTTTTAGTAAATGAGAATTCAGGAACTTCTGGAACTGGTGGGGTTGAATATATAACCTTTATCGCACCAGCCCTTCTTGCAAGCGCTGCTATTACTGCAGCCTTAGATGAAGCTATGTTTCCAGTGATGGAGGGCTTTAAGTGGAGAAAACTCTTTTATGCAATGAACTCAACTCCAATTACTGGACCACAGATTGCACTTGGTGTTTTTATCGCTGCTCTAGCTCGAGTTGCATTCACTGTGATCTGTTATTGGGCAGTGCTTATTGCCTTTGGAGTAATGACTGTTAAACAATCCTGGGATGTAATTCCTGTAACAATATTTGCAGCAGGTGCATTTGCTTCAATCATCATAGGAATTACTGCCAAGGTAAAAAATGATGATTACTTTATGACAGTTCTGGGTCGCCTAATAATTATGCCGATGTTTCTCTTTTCAGGCACATTCTTCCCGCTTAATACTATGCCAATTTATCTCCAGCCAATTGGTTGGATTTCACCACTCTGGCATTCCACTGAACTTGGTCGATATTTCTCTTATGGATATCCGTTAAGCGCAACGATGTTAATTGTTCACTTTGCTTTTCTTCTTGCGCTACTAATTGGTGGTTTAGCACTTGCCAATAAAACTTTCACTATTAGGTTGACTAAATGAGTAACGCTGTAGCAATTGCAGATGCCAGAGCTAATCGCACCGGCCATCAAATCTATGCTGGGCGCTCAAGAGCAATTATTGAAAGATCTCTAATTGCTCTTCGCTCCTCAACTTGGGTTCCAATTGCTACTGGCTTTGTTGAGCCAGTGCTCTATTTGCTTGCTTTTGGCTATGGAATGGGCGAGCTCATTGGAAATGTCACTCTGGGAGATAAAACTATTGATTACACCGTTTTTATCGCCCCAGGATTGCTGGCAACTAGCGCCATGAATGGAGCTATATATGACTCAACATGGAATGTTTTCTTTAAATTAAACGAGAGCAAGCTCTACCAAGGAATGCTGGCAACCCCACTTGGTCCACTAGATGTTGCACTTGGCGAGATAACTTGGGCTCTACTTCGTGGTTTGAGTTATGCCATTGCCTTCCTTGCTATTACCGCCCCTCTTGGTTTAGTTCCTGGCGTATCTGCTCTTCTAGCAATACCTGCAGCTGTGTTTATTGCTTTCGGTTTTGCCTCCTTTGGTATGGCTATTACCTCTTACTTTAAAACCTATCAACAGATGGGCATGATAAATATTGTTGTTTTACCTCTATTTCTATTCTCTGGTTCTCTCTATCCAATCTCGGTTTATCCTGATTGGTTAGAGTTTTTAATTCAGTTAATGCCTTCCTGGCATGGTATTGAATTGGTACGTAATGTTTGGTTTGGTGATTTAGATTCAGGAACTTTGCTTCACATTTCTTATTTTGTAGTAATGATTATCTGTGGACTTTATTTCACAACACGAAGACTTCGTGATTTATTCATGCGATAAACACGCATGAAATACCTATCTGTTGACGCAAACTTGAGGGCAGGGTAGAGTTCGGGAAAGTTTGATTAACGAATAGGGGCGTGGTACCAACAAATCGGATCTTATGATCCGTATTTGGGAAGTCCAAACCAATCCCATGTTCAATAAAACTCATCACCCAGAAACATTTAGATCTACTCCTCATACATTTAAACCAGTCTCTCCTAAACGCATCAGTGAGCTATTGGAGATAGAGAAAGATAAGTTTTCAAAACTTGCTCCGGAATCTGGCGTTGAAAATAGGCGTGCCTCTCAAGTCACTCCAAAGGGTGTAGCTTCAAGTTTCCAACACTGGGATCCCTACCCAATTTCAATTGTTGCCGCCAAAGGGGCATGGCTAACCGATGTCGATGGTCGCCAGATGCTCGATCTCTCAATGGGCTTTGGAGCTCTTCTAGTCGGCCACTTAAATGAAGAGGTAGTTAAAGAGGCCCATGCCACTTTAGATGTTGGAACTCTATTTGCCACTCCATCGCCTATCACTAGAACTGGGGCTGAAATTATCTGCCGCAGATTTGGCCTAGATATGGTCCGCTTTGCAAACTCGGGTACCGAGGCAACGATGTATGCCCTAAGAACAGCAAGGGCGGCTACTGGAAAACTTGGCGTTATAAAAATTGAGGGTGGATACCACGGTTCATATGACTCTCTAATGGTTTCGGTAAAACCAGATATCTCACTTGCAGGCGATGCCAACTCACCAAAGGCAGTTCCACTTGAAGCCGTTGTGCCAGGTGATGTCTGGGTGGTTCCATATAACGATGCTGAGGCAATTGAGCGAGTATTGAAAAAGGACGCAGATAAAATTGCCTGTGTATTTATGGAGCCAGTTCTAGAAAATATTGGAATTGTTCTTCCAGATCTTGGTTATTTGGAGAGAGTGCGCGAGCTCTGTGATCAATATGGAGTATTACTAGTATTTGATGAAGTTAAAACTGGACTGACTGCAGGTCCGCAAGGCGCTGCGCAACGCCTTGGAGTTAAGCCTGATCTAATCGCTATCGCTAAATCAATTGGTGGCGGTATTCCAGTTGCAGCCTTTGGCGGTAAAAGGGAATATATGGAAGTTGTCGTCAATGGAAAACATAACCATCTTGGAACATTTAACGGCCATTACTTAGCTATGGCGGGAATTAGAGCAACAGATCGCATCTGCACCCCTGAGGCGCTTAAGAAATCTGAAGATTTAAATAGGGATGCGTTAGGCAAAATTGCTGAGATTATCAATGAGTATGAAATTCCAGCCCATACCGTTGGTTTTGGAGTTAAGGGCTGTATTACTTGGTCTGCAAGCCCAGTTCGAAACTATCGTGATTACAAAGCCACAGACTTTGATATTGCAGAACTATCCTTCTTCTGGTCGTTAAATAGAAATGTAATGACCCCACCAGGACTTGATGAGCAATGGTTGATCTCTCTAGCCCATGGCCAGCGTGAGATAGATATTATCGTTGGAGATTTCTTAGAGTTTGCTAAAGCGCTTCGCGCTTAAACTCGATAGTAATGCTCTAAGTTCCAAGCCCTAACGCCACCTGCAACGCCTGCGGTATTTGGCACTATAACTACATCATCACCCATACGTTCTAAATCTATAGGGCGAATTAGCCTTGCATTTCCACCACCAATATATAGCCGATCCCATTTGAAAACTGGGCGAAGCTCTTCTACTAAAACTTTAATTCTTCGTGACCAAAATATTGTTCCAAGCCTCTTGCGCTCTTGTTCGCCAATCCAAGTGTCATAAGTTGTTGCCCTGCGCACTGTGGCATGGGAGAGCTCAAAGTGTGGCGTTAGCTTTCCGCCGTAAAAAATAGCAAAGCCAAGACCGGTTCCTAAAGTAATAACCACTTCATACCCGGAGCCAGTTATGATTCCTGCGCCATGAACTTCAGCATCATTTAAAACTAAAGTTGGAACATTTAGTTTTGTTGAGATTGCTTCTCGGGCATCAAAACCAGACCAGAGTTCAGCGCTCTCTAAATCGATTTTTGTGCGCGGACCACTCTTTGTTATGTAATGCGGGGTTGAGATAACAACACCATTTCGAATCATTCCTGGCATTCCGATTGTGGCGCGATAAGCCTTGGGAAGTCCGGATGCAATCTCGGCAATGGTTTCGACAAAAGTTACCGGAGGAAGCGGATAGGGCGTTGGGATTCTATTTGGCTTGGAGTGCATGGTTCCTGAACTATCAAGAACACAGCTTTTTAGATAGAGGCCCCCACAATCAATCGAGAGCGTTAGGTTCTCATCCATGCCCACATCCTCCCTCACTTAGAAATCTTTGCCAAATATTTATCAAAACCCCCTTACAAAAGCAGCGCCACTAGATAGAGTCTTTCTGTGGCTTTAATTGAGATTCGTAATCTGACGAAATCTTTTGGCAACCTCAAGGCCGTTGATGACATCTCTCTAGATATTCAATCAGGTGAATTCATCACCTTGCTTGGACCATCTGGATCTGGCAAGACCACAGTACTTCGAATGATTGCGGGATTTGAAGATCCTGATGCTGGCTTAATTAAGTTAAATGGTGAAGATATAACTCACCTTCCTCCTTTTGATCGTGACGTTAATACTGTATTTCAAGATTATGCTCTTTTCCCCCATATGAGCGTGCAAGAAAATGTTGAATATGGGTTAAGAACGAGAAAGGTTCCTAAAGCTGAAAGAGCTAAGCAAGCCATAGCAGCTATTGCTTCGGTAAAGCTTGAAGAAACTGTCAATCGTTTGCCACATCAACTCTCTGGTGGTCAGAGACAGAGAATTGCTCTGGCTCGAGCTTTAGTTTTAAGGCCGCGAGTACTACTACTAGATGAACCACTTGGCGCACTTGATAGACAACTTAGGGAAGAAATGCAGGTTGAATTAAAAAAGATTCAACGTGATGCTGGAATAACATTTGTTTTTGTCACTCATGATCAGGAAGAGGCGATGAGAATGAGTGACCGAATTGTTGTGTTTAACTCTGGGCGCATAGAACAAGTTGGAACTCCGGAGCAGGTTTATGAAGAACCACGAACTAACTTTGTAGCTGGTTTTCTAGGAACAGCAAACATTTTTACAGTTGATATGGCTAACAAGTTATTAGGGGCTTCAAGCACAGTAAGTATTAGGCCAGAGCGAATCAGATTAGAGGCTCTTGGGACAAAGATTGATAAGGGTGAGACTTCGATAGTTGGAAGGATTCATGAGGCTGCATTTGTTGGTGCAAATACTATTTATATTATCGAAACAGAATTTGGGATGAAGTTAACAGTTAGGAAAACAAATACAGAATTGCTGGGACAGGACAATAGTTTTGTCGCTGGCGATCAGGTAATGGCCGTTTGGCGAAATAGCCATGTGGCTCAGATACCTGTTTAGTGCTGACTCGAGTCACACGAAAGGAAGAAAATGAAGGGGAAGAAACTAGCAATACTTAGCGCTCTATCCGCCTCTGTCTTGATCATCAGTGGATGTTCATCAGGAAGCGATGAGAGCTCTGGGGTTGAAATTGAAGTGCCCGATGTCCCAATGCATGAAGCAATGGGGGATTTTGAGGGCGAATTAAATATCGTTAACTGGTCAGGCTTTGTTGAACCAGCCTGGACCGATAAATTCACAGCTGATACTGGATGCAAAGTTAATCCTCGCGTTGCAGGTACCAGCGATGAAATGGTTACCTTGATGCGAACCGGTCAATATGACATCGTTTCTGCATCAGGTGATGCCGCTCTAAGGCTTATCGTTGGTGGCGATGTACAGCCATTAAATCTTGACCTAATTCCTAACTTCAGCGATGACATTGCCGCTGGTATGAAGGGAAATATTTACGACACAGTAAATGGAAAGCCTTACGGTGTTCCAATTGGTCGTGGAGCTAACCTGCTTCAATACAACGAAGATGTAACCGGTGGAGCGCCAGAGAGTTGGGATGTTGTCTGGGAGCTAGATACTCCTTATAAGGGCAAGATCACTGCTTACGACGCACCTATCTATATTGCTGATGCAGCTGTCTATTTGATGTATCACAAGCCAGAGCTAGGAATAAAGAATCCTTATGCTCTAGATAAAACACAGTTAGCTGCTGCTATCGATCTATTGAAGCAACAGAATAAGGTTATTGGTGAGTACTGGTCAGATCCAGTAGCCCAGATAACTTCTTATGTTGGTGGCAATACTGTGGTTGGTACTTCATGGGAAGTTCTTCGTAAGTTCGCAGCTAAAGACAACCTAAAGACAACGCTTCCAGTTGAAGGTTCAACTGGTTGGTTTGACTCATGGTTGGTTAGCTCAACTACTAAGAACATCAACTGTGCCTATGCTTGGATGGATTACACCAGCAAGCCAGATGTAAATGGCGCTATCGCTGTTAACTTCGGTATGGCACCAGCAAACGTCGCATTCTGCGCTTCCAGCCCTGAGGCTCAAGCTCACTGCGACACCTTCTTTGCAGAAGATGAAGAGTTCTTCAAGAGAATTTGGCCTTGGACAACTCCGATTGAAACCTGCGTTGATGGTCGAAAAGACGTTAAGTGCACTAGCTTCCAAGAGTGGACTAACGCCTGGGCAACCGTTAAAGGTTGATAAATGTTGTGTGGGGGCCGAGAGATCGGCTCCCACACAAACTAATCAAAATAAATATGTCAACGAAATCAATCTATAAGGGCAGCCGACCAATCTCTTCCTTTTTGCTAAGAAAGCCAAAGGTTAGATTGATTTCTCTCTTGTCTCTTCCTATGACATGGATTGTTGGCGTTTACATAGTCTCACTTTTTCTCTTACTGATAACAGCTTTTTGGAATGTAGACCCATTTACTTCAAGAGTTAGACCTGGTTTCACTTTAGAGAACTTCATAATGATCTTCACAGTACCTGCTTATATTGCTACCTCAATTCGTACTCTTTTTATTGCTCTATCAGTAACTGCTATCTGTGTTCTTCTCGCTGTTCCACTTGGGATTTATATGGCGAAGATTGCCAACCCGCGGCTACGTAATTTTCTTGCTGTTGCAATAACACTGCCCCTCTGGGCAGGATATTTAGTAAAAATAATTGCTATGCGACTGGTCTTTACTGAAGAGGGTTTCTTTAATTGGTTTATGGCTCCCTTTGGTATTCGCGGACCTGGATTCTCAATTCCAATCGTGATTTTAACTCTTACTTATCTCTGGTTTCCTTATATGGCTCTTCCGGTATATACAGCTATTCGCCAGATCCCGCCAAATCTCTTCGATGCTTCAAGTGATATGGGGGCTAAGGGATTTACTACTGTTTACCGTGTTGTGATTCCACTTATTGTTCCAGCCATCATTGCAGGATCTGTCTTTACATTTTCATTGAGTTTAGGTGATTATCTAGCCGCTCGCTTTACAGGCGGATCAACTCAGATGATTGGAAGCATTATTGCTGCAAATATCAACCTAAATCCTCCCGTTGCTGCTGCATATTCCATGATTCCAATTGCTTTTGTAGTGATTTATCTTATGGTGGCAAGGCGCACCGGATCTTTGGAGCGCATGTAGATGTTAAGGCTGTCAAGGTTGGCTCAAGTTGCACTTGGGGCCGTAGTGCTCTCTATTTTATTCTTTATGTATACCCCGTTAATGGTTCTGATTCTAAATTCATTCAATGAGTCACAGATTTCAGGATGGCCAATAGATAATTTCTCAACTAAGTGGTGGGAGTTTGCTCGAAGTTATCAACCAATTAGGGATGCGCTACTCAATTCAGCTCTTGTAGCAACGGGGGCCATGGTTATTGCTTCCGTGCTTGGAACGTTAGTTGCCTTTGCTATGAAGGGCTTCTCCTTCTTTGGTAGAGGCACTGTTAATATTTTGGTCGTTCTGCCTATTGCTCTTCCTGGAGTTGTAACAGGTGTTGCCTTTAGTAATACATATTCTAATTTCCTTACTCCAATGGGATTTAATATTGGTTACTTTGGAATGATTGTCGCTCACTCAACATTTTGCATAGTAATGGTTTTCAATAATGTCTTTGCACGCCTGCGCCGGATGAACCCGAACCTTCAAGAAGCTTCTGCTGATTTAGGAGCTGGCCTATGGCAGACCTTTAGGCTTGTTACATTTCCTCAATTTAGAACTTCTTTTGCTGCAGGAGCGTTATTAGCCTTTGCGCTAAGTTTTGATGAAGTTGTTGTAACTATTTTTACAGCTCCCCCTGGGGTAGATACCTTGCCTCTCTGGATATTGAAGGAAGTTGGCAGACCAAATCAAGCCAGCGTTGTAAATGTTGTTGCTACCGTTGTTATCTTGCTCTCCCTGATTCCGGTTTATATCTCCCAGCGACTTGCTAGAGCTCAAGAAAATGAGTGATAGATAAGTTATTTTTTTAGAATTCGACTCGCACGCTTTGGACGATCAGTAATTACTCCATATATTTCTCTATTCTTTAACCACCTTAAGTCCTCTTTAGAGTTAACAGTCCATACATAAATGCGATCAGCTTTGATGACTTTGATTAAAAATGGATAGCGCTTAAGTGTTGTTATGTTTAAAGCGATAAATCTAGATCTAGAAATTATGGCCCCTAAGCCATACCTAATGACCTTTGCTGCAGTGATACCACTACGCCTCACTCGGCGAACTGCCAGGTAAGAAAAAGAGATAATAACAACCTCTATCCCAGCTCTCTCTATCTCATCTTTATGTTGATTAATTAAATCTATAGTTTTCTTCTCAATAGCTCCACTGCTTAATACTGGATGCTTGGTTTCAATTAGAAGGTCTTTCTTAGAATCAATTGCCATCACTAACAACTCTTTTAGAGTTAATGCATCTGCATCATTGATTAATTCTTGCGCAGTTAAACGTGAAACTAATTTGTAATTACCTGTAATTCTCTTTGTATTTGCATCATGGAAGCAAATTACTTTCTTATCCTTTGTAAGCCTTACATCACATTCAAATCCATCAGCACCGGCTTCAATTGCTGCCTGATAGGCAACGCGAGTCATCTCGGGATACTTATGGCTATAACCCCTGTGGGCAAAGATTTTCATCGCCCGATTATGAACCGGAGAGAGTTAATGATTCCGACTCTACCCTTTCGAAATTTGAAGAGCTGTGACTTAATAAGAAAGAGAGCTCTAAAGATTGGAGCTAGCGGGCCAAAGACTCGAGTGAAAACCGCAGAGCGCGCCTTCAGATCTTTATCTGTTCCCCAACGACTTCCAGAACTATCAGAGGGGTGTATTGCTACTTTTATTGGCAGATAGACCCCTCTTAACCCCTTATTTAGGGCATCTGCGATGAAGATATATTCATCACCCAAGTAATTCTCAACTCCTGCTCCAAAATTCTCATCGAATTCAATACCTGCGCTACGAATCGACTCAATTCTGATCATCATCTCATAGGTCGCAGCCTTTGCGGAGTTGTACTTACTAAGCTTATGAATTCTGCTTGGATAAACCTTTCGAAGTTTGCCAGATTCATCAGAAGTTTGCGCAAGAATGATTGAACAGTCTGGGTGAGACTCAAAGTAGGAGATTAGCTCTGCTATGCCCTCTTCAATAAAGGTTATGTCATCATCTCCGAAGATAAGATATTTACCAGATGCATATTTGATGGCTGCATTTCGACTCTTAGCTACCCCCCGGCTCTTCAACTCAACAAGCTTTCCTTGGAGCTTTTCAGTGCTATAGCTAACCTCTTCGGGGTTCTGAACTAAGACAATTACTTCATGCTCCTTATTGCCTTTTGGATAATCAATATTGCGTATTCGGTCACTTAAGGTTGAGTAAGCAATCGTTAGAGCTACCTCATTCAATGTCATTGTCTGAATCAATCCGAGAACTGGAATTGGCATACCTCATTAGAGAACGTGAAGTATTGGAAATCACCGCATTCTGCAGGCGCGCTCCAAGAAAAATAACAAGAGCATTTGCTGGGGATATCTGCCCATCAACGCTCAAATAAAGTAGCAACCCAAGTAAAATTAGCGTCCCCCCGCTTGCCATCAAAGCTCCGGATTCCCCTGCTTTAACTCTTATGCTGTAGCGCTTCTCTGGCTTTACTCGTTTCTTGCGGTTTTTTAAAGCTAGCTCTTTCTGCATCAACATCTGCTTTTTAAATACCCGGCCTAAAAACTGTAAGACAGTAATTAAAATAATTAGGTTTACTAAGGCAAGTAGTGGGCTTAGGAAGAAAAAGAAGGCGATTATTGCTAATAATTGAGTTGCAAAGCTCATCACTTTACTAAGCTCAAAGGCCATAGCCCATTCCTTATTCTCCTCTTTTGCCGTTTGATTCTTCTTAGCTGCCCTAAAGGATCTAGCAAAGGCTTTAATGAGATAGCTCTTTTGAAAATATTGGCTTACGCGTGTGAGAACAAAGAATAAAAGGAAGCCAGCAATAGCCCATCCTAGAAACTCTCTAGAGAACTCATCTTCATTTAAAACTAAAGTGGCAAAGAACTTCATAACCAATAACTCTGAGACAGAAATTGTTGCAGCGATTGCCGCTAAGGCAATTAATACGATACGGAATTTTCCTTTGGGAAATAGATAATGAAAGCCATTAAACATTTCTTTAATAATAAAGATCATTTTGTAGCTCTATTTCCATCGAGCTTACGAGAGCCCAATATTGAAAGTAGGTGCCCTACTGTGACAAAGAGTGCAACATAAATGCCAATCTCAATAAGTGCTTGGTTATCTCCAAAGATTGTGATGATTATTGACATCTCAACAGAGTGAAAGAGTCTTTGTACTGCAATCACCTTAAATGGCGCTTTCAGGACTCGTAGCCAACTCTTTACAGGAGCACCGACTTCTTTACTATCACTTAACTTGCCAACTCCAGAAAGGGCCCGAGATACGTGAACTGCGTCGTTAAAACCTTTATTTAATAAGATTGCAATAGAGATTAGCGCTGCAAGGAAAGGTAGTTTCCAGTCAGAAATTTCATTCTCAGGCCAACCTGCAAGACGAAGTGCAAAGGCTATGGGAATCAAGCTCTCTGTTAAATAGTGGGCGACTCTATCTAGGAAAATACCTTTTGGAGATTGAGTATTCCTCCATCTAGCAATTTCGCCATCACAACAATCCCAGAGCATCTGTAATTGCGAGAGAAATAGAGCTAGAAGAATCCCTTTATATCCCGGCAGCAGCAGAGCGGCGCTGATTGAAAGGCCAGTTGCAATCATCAAATACGTCACTCCATTAGCTGTTATTGGAGTTTTCAATAGTAATCGCGTTAGGTATGGCGATATTTTTCTTAGATAAAGATCAGCAACCCAGTGCTCAGCATTTGATCGGCCAGTGACAGAGGGTGGTTGCGAAATCTCGCGTATCTGCAAGATCGTTGGATTTACTGGTCTATCACTCATTATCTAACCTTATTGGCTCTATGACTTAAAACCCATTGTAATGATGAAGTTAGAAGAAATAGTAGAGAAAAATACCAGGCGATATAACTCAAATTCCACTCTCCGAATGCAGCTATACCTGAGAGCAATAATCGTCCTTCAATAAAGAGCCCGAGACGGGAGAGCCAGATCGGTTTCCTCTCGTTTTGAAGGGAGCGATAGAGATTGTCGTAGTGATGAAAGACAATAGTAAAGATAACTATGAAATTCACTGTGTTTATCTGTTCATTTATTATGAATATCCATAACAATAGAAGAGTCTCTACGGCCCTAAGCAATGATGGCTCCAGCCAATCAAAGCGTTTAATGAACTTTAGTTTAAGAATTAGCGAGTCCTGCTGCGCACTTATCAAAATTCCCCTGCTTGGTTCTTTCTCCATTTTAAGGGTGCGAATTATGCGACCTCTATAAACAACTAAGGCTGAGATAGCAGCTAATATCGGCATTACTGTAAATGTGAAACTAGCCCCACCAATAACTGCGCTGGTGCTGATTACCAACCAGCGCTCCCCAATAGGAAATTGAATGATTTTGCCGAGCCAGTAACGAAGTCGGCCCTTAGGTTCACGTTCAGTTGGCACTATTCCGTCAAAATCTGCTGCGTAATCTACTGGTGTAAGGAATTGAGATTCAGCTCGTAATTTAACCGTGCGAGCAAAGTTGTAATCCGAAAGGTGTCTAAAGGTCTGTATTAACATCATAACTAGCGCGGGAACCCACAAATCTTCGCCTGACTTCTCTGCACCTATAGCTAGCCCAAGAAAAACCATGTACTCCTTAACGCGATCTGTCACTGCATCGAGCCAAGCGCCTAGTTTAGAAAACTTTCTTGTGTAACGCGCTAATTCACCATCAACGCAATCAACAATGATGCTTATCTGTAGTAACACAGCCCCTAGTAAAGTTTGCGAAAAACTTCCCTTCGTAAAGCAAAAAGCAGAGTAAAGTCCGATTGCAAAGGAAATTAAAGTAACTTGATTTGGCGTTGCCTTTACTCTTACCGCAAGCCAAGTTAATAATTTAGAGAACTTGCGTAGGAAAAATACTGAATAAAAACCATCATTTGCTCTATTAGCCATCTTTAATCTCAACTGACCCAAATTAAGATTATTTAGTTCACTTTTCACTGACTCTCTAACTGAGTTATCAGCACTTCGAGCATATGGCGCTGCCCATAAATCAGCTGCATCGACCTGCACTCTGGCTCTTGTTAATGCCACTAAAGATAGGTCGATAGCGTTACCTGGCAATCTCGAATCAATAGCACCTTCGAGGGCGCTAATAACATGTTCTCTCTGGTTTTGTGAAATTCGAAGAGCACCTGCAAAATTCCTATTTCCTAGCGTCACTATATGCGACTGCGACGAAGCACTTGCTATTCTATTTTGGCGAACAAAAGTATCGCCATTTTTTTGAGTTGCTACCAGGGCAACTGAAGCGCTTCTTGGATAATCGGTCAATAACTCTAGATGTGGTTGAGCAATCACTGAGTTTTGATCTAGTAGAAGTAAGTCATCTGATGTGGCTTTAAAGCAATCAAGAACTTCTCTAACTGTCGTTGAAGATGTGACCAAGACAGTTGTAAGGGATTTATCCATTTCCTGTAGTATAAATCTATGACCCTCCAAGTTGTGATACTTGCAGCTGGAATGGGCACCCGTCTTGGAAAACCATGGCCTAAACCACTTACTCCCCTTGCAGATGGTCGCTCAATAATGGCTCAACAATTAGAGAATGTTGAGAAGGTCTTTGGGCAAGAAGCTCGGGTTGCTATCGTGGTTGGATTCAAGATGGAAATGATTATGGAAGCTCATCCCGATGTCAGCTTTATCTATAACGAAGTTTATGATCAGACAAATACCTCTAAAAGTCTTCTCAAAGCCCTTCGCGTATCACAAGAAAGTGGAGTTCTTTGGCTAAATGGAGATGTTGTCTTTGACGCAGAGGTATTAGTGAGAATTAGAGAGAGAATGCTAAACGAAAAATCTTTTGTCTGTGTAAATACCTCAGCTACAGCAGAAGAGGAAGTTAAGTACACCGTAGATAAAAAGGGCTATATCAAAGCACTCTCCAAACAGGTACAAGGTGCGCTAGGTGAAGCTGTAGGAATCAACTTTATATCCAAGCACGATAAGCCAGCTGTCATTACTTACCTAGATCAATGCTCTGATAATGACTATTTTGAAAGAGGATTAGAATTAGCTATTGAAAAAACAGGAATTGAAATTGAACCAGTTGATATATCAGATCTCTTTGCTGTTGAAGTTGACTTTCAAGCCGATCTTGATCGAGCAAACCAGAGTTTTAACTAAAGCTTCTTTCTTCTAAGCGAAATCTCTCTAGTTAACTTGTTTTTGTATCTATTAATTAAATCACCCTGTACCCACTTGATTGGGAATCGGCTAATACTAGATTTATCAAAACTTAACATAGCTTGAGAGATTACTTCTATGGAGATGTTTTTTGGATAAATAGCATCTCCCTCAGGAACTTGTGCACTATCAAGGCTTTCTATATTCCCAATAATTTTTGCGCCTATAGCAATTAGCTCTCTTTTAATCTCTGCGCCTATCTCATTACCTTTTTTTATAGCCCAGCTAGGAGTTAAGAGCCTCTCAGAATTTGGAGATGGCGCTACAGTATCGGTGAGTGTTTGAATGTAGCCTCTTCGGATAAATACTTCATACTCACTCCAGTTTCGCTCCTTTGGGAAGCGGCGATTAATCTCCAGTAAAAGGGCAATTTCTTCCATCGTAAGAGATCGATTGCTACCTATCTCTACTGGTTTTAGAAAGTTATTAGGCAGTCCCAGATGTGAATTAATTGAGTCGAATAAAAACTGAGGCTTAGTTTCATCAACAATAATGACGCTGACACTATCTGGGCCAAGAATTTTAGCCCAGCGTTCTACAACTTGGCCATGAAAGTGACGCTGCCAGAAGGTGGGATTGATTTTAGATTCACCGGGTTTATCTAAGACTGAGTGAAGCCACTCTTCATAATCAGCTGTGATTCCATATTTTAAATATTGTTGGTAAGAAGATCCAAGTAGTTTTACTAGAGGCCTTACCGTAAACAGCGCCTCAACTCTTCTGCCTTTTATCTTACTGAATATTTTGCTTATTGCTTGACTATCAAGTTCTGAGAAGAATTCACTACTTAGAAGAATGGTCTCTGCATTACTTGAGTTAATTGAATTGGCTAAAGAATCCCAATGTCTGATGGATGTTTTTCTCCCTCCGCGATTTCCCCATCCCCAAGCTTTTCCAGATAAGGCCCAAGCAATACGGTGGTGGGCTTTTCTTCCAATGTCTGGATAGATAATCCCGGCTTCTCTCAACTCTTGGCTCTGGGCATTTAAAGCCTCTTGGATAGCAGTGGTTCCCGACTTATGGAAACCCGCATGAATTACCAATCGGCGTTGCGACATCACCAAATTATCCTAACAACTAGTGCTTGATTCACCTTATTTATCTACCGACACCATTAGAGAATACTGAGAATCGCAGCCTTGGCCCCACGAATAATCAAATTTATTTCCATCGTGGGCGCTCCTGGAAACTCTGCGCTCTGCTCTGGTACTAGTGGGATATGAATAAACCCAGATTTAATCGGGGAATTACTCAACTCTTTTTGTAGCTCGTAGAAGATATGGTTACAAACAAACGTTCCTGCAGAGAGCGATAATTCGGATTCAACTCCAACGCTCTTTATCGCCTCGACAATCTGATTGACTGGAAGCGTCGAAAAGTATCCATCGTTGCCTAGCTCATCTATAACGCTATCTTGTCTTTGATCTCCGGAATTATCTGCAATACGAGCATGGTCTAAATTGATAGCAATCTTCTCTGGTGTTATCGCACTCCGCCCCTCAGCTTGGCCAAACGAGATAACAAAATCTGGCGAAATTTGCGCTATCTTTTTTAGTAATATCTCCGAAGCTCTATCAAATTCAACTGGTAAGACTAGGGCGGAAAGTTCTACTCCAGGCAAATCTTCACTAGTTAAAGCCTCCACTAACAATTGTGAGGGGTTTAACTTAGATTGGCCAAAAGGTTCAAAGCCTGTTACTAGGACGCGCTTTTTCCCACTCATTTAGAGATGAACTTCTAAACCCCAAGAAACGCTGCGCCTACTAAGAGCAGAGCCCAAAGCGCATGGAATGGCAGCATCCACTTTCTTATAACTTCCACTGCCTCTTTCGCTCGTTCATCAGTAGCAGACTCTTGCTTGATACTTAATAATTCACGTAGTGAGACAGAAAGAACTAGAAGTGTGGCAACCCAAGCAACCATGCAGTAAGGACATAGCGCCCCTATTTCAAAAATTGTTTGGAATGCTAACCAATGGCAGAAAACTACAGCCAAAAGAGTCCCAGTAAGTAGTAGTTGCCAGAAGAGTTTAGGAAATCTAATACCCATAAATAACGCAACTGAAACCAATACCATCATGGCGAATGTGGCAATTCCAATAAGAGAGTTCGGAAATCCAAATACTTCGGCTTGGTCTGAGAGCATCACGCTCTTGCAGTTAATACTGGCATTGATGTTACAAGATGGCGTAAAACCAGCATCTTTTAAGACCTTGAATTTATCAATCGTTAAGATAAATGACGCAATAAATCCAGATACCCCGGCGGCAAGCATCACCCAGGCAGATGTTCGACTTCTTAACCCCATGGCTGAAGTATAAAGTTATCTTGTGATTAAAGCACTTCCATCCAAGCTTCTGGCTCCTCTATTGCTCATTTCACAGTTAATATTTGCTCCACTAGCAAGTAGCAATGAAATTGAATTAATAGTTCAAAGCCAGGACATTAGCCAGAGCTTGGTGGAATCATCTCGCGGAGCGGCCTTAGCTGTTCTTAGAGATGGAAATCTGCTCTTAGGTGGTGGAACTACAGGAAATCTTCTCTATCACTATAGAAACTCTGAACTAGTTTTGATTGGCGAACTCTCAACGCAAGCAGAAAGAATTAGAGATCCTCGATTTGGTCCAACAGATATTGGAATATTAAGAGAAAGTAAGAAAAGTGTAGATATTTTGGTCTCTTACCCCCAGCTAAATAAAAGTAAGAACTGCGTAAGACTTTTAGTCTTTCGATATCGAATTAATCTAGAGGCTAATTCACTATCTAAAGAAGAGAGATGGTTCCAAGGAAAGCCATGTGTGCCACTTGGATCTGTTCAACATGCAGCTGGAAGAATTGAGATTATTGATTCAAAGAGCGCCTATTTAACTATGGGTGATCTAGGTTTTCGCCAGATAGGCAATGTCTCTGCCCGTGGCTGGCTAGGTGGTGTCTTTAAAATAACAAGTAAGAAAATCACGCAAATCTCGCAAGGACACAGGAATCCTCAAGGCATTCTTACTATTGGTAAAGACTTATATATCTCAGAACATGGCCCGCGGGGCGGTGATGAGTTGAATCTAATTGAAAAGTCTAAAGATTACGGGTGGCCCTTTGTTACCTATGGTCAGCCATATAGTTCAGGAGATTATGTGATTCCAGACAAAAGTAAGACTCATATTGGTTATCAAGAACCAATTTACTACTGGGTACCCTCAGTTGCTCCCACTGAATTGATCTATCTACCTAAGAATAAATTCTGGGCAGATTTGGGAGGCCAGATTGTTATGGGGACATTGGCAGGGCAATCTCTGATATTTATTGAACTACTCTCACCGCAAAGTGTTGGTCAAGTGAAAAGCTATCCTGTGGGAGAGAGGATTAGAGATCTTGATCTCTTGCCTTCTGGGCAGATAGTGGCCACAACTGATGGTGGAAAGCTTCTATTTATCTCCCCTACTGGTTAGTAAGCCCCTAGCTCTTGTACTCTCTTAGCTATGTATAACGATGAAGATTGGAAAGATGACCTTCGAGAGAAGAAGCGTCTTAGTGATGAAGAAATTCATAAGAATAAAAGGTCTTGGAAGAAACTTTCTTTTGTTGCGCTATTAGTAATTGCAGTTATCGGAGTCTTTAAAGGCTAATTATCTGGCCAATTAGAAGTTAAGTCATAGAGAAGTAGAAGGGCTGCCGAGAGGATTCCTCCGACCCAAATTCCCACTCCGACGCCCCATTGCAGCTCAATGGAAGTCCAAACAGTTGCGATGAAGATAGTAACCATCGCAAGATCAAAGATGATTCTCTCCTTTGAATTCATGGCTCAAGCATAGGACAGAGTGATTTAAATACGAAGTAGGCCAAGAACTTGCTATAGATTGAGCATCTTAAGAAGTGTTTTTCTGAAAGGTTGCTTAAAAATAATGCGTTTTCTTATTAATGTAATTGAAAGCATAGAAAGACCAGCGCATTCAAGGCAGGAAATTGATGCAATTGATGCCTTTAATAACGAGATGGTCGCAGCAGGAGAGCGGGTATTAGCTGTTGGAATTGCTTCTCCAGAAAATTCAATTCAGATTGACAATAGAGATGGTCAAGCTAAGTACATCAAGGAGAGCCTTACTGACTCCAGTGAATATGTAAGTGGTTTTTGGATTATTGATGTGCCCAATCAAGAGATTGCTTTAGAACTAGCAGCTCGGGGGTCCAAGGCCTGTAATCGTAGAGTAGAGCTAAGACCATTATTAGGTTAGTCGATTCACTCCGAAAGCTTTTGCAAATTATTCTTGGAATGACCCTGATCTACGCCGGGACGCTACATCTCACCTCTCAAAGATTAGAGTTCCAAGCTCAAGTTCCCCCTTGGTTAGGTCTTGACCCAGACTTTGTAGTTCTTGCCTCTGGTTATGTTGAGATAGCACTGGGCATTGCGCTAATTACTCTTTGGAAATTTCGCAAAGAAGTTGGGTTAGCCACAGCCCTCTTCTTTATTCTTATTTTCCCTGGAAATATCCGTCAGTATGTTGATGGAATTGACGCTTTTGGTCTAGACACTGATAGAAAAAGAGCGATAAGGTTATTATTGCAACCGCTCTTAGTTTTCTGGGCGCTCTGGTCAACTCATGCTTTTAAGAAACATATCTTGCGCGCCCGTAGGGATTCGAGCTCCAAACCTTCTAATCCGTAGTCTTCTACGCCTTTATTTTGCGCATTAGGCGCAATTTCTAATTACTTTTAAGCACTCATACAGTCAACTATGCCCAATAGTTTCATTTGACCCGTACTGGTTGATAAGGGTTGCTTGCGTCAGGGCATTTATGAAGCGTGACGCTATGGCTAAACTCCTAAAATGTGTGTAATTATTGAATAGTTTCGTCTTTATCCTTTCTAAAATCTTAAATAGTTGATAGTTTTGCTGAATGCGGCAACGAACACTCGCGATATTGAGCCTGATTCTTCTGCAATTCACACTCTCTCCATTACAAGTGGCAAGCTCTGCAAATATTGCTGGGAAAAGTTGTAGCAAAGCCGGAATTACAAAAATAAATGGTGGCCTTAAACACACCTGCATCAAAAAAGGGAAGAAACTAATTTGGAATAAGGGGGTAGCCACCCAGCCCTTGGCTGAAGCACAACCACAACCACAACCACAGCCACAGCCACAACCACAGCCACAGCCACAGCCACAGCCACAACCACAGCCACAGCCACAACCACAACCACAGCCACAGCCACAGCCACAACCTTCACAATTTTCTCCGAGTCCAGTCAAAGAAGTTTCTTCTACATACACTGAACTCGCTTCTAGCTCGGGCACAAAAATTTCATCCGCCGCGTCGCCATCAGGTTACTTAGCAGCAATGGGATATGCCAGTACGAACGGAACATCACTTTTTGATCACCCTAGTGGGCTTGCAAGTGACGGTAGTAATTTAATTTTAGTTGATCGCGGAAATAATCGAATTCTGGTTTGGAAAACTGCCCCAACTGGACCCACTATTGCACCCGATTTTGTACTTTGTCAGCAGAACACCACAAGCACTTCAAGCGGAAATTCTCTAAGCCAATGTAATTGGCCTAGTGACGCTGTTGTTACATCAACCGGAAAACTTTTAGTTGCGGATAGTGATAACAATAGAATTCTGGTCTGGTCTTCGATGCCAACAAGTACTGGAACTAGTGCAAGTTATGCAATTGACTTAGGTGCGGATGCTTGGCCATGGGGAATATGGTCTGACGGAACGAGAGTTGTCGCATCAATGGCGGGCAAGAGCAGATTATCTTTTTGGAATACATTTCCAACAACAGGTTCCGAATCTCCATCATTTTCAATAGATGGAGGCGCCTCGACATGTATCGGGACTCCTCGTGGATTAGTTAGTAATGGCACCGTGCTTATGACCGGAGATCACAACGGAAAATGTGGCGAGGAAAAAGGCATTCATGTCTATACGACATTCCCTACTTCTGCCACAACTAAACCTAACTACATGATCGTTCCCGGCGATTCTAATTATGCATGGCCGATGGGAAGTTTTGATCGCACATCTGGCAAGGCATATTTGCTCTCTAGAACTTTAGAAGAATTTGCAAGTTTTCCGGCATCAAAGCCAATTGGTACCCAATTAGCTTCAAATACCGAATTTGAAGGCGGTGATGGCGGTGATGTTGAGGTTGTTAATGGATACATGTATGTAACGGAATACAACGGAAACCGTATCTCAGTATTTAAGGGGATCCCTTCTTACACGGCAACTCCTGATTTCTATCTCGGATTAACATCTACAACAATCACAAAACCTGTTGAAAATCCCCTTAAAACAAATTATTTAATTACCAATCCACAAGTTGCAACTCTCGACGGTGCAATGGCAATCAATAGTGACTTTGATCGTTCGATTTATGTATGGAAGAAGATTCCAGCAACTAGTGGTGCAAAACCTGACTTGGTTTGGAGCACGCAAAATCAAAATGATCCTAATCCACTACTTGCCATGGATTTCCAGCCAGACTCATCTGACACCGGGAAGCTTGATGGTAAATCGATCTATGCTGCAGCTGGAGAGAAAACTTTTGTTGTCTGGGAGGGAATCCCGACTTCCAAAACCTCGGTTCCGATTCTTAACATTAAAGACTCTATTGGAAATGTAACTTTTGAAATGCACCTTCGGGTTGCCGTTGATGATAAATATTTTTATATTCTAGATGGTAGTGCAAAAAAGATATATGTCTGGCTTGGTCTACCCACCGGGAAAACAGATAGCCCTGATTTCACTCTCACGGCAGATGCCAATCGCATTCGATCTGACGGTAAATACTTGGTTGCGGCAAGCCTCTATAACTCACCACACATCTTGGTATGGGACGTTTCAACTTTAAAAGCGGGTGCTGCACCAACTGGAAAAGTCAGTTACACAATGAACTTGCCGCAAGATGCACTATCCGTTGGTGAAGCTCTCTATGTTGCAGATACAAGTTTCCACCGCGTGTTGTATTGGAGTTCAATTACCTCTGCTATAAGTGGAGCTGCTCCCGATGTTTTCGTTGGCACCGGAACAAGTGCATCAGATACACGACCTGGACAAAGTGAAACTGAGTTTCGTTGGCCCGCCTCGCTTTGGGTTGAAAATGGATATCTCTGGGTGGGAGAACGAAAGTTTGGACACCGAATTTTCCGTTACAACTTAAGTTAATTGAGATATGTTATTTATCGCTGACTGCGTGGCTGACCATTAATCACTCCTTTGGTTAGAAATCAACAAAGGGATCTTGAATCAGAAGAATTATGGTCAAACCTCTTGTGCGCCCGAAGGGATTTGAACCCCTAGCCTTCTGATCCGTAGTCAGATGCTCTATCCGTTGAGCTACGGGCGCAATTAGCCTGCGAAGCCTAGCATTTCTTGTAGATCAGTAATTTTCACGCGAGGTTTTCCAAGGGCTTCACCAGCTGATATTTCAGCGTTATTTATCTGCTCCCAGCCTCTTTGTGAAATATAGGTGATATTTCGAGAGCTTAATATCTCAAGAATATCTTGACTGTTTTTTGGAGTTGTTAGATTTGAGATCAGTAACTTAATAACCTCAGATGAATCACTCTTATTTGTTCCAATTACTCCTGATGGACCTCTCTTAGCCCAACCAACAACATAGGTATTGCTTACACCGATACGGCCGTCAGTATTTTTGATCTTTCCACTCTCATAGATAAGCCCTGGCATTTCTAGGCATCGATAGCCAATAGCGCTAATAACTAATCCACACTTAATTGATTGGGTTTTTCCGGTTGGAACTACTTGTCCATCTTTAACCTCATTAACGCTAAAGATTATCTCCTCAACTCTACCCTCTCCCTTTATTTCAAGTGGAGTAGATAAGAAGTGAAGTGAGAGTTTGCGATCTACTCCCTTTTTATCTGCGAGTGCGATAGCAGCCATAGCCTCAAGGTTTGCCTTTATATCTTTTGGTATTTCACCTGCGCTACTAGCTCTTTGCTGAGCTGTGCTTATCTCATTTTTATCAATAAAGACATCGGTGTATTCAAGCTTTGGAAGTTCTCGAAGTTCAGGTGATGTAAAGGCTGCATGTTCAGCCCCGCGCCTTCCAAATAAATGCACCTCTCTGATTGCAGAGTTATGTAATTTGTCTAGAGCGTATTGAGCAGTATCAGTTGGATCCAACTCTTTTGGATTAAGGGCTAGCATTCTTGCCACATCAATTGCGACATTTCCTGCGCCAATAACAACCGCTACCTGATGACTAAAATCTACTTCTAGGTTCTTATATTCAGGATGGGCGTTATACCAGGGAACAAAATCAGCAGCAGATATTGAGTTTGCTAGCTCCTCGCCTGGAATGCCAAGTTTTCTTCCAACAGTTGAACCTGTAGCAATGATTACCGCGTCATACATCTCTTCTAGCTCCACTAAAGAGATATCTCTACCTAGCTCAACATTGCCAATTAATCGAAAGCCCTCTTGGGTGGCAATTTTTTCAAAGACTTTAGAGACGCTCTTTATCTTTGGATGATCTGGAGCCACACCACTTCGCACTAAACCCCAAGGGGTTGGAAGCTTTTCAATCATATCTATCGCAAATTTTTTCCCATTAATCTCTGCGCTTTGCAAGGCTTGGGCAGCGAAGTAGCCGGCAGGGCCAGCACCAATTATTGCGATTCGAAATTCAGCCACGCGGAGACGAGAGGATTTGAACCTCCGATTCCCTTTCGGGAAAACCTCATTAGCAGTGAGGCGCACTAGACCGGGCTATGCGACGTCTCCAGTTGAGGGAAGTTTACTCACTCTTGATGAAAGCTTGGAACTCAGCCTGTACGCTCTTACTTTATGAGCACATTCGATAAAGAGGTGGGAAGAAAACTTCCCTCACGCCCACATGACATCCCCACTCCTGAGCCTTTAATGAAGTTCATGGAGCAAGGTTGGGCTCCTTCTCCTCTAGAGAATCTGCAAAGAAGTAGCGCCGCAGACTTTGCTGCCAAGCGGAGAGAGCTTTTATCTAAAGCATTTCCAGGGAAAAGACTTGTGATTCCTGCTGGAACATTTAAAGTTAGAAGTAACGATAGCGATTACCGCTTCAGACCTCACACCGCATTTTCTTGGCTTACTGGAATTGGCGGAAGTGATGCAGTTCCTGATTCAGTTTTAATTCTAGAACCAAGTGGCTCAAGCCATGAAAGTCTTTTATTTATTCATCCAAGATCTCCACGAGAGAGAAGTGATGAGTTCTATAGAAACGTAAGACATGGAGAGTTCTGGATCGGGCGAAGAATGACTTTAGATGAGAGCCAACTTGTCTATGGCATAACGGTTCGCCACATTGATTCTCTTGATGAATTCCTAGCAAGTGAAAAGGAAACTTTCATTATTCGCGGGGAAGATAATTATCTTGATTCTAGAATTAAAGAAAATAACGGCGATGAAGATCTTGCTTCATGGGTTTCTGAGGCGCGTTTAGTTAAAGATGAATATGAAATCATGGAGATGCGAAAAGCTATTGACGCTACTCATCGCGGCTTTGAAGATATGATTAAGCAGATTCCAAGTACAATCGGTAAAAAGCGTGGCGAGCGATTAATTGAAGGTGCTTTTTTTACCAGAGCTAGATTTGAAGGAAATGACCTTGGTTATGACAGCATTGTGGCGGCTGGTTCTCATGCTTGTGTTCTGCATTGGATTCGAAATGATGGACAACTACGCGACGGTGAACTACTTTTAATTGATGCTGGAGTTGAAATGGACTCTCTATTTACAGCCGATATCACTAGAACTTTTCCAATAAATGGCAGGTTTACTCCAGCCCAGCGCAAGATCTATACCCTGGTTTATGAGGCGCAAAAAGCTGGAATGAAGGCAGTTAAACCTGGTGCAAAGTTTCGCGACTTTCACATCGCAGCAAGTGAAGTTCTCGCCAGGGGCCTTGAAGAGTTGGGAGTTCTTCCAATTTCAGCGCAAGAATCGCTAAAGCCTGATGTAGGACTTCATCGCAGATGGACTGTTCATGGCACAGGACATATGTTGGGAATGGATGTTCATGATTGTGCAAAGGCTAGAAAAGAAGCTCACACTGAAGGTATTTTGAAAGAAGGAATGATCCTAACTGTTGAGCCAGGACTTTATATCCAGCCAGATGACACGCTATTTCCTGCCGAATATCGCGGAATTGGTGTAAGAATCGAGGATGATGTTTTGGTTACTAAAGATGGCTGTGAGAATTTAAGTAGCGCTATGCCCTCTCATCCAGATGAAGTTGAAGCTTGGATGGCAGCTTTAACCTCTAAGTAAGGCTTCACATTCCTCTGCAGGAATATATTTAATTTCCTCACTCCAAGTTATATCCAAAGGTCTGACGTACTTTTCGATACTTCCTACTTTTTCTAATATCGCACTTGCTGTTATAAATCCGCTCTTATCACCCTTTAAAAAGAGTTCTCGTTCACTTGTTCCATTACTTGTCGGCAAACTATAGAAACCTCGAGCTATTCCATTAGTATAAGTTCCAAGAAATAATCCCTTAGTTGGCTCGCCATTTATATTCTTGGAGTAAAAGTCTGCCGAGATTGTGTTGTTATCATGATAGTGAACATTAAATACATAAAGATCTTCAGGTAGCTCTGCTAAATAGCAACCAGTAATTTTCTTGGCCTCTGCCCGCTTTGGTCTTTGAAGTGAATCAATAGCTGCTTTTATTACTGGGATTGCATCCTCTAATGAGTTAAAAAATGTTGCCCCAACTTGGATCCAAGCACCATTTATCAATAAGTTAACAGACCAGATGTGATACTCGCCCTGGCCTTGAATACCCTCGCTTAAATAATAAGCAGCATCCTCTTCTATCCCAGGCAGATCGATCTCTTTTTGACCAAATCCAATCCAGTTCGGAGTTAACTCTGAAAAGAGAGTTTTGTTATCTGGCGCCCACAATATTGTTGCTCCAACTTCAGCTTCTTGGAGCCCGTAACTGCAAGCAATACCGCCAGCGTTATAGGCGGCATATAAATCAGTGCCCTCTGCTGGCTCCCACTCTGTTTCAATGTATTTAGCATCAGCAATTCTTGGCAATATAGATTCTAAAACCTTTGTATCTGCGCAATTACTTGGAACTGATGGAAGCTCTGGAGCAGCTACCTCTTCCTGGCTACTACATGAGGCGAGCAATAGAGAGAAGATAAGAAGGAGTGCGCTCTTTTTCACCTTCATATTATTGCGCAATCCAGATGCCAAGTCCTGCAGCAAGAAGAGCTAGAGCATAATTTCCAAAGAGATTTAATAAAAAGAGTAATTGTTCACGCCTTTTAGCCTGCTCAAACAAGTCCATAGCAAAGGCTGACCAGGTAGTAAGAGCTCCTGAAAAGCCCATCAAGGCAAAGGCTATGTTGGTCTCTGATTCAAGTATTAACCCAAGTAGAAAAGAACCAAATACATTAACCAGCAATATTCCTAGTGGGAATTTGAGATAGCTCTTTAAGTATTCAACAATTACAAATCTCACTGGAGCGCCAATGAAAGCACCTAGTAGAAAATAGCTAAGCCTCATATTTTTGCCTTTGGTTTTATAGCAAAGAGAATTAGTAGGCTAACTAAAACGCTGCAGAAGAAGTAGGCAATACTGCGGAGCGAACTATCCTCTGCATGGATCACTGCAACAGATGAAAAGGTGGTTAGGCCGGCAGCAAAGCCTGGAATTAAGGCGAGGCGAATTAACTCTGAGGTAGATAAGCGAAGGGCAATGAAGCCAGCAACTGCAACACCAAAGATGTTTACTAGAAATAGTGAGATCTCATCACCTTTTGAAACAGTTAAATAGCGAATCAGGGAGCCAAGAGCTCCTCCAAGACCAACTGCTAGTAAGCGTTTCAATTTACTGGTAATTAGGCCTTATTAACTAATTTATTTGTAAAGCCTGAAATAAGGCTAATGATCAAAGCTCCTATCAGAGCTGATGTGAATTTATCGATGGTTAAAACATCGCTCCAGCGATCTACTAAGGTCAACATTGCTGCATTAATTACAAATACAAAGAGACCAAAGGTTAGTATCACTGCAGGAAGTGTAAATAGCTTTAATAAGCCACCAAGAAATGTGTTAACTACCCCAAAGAAAGCTGCTACCCAGAAATAATTCCAAGCACCATCTTGAATCTCTATGCCTGAGACAATAAAGGTTGTTAACCAGAAAGCAAGGGCAAGAATTGCCCAACGCTTGACTAGATTCATTAAACGATTCCTTCGCGCTTTCTAATCTTTGAGCCAAGCCAACGAATCGGATCGTATTTAACATCCACTACTCGCTCCTTCATTGGAATAATGGCGTTATCAGTAATCTTGATATGTTCTGGGCAAACTTCAGTACAGCACTTAGTGATGTTACACATTCCAAGACCATGCTCTTCTTGAGCTTTTTGTTTACGGTTACGAAGTCGATCAAGAGGGTGCATATCAAGCTCTGCAATACGAATAAAGAAACGTGGGCCAGCAAAAGACTTTTTATTCTCCTCATGATCGCGAATAACATGGCAAGTGTCTTGGCAGAGGAAGCATTCAATACATTTACGGAACTCTTGGCTTCGCTCCACATCAACTTGAGCCATGCGGTATTCCCCAGGCTTTAAATCCTCTGGGGCAGCAAAAGATGGAATCTCCATCGCTTTTCTATAGTTATAGGAAACATCAGTAACTAAATCGCGGATCACTGGAAAAGCTCTGAGCGGAGTGACAGTTATCGTTTCATCTTCTGCAAATGTATTCATTCGCGTCATACAGGCAAGGCGAGGTTTTCCATTAATTTCCATGGAGCAAGAGCCGCACTTGCCAGCTTTGCAGTTCCAGCGAACCGCTAAATCTGGCATCTGTGTTCCTTGGACTCGATGGATTACATCAAGAACTACTTCGCCCTCATTGGCCTCAACGCTGACATCTTCTAACTTGCCTTCTTTGGCATCGCCGCGCCAGATACGTAGCTTTACTTTACGAGACATTAGTTGCCACCCTTCGCAAGCTCTGCTTCAGTGTAATACTTCTTTAGCTCATCCATCTCAAATACCTCAATTAGCTCGGCAGGAAGCATCTGTGATTTAGCAGGATCAATTTCAACCTGCTTACCGCTCCATTTGCTCAAATGATTAATAGTGCGCCAATTTGGATCCAGCTTTGGATAATCATCACGAGTATGTCCGCCTCTAGACTCTTGCCTTGCAAGTGCTGAGCGAGCAATTGATTCAGAGACCAATAACATATTCTCTAAATCTAAAGCTAAGTGAAAACCTGGATTAAATGCTCTGCCACCAACTGCTTTGACCTTGGCAGCTCTTTGCCTAATTGATTCTAGTTTCACTAGAGCATCGATGAGTTCTTTCTCATGTCGAATAATTCCCACTAAATCCTGAGTCACATTTTGTAGTTCATCATGTAGAGCATAAGGATTTTCGTTGCCATCGCGGGTAAACGGTTCATTTAGATGGCTATGAGCTCTGGCGATTTCTTTATCGCTAACTGCTGGTCTATTACTAGCTAAACTCTTTACATATTCAGCAGCTCCTGCTCCAGCTCTTCTTCCAAAAACAAGAAGATCTGAAAGTGAATTACCACCTAGGCGATTAGAGCCATGCATTCCGCCTGCAACCTCGCCTGCAGCAAATAAACCTGGAACTTGGTAAGCGGCGGCGGTATCAGGATCAACTTTTACTCCACCCATTACATAGTGACAGGTAGGACCAACTTCCATTGGCTGCTCAGTAATATCAACATCAGCTAGCTCTTTAAATTGATGCCACATAGAAGGCAGGCGACGCTTAATTTCATCAGCTGGCAGGCGCTTTGAGACATCGAGATAAACCCCGCCTCTTGGAGATCCACGACCTGCTTTAACTTCAGAGTTAATTGCGCGCGCTACTTCATCTCTAGGTAGTAGCTCTGGTGGCCGACGATTATTCTCCTGATCTTTATACCAACGATCAGCCTCTGCTTCGTTATCAGCATATTTATCTTTGAAAACTTCTGGGATGTAATTGAACATAAAGCGCTTACCTTCACTATTGGTAAGTACCCCACCATCACCGCGGACAGATTCAGTAACTAAAATTCCTCTAACAGATGGTGGCCAGACCATTCCAGTTGGATGAAATTGCACAAACTCCATATCAACTAAAGCAGATCCTGCCTTAAGGGCTAGAGCGTGGCCATCGCCAGTTCCTTCCCAAGAGTTGGAGGTAATTTTAAATGACTTACCAATTCCGCCAGTTGCTAAAACAACAGCAGGAGATTCAAATAAAACTTCATCGCCAGTTTCTCGCCAATATCCATAGCAACCAGAGACTTTATCTCCATCTTTTAATATCTCAGTAATGGTTAACTCTGCAAATACTTTCAAATACTTCTCAGCATCGCCATGCTCTTTAGCATCGGACTGCTGCATTGAAACAATCTTCTGCTGCATTGTTCTAATTAACTCAAGCCCGGTTCTATCGCCGACATGTGCAAGGCGAGGATATTCATGGCCACCGAAGTTTCGTTGGGAAATACGACCATCTTTAGTTCTATCAAAGAGAGCGCCCCAAGTTTCAAGTTCCCAGATGCGATCTGGAGATTCTTTTGCATGAAGCTCAGCCATTCTCCAGTTATTTAAAAACTTTCCGCCGCGCATTGTGTCTCTAAAGTGAACTTTCCAACCATCATTGTCATTCACGTTACCCATAGCAGCAGCTGCGCCGCCCTCTGCCATAACGGTATGAGCCTTGCCAAAGAGTGATTTACAGATAATTGCAACGCGAAGACCTGCTTGACGGGCTTCTACTGCTGCGCGAAGACCTGCTCCACCTGCGCCAATAACTACAACATCAAAGTTATAGCGACTAAATTTAATATCGTTATTCATCGCCGGCCTAGAAGAAGTAGTAATTAGTTATGGTGCCAGTTGCCACCAAGCGGATATAAAAGTCAGTAAATGCCACAACAAATAGTGAGATCCAGGCATAGGTAGGGTGGCTATGGTTTAGCACTGAAACCCAACTCCATAATTTGTATCGAATGGGATGCTTAGAGAAGTTTCTAAGTCGTCCGCCAATTGTGTGACGACAAGTATGACAAGAAGCTGAATAAAGCCAGAGCATGGTGGCATTGAGTAGCAGAACCAGTGTGCCAACGCTCATATGGCCCCACTCGCCCTCTGGGTTTTTAAAGGCAATGATCGCATCGTAGGTGAGAATTACATTTAAAACTAAACCTGCATAGAAGAACCATCTATGGCCATTTTGCAAAATAAGTGGCGCTCTTGTCTCCCCTGTGTATTTAGAGTGAGGTTCTGCAACTGCGCATGCAGGTGGCGACATCCAGAAAGAGCGGTAGTAGGACTTACGGTAGTAATAACAAGTTAAACGAAAACCTAAGGGGAATATCAGAATAAACAGAGATGGTGAGATTAAAAGGCCAAAAATAGTTACTGCGCCAATAGGTGTACCAAAATGAGCTGCTCCTTCAACGCATACCGTTGAAAGACATGGGGAATAAAAAGGTGAGATCAGTGGCTCTGCAAAGTAATACTTATTTTCAAAGGCTCGAAATGTCGCATAGATAATAAATGAGATTAAAACTGCAACAATAATTAGTGGTTGTAACCACCAACGATCAGTTCGAAGCGTGCGCTCTTTAATTGCGGCTCGAGTTGTAGAGAAAACTCCTGTAGCCACTGAGCGCCTCCTTATAAAACTTGATTGGGAAATACCTTCTTATTTTCCTTGTGTTGGCTAGATCCTGCTAGGTAGAGCCTTATGAAATCGCCCACAAGAAGTTAGGAACTAGGCGTAGTAGATGGCGGAGGGCGTGGGATTTGAACCCACGAAGGTTTCCCTTGCCGGTTTTCAAGACCGGTGCACTAGGCCACTATGCGAGCCCTCCGTGGGGAAACTTACCTTCACTTAGAGGGGTCTTCAAAATCCAATGAATCTAGAACGGGCTTTAGGTGAATTCGAAAGCGCAGTGATGCCATCTGAATTGCCACAATAGTTACTGCAGATATTCCAAGGGCTAAATTCAAATCAAGTGAACTCTTCTCAAGTAATACAAATAGCGTAGCTCCTATTGCAGAGGCTGTGGCATAGAGAGGACCGCCAGTAAATATTTGTGGAGTGATTCTACAAACTACGTCGCGAAGTACTCCGCCACCTACTGCAGTTAATACCCCAAGCAATATTGCAACTAACTCCGAGGTGCCATTAACAATTGCTTTATAAGTTCCAGCAACTGCAAAAAGAGACATCGCTGCTGAATCTAGAAAAACTACTGCGCTACTTGCTTTTTTATACCAACGTCCAATAAGAATCGCAACTAAGCAAGATGCGATAGCGGTGAGAATATATTTATCTTGCATCGCTGCAGGTCTACCGACAGCAAGTAATAAATCTCGCAAAATTCCGCCGCCAAGGCCTGTAAGTATGGCAACCGAAATAACTCCAACAAGATCAAAGCGTTTATAAAAGATTGCAAAGAGTGCGCCTTGAAGAGCGCCAATTCCAACGGTAAGTAAGTCCAGCCATAGTGGGACTGCTAGCGCTGCGTTCATTGCGGTAACTCCAATAGTTTCTCTATTTCTTTTGCAACACCATCTTCTTCATGTGGCTCTGCAACAAATTTGGCATGCTTAACAGCGTCTGGATGACCGTCAGCCATAGCCCAAGAACGAGAAGCCCAAGCAAGCATTGAGAAGTCATTTGGGTTATCACCAAATGCCACAGTTTCATCAGCGCCTATGCCATATCTGGCAGCAATCTTGGAAAGTGTTTCTCCCTTGGAAATTCCGTGGGCGTTAATTTCAAGTAGTGAATCGTGAGGATTTGAATGAGTCACTGTGGCAACTCCCTCTAACTCTACTTGCGCAATTCTAAGCATTTGATCTGAAGTTAGTTCTTGGTTTGAGCATCTAGCCATAATTTTTATTGCTGGGCTATCGATAATCTCTGTAATGTCATCAACACCAACATTGTCTTGGCCAACATCCCAGCGAGGGATATATTTCTTCTCGCGAATAAAGTAGTTATGCCACTCAACAGCAAAAGAAATCTCTGGGATACTGCGCCTTAAGCGATTTACTGTCTCAATCTGATTTTCAACAGGCATCGCCCATTCTTCCAACACTCGCTCGTTGTGGATGTCATAGAGCAGAGCTCCATTGGCGCAAATCCCATGACCAAAAGGAAATACCTTTGCGATCTCTGGCATCCATCTTGGAGGCCTTCCTGTTACATAAAATATTTCAACGCCTAGATCATGAGCTGCATTAAATGCTGCTTTGGTTCGCTCTGAGATTTTTCCGTAATGAGCAACGATTGTGCCATCAAGATCTGTTGCAATTAATTTAGGGCGGCGGTTAAGTTCGCTCAATTAACCACCGGAGTAAAACGCTCCATACCAAGAAGCCCTTGGAGAGCTTTGGGAATTACTACTGAACCATCACTTTGTTGGTGATTTTCTAAAATTGCAACAATCATTCTTGGAATAGCAACAAGTGTTCCATTAAGAGTTGCTACTGGAGTTGTTGCAGACTCTGTCTTGATTCGGATGTTAAGTCTTCTTGCCTGGAAATCACTGCAATTAGAGGTGCTAGTTACTTCTCGATATGCGTTCTGGGTTGGAATCCAAGCCTCGCAATCAAACTTACGATTAGCGCTAGAGCCAAGATCTCCAGTTGCAACATCAATTACGCGGTAAGGAATCTCCATAGCATTTAGGAAATCTTTCTCCCAATTTAACAATCTTTGATGCTCTGCTTCTGCATCTTGGATGGCACAATATGAAAACATCTCTACTTTGTCGAACTGATGAACTCTAATTATTCCTCTGGTGTCTTTTCCATAAGAGCCGGCCTCTTTGCGGAAACATGGAGAGTATCCGGCATAGCGAATTGGAAGTGTTTTTGCATCTAATATTTCATCCATATGCAGCGCTGCTAGAGCAACTTCGCTAGTTCCAACCAAATAGAAATCTTCATCTTTTAAATGAAATACATTCTCTGCGGCTTGTCCAAGAAAACCAGTTCCTTCCATAGCTGCAGGCTTAACTAAGACTGGAGGAATGACTGGGATGAAGCCTGCTTTACTAGCGCTAGTAATTGCGTAGTTAACAAGTGCTAACTCCAACAGCGCTCCTACCCCAGTTAAATAATAAAAACGAGCGCCAGAGACTTTAGCTGCTCGCTCTACATCAATTGCTCCTAATATTTTGCCAAGTTCAACATGATCCTTTGGAGTGAAATTAAACTCCCGTGGTCTGCCAACCTCTTCTAATACTTTGAAATCAGCCTCTCCACCAACTGGCGCTGCCTTATCAACAATATTTGATAGCGACATCGCAATATTTTTATACTCTGCCTCTGTCGTATTTTTCTTACCTTCAGCTGTTTTTACTGCATCTGATAAAGCTTTTGCTTTTTCTAAAAGCGCTGCCTTCTCATCGCCTTTTGAAGATCCAACGCTCTTTGAAAGAGCGTTCTGTTCAGCCTTTAGCGCTTCAAATTCCACTATCGCACTTCGTCTAATTTCATCTGCTGCAATTACGCGATCAACAAGAGTTACATCTTCCCCTCTAGCGCTCTGAGATGCTCTAACTAAATCTGGGCTCTCTCTTAATACCTTTATATCAATCATTTAAATCTTCTCTCCAGCGCGAACTGCTGCTAACCAAGCGTCTGCCTGCTTAAAAGAAGTATCGGCAGTTCTTGTCGTTGTAGTTGGGGCAATTTTATCTGCTCTTGGATAAGAACCTAGATAGCGCACATCTTCACATATTCTTCTAAGACCAGTTAGCGCATCTCCTACGCGTTCTTCGTTTATATGGCCTTCCACATCAATAATAAAGTGATAGCTGCCTAATTCTTTTCCTGTTGGGCGAGATTGGATAAAGGTGAGATTAACCCCGCGCATGGAGAACTCAGTTAAAACTTCCAAAAGCGCTCCGGCATGATCTGCTCCGATGAATGCAACTATCGATGTTCGATCATGGCCTGATAAAGCTGGCACTAAACCTGGCTTTCCTGCCAAGACAAAGCGCGTAACAGCACCATCGTTATCGCCGATGTTATTAGCAATTGCGCTTAGCCCATACTCTTTTGCTGCTGCAGGGCTAGCAATTGCTGCATCAAAACCACTTTTAACTAAATCTGCTGCTGCAGCTGCGGTTGAAGAAGTTGGAATAATTTCAGCATCTGGATAATTCTTTGCAATAAAACTACGGCACTGGGCTTCGGCATGAGGATGGGTAGCGATTTTCTTTACCTGTGAGCCCTCTTTGCCTTTTACTACAAGAAGTGAGAAGGAAACTGGAAGAGTTATCTCTCTGTAAATCACTAAAGGTTCGCCTATCGCCAACTCATCAAGGGTTCTTGCCACAACTCCTTCAACAGAGTTTTCAATAGGAACTAGAGCTTGATCTGCTTGAGAGTTTCTAACCGCATTAAGCGCTGCAGTGACATTGGCATAAGGGTGTAATTCATCGCTTGGTTCTGCGATAGTGCGCAGCGCTTCTTCTGTAAAAGTTCCAGCTGGCCCTAGATATGCGTATCTTCTCACTGCGCAAGGATACTCGTAGGGCCATCTTGGGTGCATACGCTTTTATCAATAGCGATTTGCGCGTTAGGCTTGGCAATATTATGGCGGCAAAACTGAACTTCTCTGACATTGCCTGGCGATCTGAAATTGGCCTGCAACGCCAAGGCAATGAAGATTCAGCTTTAGTCTCGCAATCACTTCTTGCAGTAGCAGATGGCATGGGTGGTTATGTTGGTGGCGAGATTGCATCAAAGACTGTAATTGAAAAGTTAATTCAACTTCTACCAACTCTTGAAAACCCAGAGCTAGATAATGAATCCAGGGAAGATCTTCTTAGCTCCTCTATTGAAAGTATGGATAGAGCAATTGCAGAAATTGGAGCTGCCCGCCCAGAGCTAGTGGGAATGGGTACAACGCTTACCTCAATAGCTCTCTTTGATAGCCACCTACTTTTACTACACCTCGGAGATTCAAGGGCTTATCGTTTGCGTGGCAAGAAAATTGAGCAGTTAAGCCATGATCACACCGTGGTTCAAGAGTTAATAGATCAAGGAAGACTTAGCCCAGATGAGATTGCAGATCATCCCCAAAGATCCTTTCTTACCCAGGCGTTAATGGGCAAAGAAAATCTCTCACCAGTTCTTCTTGCCTATCCAGTGTTAAAAGGCGATAGATACCTACTTTGTAGCGATGGACTAACCGCTGTTCTAGATGAAGCGCAGATTGCTAAAGCGATGCAACAAGAGTTAACAACTGCTGTGAATTCACTAATTGAACTTACCTATAAAGCTGGAGCGCCAGATAATGTCACAGTGATAGTTGCTGAAGTTGGAGAGAGTAAGGCCAATATTAAAACTCAGGGCTTTGGCGCTGCGCTATGAAAAAAATATTAGGTGAGCGTTATGAATTAGGAGCCATGATCGGCACTGGCGGGATGGCTGATGTTTATCTAGCTCAAGATGTAAGACTTAATCGCCAAGTTGCTATCAAGATATTAAGAAGTGATTTAGCAAGAGATCCATCATTTGTTACCCGGTTTAATAAAGAGGCGTTATCAGTTGCCGCTTTAAATCATCCAGGAATTGTCTCGGTTTATGACTCAGGTAAAGAAGATAGTCCTAGCGGGGCTATGCCATACATTGTTATGGAGTATGTAGAGGGAAAAACGCTGCGGGAGATCGTCAATAAAGGTGAGCGTTTTGCGCTAAATCGAGCTGTTGAAATAACTGAAGGTATTTTAATTGCGCTGCAATATTCCCATAAGAATGGAATTATTCATCGCGATATAAAGCCAGGAAACATCATGATCACAGATAACGGTGATGTAAAAGTGATGGACTTTGGTATCGCAAGGGCTCTAGCCGATACCGGGGCTACTATGACAAGCACTTGGAACATTATCGGAACCGCGCAATATCTCTCACCAGAACAAGCAACTGGTACTCAAGCAGATGCTAGAAGTGATCTTTACTCTGTTGGATGTTTGCTCTATGAACTATTGGCAGGAAGACCTCCTTTTACTGGTGACACCCCAGTTGCTATTGCTTATCAACATGTCTCTGCGCCGCTTGTCCCAATTACTGAAATTCAAGAAAGTCTTGACCCCGCCTTAAATGCCTTTTTTAGTATTGCTCTTGCTAAAGATGCAAACGAGAGATACCAAAGCGCAAATGCAATGCTAAAAGATTTAAAGAAGTTAATTAAAGGTGAAGGTATTACCACTCAGATTCCAAAACAAATAAGAAAAGAAAAGGCACGTAATCGAATCGCCGCGCTATCTATAGCTTTAATACTTCTTGTTGGTGGCGTTAGTTATTTCATATTTAACCCAAACCAGAGTGCAGTTACTAGAGTTCTTCCTAATGTTGTTGGTTTAACAGAGGCGCAAGCGCGGCAAGAATTAGCAGGGCTAACTATCACTATCCAAAGAGCGCCAGATCCTAGAATTCCAAGAGATCGAGTTGCTAGCCAACTACCACTTGCCACAATCCGCGTATCAGATGGATCAGCTGTGACGCTGACAATCTCTGATGGGCCAGGAGATGCGATTGTTCCTACTGGCTTATTAGGCAAACCTCTTGAAGAGGTTAGAGCAGCCCTAACTGCTGCAGGTTTAAGAGTTAGTAGAACTATCGCTATTGATTCAGAGCAAGAGCCTGGAATTGTTTTGAAAATTTCTCCAGAGCCAGGAAGCACTGTTGAAGCAGGTACTGGGGTAGTTCTAGAGATTGCTAGCGGAAATATCTCTGTGCCATCTTTAGTTGGCCGAACTGAAATTGAGGCTAGAACAATTCTTACCCAAGCAGGTTTCTTAGTAAAAATTGTTGAGGCATATGATGCAAATCAAGTAATTGGAAGTGTGTTAGCGCAAGCGCCAAGTGCTGGAGAGATAAAGTTAATTGGCTCTTCTGTAACAATTACTATAAATAAAACTCAAGGCTAACGAGAAACAACTGGAGACAGGCCTTCAGATCTTTTTCTTGCTCCGCTATCGCCGCACTCAACTAACCAATTACCTAACATCTGATAACCGTGTTCGGTAAGAACTGATTCAGGATGAAATTGCACTCCATGTATGGGAAGTGTTTTATGTCTAATAGCCATTACTAAACCACTCTCACTTCTTGCAGTTATTTCAATTTCCTCTGGCAAGCTCTCCTCATCTATCGCAAGTGAGTGATAGCGAGTGGCGGTAAAGTTATTAGGGATATCTTTTAGAACTCCAGAGTTGTTATGAGTAATTACCGATGTCTTTCCATGAAGTAGCTCTGGCGCTCGATTAACAGTTGCTCCATAAGCAACTCCAATTCCTTGATGTCCTAGGCAGACTCCAAGTAAGGGCTTTTTTATTTGAGCTGCATACTTAATCATCTCTACTGAGATGCCAGCTTCTTCAGGGGTTCCAGGACCTGGGGAGATTAAGACCCCGTCATATTGATCGGCGTGATTTGCGCTAACTTCATCATTTCTTACTACCGTGCACTCGGCCCCTAGTTGTTGGAGGTATTGAACGAGGTTAAAGACAAATGAGTCATAGTTATCAATTACCAAGATCCTTGTTCCCATGGCCTCATCCTCTCCTGTATCCTGACGCCTATGCCTAAATCCAGACTGCGTAAGAAGAAGAAAGATAACCGCCCAGAGATACTTCTTGCTGAGCGAGATCCTGCTGAAATAGAGAGCCCTGCCTGGCTCGCCCCAACAATGATTGGCGCATTTCTAATAGGCCTATTTTGGATAGTAATTTTCTATGTCTCCCAGACCCTCTACCCAATACCTAATATCGGGGCTTGGAACATGGTTGTGGGCTTTGCCTTCATCGGAGTGGGCTTCTCCCTAGCCACTCGCTGGCGCTAATACCTCATTTCTTAATTACATCTGTGTAATTCTCCACAGGTTATCCACCCCTGTGCATAGAGCCCTTCCCTGCAGATTGGCCCCTGCCCACCTACCCTAAGGCGCATGATGCGAAGTGTTTTTGGTCTTAGCGCCTACCTAATCACAGTAATTGCAATTCTGGCTATCACTATTCGCTCTCTAGAACTCTATCGCCGGATTAAAGCAGGTCAAGCAGATCCAACTAGATCAAATCAAAGAGCTAAACGTTTTGCTCTTATGGCAAAAGAAGTTTTAACCCATGCCAAGATGTTGAAATTTACTGGATCTGGAATTGCGCATTGGTTTGTGATGTTAGGTTTCTTTGCACTCTCTGGAACTCTTCTTACTGCATATGGCCAGATATTTAATCCAGAGTTTGCACTGCCTCTAATTGGACATTGGGTTGTCTATAACTTATTTACTGAAAGCTTTGCCTGGCTTACCGGAATATCAATAGTTACATTAATTGGAATTCGACAAGTTACAAGAATTACTAATAAAGGCCGCAGCTCTCGTTTTTATGGTTCAGGTTCTTGGAAAGCTTATTATGTTGAAGGAACAATACTTGCAATCGTTTTCTTTGTAATAACGCTGCGCGGACTTGAGGGAGCGCTAATTGGATATAGCGGAAATCCTTGGGACTTTGCCTTATCAAAGCCCGCAGTTAATGCTTTTGCAGACCTTGATAAAGAGAGTATCGAAAACTGGATTGCGATAGTTGCATCGCTAAAAATCATTGTCTCTATGCTCTGGTTTATTGTTATTGCTGCCAATTTAACAATGGGTATTGCCTGGCATAGATTCCTAGCACCATTTAATATCTTCTTTAAGCGTGAGGTTTCAGAAAAACCAACGCTAGGCGCTCTTCCTGAGATGATTTCAAATGGAAAAGTAATTGACTTTGAAAACCCTAAAGATGATGATCTCTTTGGTATTAGCGATGCTGCCTCCATATCCTGGAAAGGTCTATTGGATATGGCTAGCTGCACTGAGTGCGGCAGATGTCAATCACAATGCCCCACATGGCATACCGATAAACCTTTATCGCCTAAGTTATTAATAATGGCCCTTAGAGATCACGCCCTTGCAAATATTCCTAAAGAAGGTCCGATTGTGGGCGAAACTATTTCACCTGATGTGCTCTGGTCCTGCACAACTTGCGGCGCCTGCGTTAATGAATGCCCGGTTGATATCGAACATATTGATCACATAGTAAATATGAGACGCTTTCAAGTATTAGTTGAATCAGAGTTTCCAACAGAGCTTGGTGGAACATTTAGGAATCTTGAAAAAGCTGGAAATCCCTGGGGCGCTAATAGGGCTGATAGAAATGCCTGGATCGCAGAATGTGATTTTCCAGTTGAGGTAATTACTGGCGCTCTTCCAGATGAAGTGGAATATCTCTTCTGGGTTGGATGCGCTGGAGCATATGAAGAGAGAGCAAAGAAGACTACAAAGGCTGTTGCAGAGCTGCTCTATATCTCAGGAGTTAAATTCGCCGTCCTTGGAGCAAGAGAGACCTGCACTGGAGATCCAGCGCGCAGAGCCGGAAATGAATTTCTCTATCAAATTCTGGCAAGAGAAAATATTGATACTTTTAATGAGGTTTATGCAAATTACAAGGGTAAGAAGAAAGTTGTAGTGACCTGCCCGCATTGCTTCACAACAATAGGCCGGGACTATAAACAACAAGGCTTTGAATTAGAGATGCTTCATCACACTCAACTTCTTAATACCTTAGTTAAAACGGGGCGTTTAAAGCCAGTAACACAGAGCAGTAACTCACTTACCTATCACGATCCTTGTTACCTAGGCAGGCATAACCAAATCTATGAACCACCTAGAGAGTTATTGGAATCAACTGGAGTTGAATTAATTGAGATGCCAAGAAATCAAGAGCGATCTTTTTGTTGCGGCGCAGGCGGCGGAAGAATGTGGATGGAAGAAAAATTAGGTACTCGTATCAACATGAACCGAGTCGAAGAAGCTATAAACACCGGCGCTAAGGAAGTTGCTGTGGCTTGCCCATTCTGTCGAGTAATGGTTAGTGATGGAGTAACTGCTAAGGGCTCAGATACAAACGTTATTGATGTTGCCCAAGTACTATTGAGGTCGGTAAAAAAACTTTAGTCAGGCCGTGACTAATAGATTTGCCGCATT